>JACCDO011967832.1_pt1 | contig 10801 bp, 12 predicted proteins | sample 7446101 | NCBI WGS metagenome assembly JACCDO01 (sample SAMN15323440, study PRJNA562643) | freshwater metagenome | isolation source: river surface water | place: USA:Blue River Watershed | collected 2017-08-16
CGCCCTGCGTTCACTGGATTCTATCACTAACCAGACCGGCGCTGGGCACTTAGCCCACAGTGTTGCCACCGTCCACGCCTGGGCTGGTAAACAAATACCAGTGAGCCGAAAGCGTTGGGGAAGGCGGACAGTCATGCGAACAATGAGATAAAATCAGGCTGACGCAGTGCAAACAGGAGCCCGCGAATTCTCAGCCGGCTGAAGAAGTTAGGAACCGAAGAGCCTCACGGGCGGCTTCTTCTTCAGCTGTCTTTTTAGAGGAGCCGCAGCCGACACCTAATTGTTTTTCGCCCAGAAAAATCGCTACTTCGTAATGCAAGCCGTGCTTCGGTCCTGTCGTGTTGACCAGTTTATACGACAGAGCGTTGTTGCCGTGAACCGGCTGAATCAGTTCTTGCAAGCGCCCTTTGGGATTTTCCGTCTGCACAATATGAACGAGCCGCTCTTCTAGTGAGCCATACCAACGAAGCACTGTCGCCTGCGCCGTAGGCCAATCGCTATCAAGATATATGGCACCGATGAGCGCTTCGAGCGCGTCTTCGAGTGCGGCATCACGTTCATGACCGCCCGCCGCCGCCTCGCTGGCCGAAACTTGCAACACCGATGAAAGCGCAAACCCGCGCGCGAGTTGACTAAGAAAACCGCCCTTGCTGAGTGCGGCTCGACGCTTACTGAGTGCGCCTTCGCGTTCGCTCGGGTAAAGGCGAAACAACGCAACAGTGAGCGCGAGGTGCAACACGGCGTCGCCAAGAAATTCGAGACGTTGGTTATGCGCCGAGGTGGACTCCGCTTGACCTGCGCATGAGGCATGAGTGAGCGCCTGGGAGAGTAGGGCACGTTGCTTGAACGTATATCCGATGCGTTCCTCGAATGCAGCGAGAGCGGTGGAAGGCACGGGAGAGGGCGAGGGAGATTCCGAGCTCATGGCGATTAGCTGCTAGCGCTGGCATACCGAGCCAAACCGCGATGGAAAACCCAAACTGCAAGGACGAGCCACGCAGCGGCGGCACCCACAAGCCACAGCGCGTGCCATGGCTGAAAGCCGTGAATTAACGTGCCAGCTGGCACGTTACTCGCGACGACCGCCGGCAGCACCCAGACAAAGACGAGACGGCGTAAGCCGACATAAGCTTGGCGAGGCAAACGACCGAATTCTGTAAGAGTGAAATAGCTCGCCTCCAAACCTTGGCTACCGACTAGCCAGAAGGTCAGCGAAACCGTGAGCAACACAATCGAGTAGTGAACGATGAGCGCGGAGCCAAGCAGCGCGACGTAGAGCACGATATCCCATGCATTTGGGTGGAGGCCAAGTTGGCGGCATGCGTAAACGACAACCCCAATCGCGACAAAGCAGTTCACGATTCCGTCGAGGTCGATCTTGCGCGTGGAGATCATGAACAGCGGACGTCCTGGCTGGGCGAGAAAGAAGTCGAATTGGCCATCGCGGATATTGCGGGCGAGCTCAAACAGGTTGCTCCAAAAGAAGCCCATCATCAGTCGCTGCAAAATCATCGAGGTGCCGACGAGCAGGAGCATCTCGTATTGGTTCCAACCGGCGATAGAGTTCGTGTGTGAGTAGATAACGGCGACCATCAGTATGTTGACGGCCATCCAGAAGAACTCGACCAACGTCCACATGATAAAGTCGCCGCGGAACATCATCGCTCGTGCGATTGAGTAGCACGCACAGGCGAGCCAAAGTCGTAGGTAGTGTAGCGGTCCGCCCATCGTTTAGCCTCCGGCGGCAGTGTGCCGTTTCAAACCCCTTCGCCATAATATTTGCGCGACCGCCAAAAGAATAACCGCCCAAGCCGCCTGCAAAGCCAGACCACTGGCGACAGCCTCGGGCCCGATGCGTCCAGTGAAAATAGCGGCTGGAAAATACATCATGTAGTAATAGGGCAGATAATGAGACAGCTGAAACAACCACGTCGGCATCAAATCGAGCGGGAAGACTTGGCCGCCAAGTAATGTCTCGATCGACATCGACAAAATGACAAACGACTGGATTTCTAAAAACCAGAACGTCAACAAGCCGAAGCAGTAAGCGATGGTGAACTGAATGAGTGCGGAAAACAGAAGCGCCGGCAGTCCAACGGCGACTCGCCAGCCCATATCAGCCGGGAACGCTAATTGTGCGTGCATTACCGCTACGATCACCGCCAGAGGCACAAGCACGAGTGAACCAGAAACCAGTCGCGCTGAGACAAAGACGGTAAAACGATAAAGGTAGTAGTTAACCGGTTTAAGGAGAAATTGGTTAATGAGGCCGTTGCGGATTTCTTCGCTGATTTGATAATCCTCGTTAAACGCACTGATGGCGAATTGCAGCGGCATCAGCACCACAAAGTAGGTTAGTGTTTCACGCACCCCGAAGCCACCAATGGATTCTTGTCCAGCGAAAGCCGCGCCCCAAAGCGTTAACGCGACAATAAGGTGGAAGGTCGAAAACGCGCCACGGATCGCAAAATTCCAGCGATAAACGAGATTACTTTGCAGCCCGACCGCGAAGACCGCACGGTATTTTTCCAGCAAGGCGAGCATGGGGCGGAGCGCGGGCGACAGCTCAAGCAGAACCAGCGGATTTTAACTGGAAACGTGCGATGACTTCGCGGGCCAGCGACTGATAGGCGGCTGCCCCGGGGCTGTGCGGATCGTAAGCAAAGATGGTTTTGCCGAAGCTCGGTGCTTCACTGAGTCGCACCGTGCGCGGGATAAGAGTTTCAAAGACTTTATCCGGCAGATGTTGGCGCACTTCTTCGACGACCTGCTTGGCGAGGTTGATGCGGCTGTCGAACATGGTCATCACGATGCCACCAACATCGAGGCCAGGGTTAACGCCCGCCTGTTTGAGCCGATCGACGACCTTGAGAATTTGGCCCAATCCTTCGAGGGCCATGTATTCGCATTGAAGCGCAATGAGCAAGTGGTCGGCTGCAGCCAGTGAATTCATCGACAACATCCCCAGGGCCGGCGGACAATCGAGAATAATGGCTTTATAGCCGCCGGATTGACGGACTGGTTCTAGGACGCTTTTGAGCCGCACCAGATAGTTTTCCTGTTGAGCCAGCTCGATTTCAATGGCGGCCAAATCCACCTCTGAGGGAATTAGGGCGAGATGCGGCCACGCGGTCGGGGTCAGCATTTCGAGCGCCGAGCCATCACCGTGCAAAGGGCGGTAAAGGCTGCGGCCTTCCTGCTTTTCAATGCCCAGCGCGCTGGTGGCATTGGCCTGAGGGTCGAGATCGACTACCAAGGTGTGAATACCGGAAGAGGCTAAGGCTGCCGCCAAGTTGACTGCCGTGGTGGTTTTGCCGACGCCGCCTTTCTGGTTGGCGATTGTGAAAATCTTACAGGCCATGGCCGCCGATTAATCGTCAGCTATGCCCGTTAGTCTAGCGTGAAGTTAAACCCTGATGAAGATATGGGGAGGGGTTGAATATCACGCAAACCCCGGACAAAGAGCCTTTTCTTAATTAGACATAATATATATTGTGCGATATTGGTTGATTCCCACAGTTGCATTTTGAGATGAACCGTCTTTCTAAAAGCTTCTGCTTATGAATTTAACTCCCGCCCAAAAAGAAACCGTGGCCTCCTGGGTTGCCGCAGGAGACTCCCTTTCGGTCGTCCAAAAGAAGCTCGTCGAACAGTTTCAGGTTTCGATGACTTACCGCGATGTCCGGTTTTTGGTCGATGATCTGGATTTACAGCTAAAAGACGCTGCGCCCAAGGCAGACACCGACCTGAGCAAAGCGCCTGCGCCGCCCGCTCCACCTGCCGAAGCGCCAGCAAAACGTGGATTAATGGACCGGCTGAAAGAAAAAGTCGGACTCGGTGGCGACGAAACGGCGGATGATTTGCCGCCCGAAGGCGCCGACTTTGATGATGAACCCGGTTTGCCTCCTGCATCAGCCCAGTCTGACAGTGCGCTTAGTGGTTTTAAATTGGATATAGATCGCGTCGTTCAACCAGGAACTATGGCCAGTGGCAAAGTGACTTTCAGCGACGGCGTCAGCGGACGTTGGGCCTTGGATCAATATGGGCGCCTCATGCTCGATACAGGCCAGCCGGGTTACCAACCTAGCCCCGCGGACGTGCAGACATTCCAGCGCGAGCTCAGCACCCAGCTCCAACGCGCCGGGTATTGATATTCACGAATACTCGCGGCGGGAATCCAGTGCGCTGCGTAAAGTAGTCGCGTCGGCGTAAAGCACGCCGCCTCCGCTGGGCAGGCCAAAACCAATGCGGGTCACGCGAACATTCGCCGCTCCGCTGTTAGCGAGGAAATCGGTCAAGTAATGGCAAGTAGCTTCGCCTTCGACGTCATTCGAAAGCGCCAAAATTAATTCAGTAACTTCGCCGCTGCCTAAGCGTTGTAGTAAGGTGGTAAAATTGAGATGCTCCGGGCCCACGCCGCGAATCGGAGAAAGTTTCCCATGCAGCACGTGATAGCCGCCACGATATGCCCCGGACCTCTCTAATGCAGCAAGGTCGGCGGAGTTCTCGATGACGCATACGTGCGAATGTTGTCGCGTTGCATCTGCACAGATCACGCACAGGGGCTCTTCGGCCAGATGGCCACAGCGTTCGCAGCGTCGCACGCTTTGCGCGGCCGCTCCGAGGGCCGCGACTAGTTCCGGCAACTGAGCGGGTTGCTCAACTAGCAGATGCAAGGCAATCCGCTCCGCTGAGCGGTGTCCCACGCCAGGCAGACGCTTGAGCAGGCGTTGCAGATTTTCCAGCGCGGGAGTCATTACCACTTAGTCGTCAGTGATGAAATTAAAACATTCCCGGCATCTGGAATGCTGACGACACTCGTTGCATTTCGGCATCGTTGAGTTCCTTGGCCTTCGTCGCCGCTTCTTGAACGGCATTCAGCAAAGTCTCTTCGACCAGCTTGGCGTCTTCTTTGAGGAATTCCGGGTCGAGTTTTAGCGCGAGGAATTTGCCCTGTCCGTTAATCTTTACCTGCACAGCGCCGCCGCCGCTGGAGACCTCCAGCTCGCGAGCTTCGAGCGTTTTTTGCAGATCTTCAATCTGCCGCTGCATCTTCTGAGCTTGTTTGATGAGTTTGCCGACACCAGCCATAGGTTTTATTTATTTGTAGGGTTGAAAAAGTGGATTGGGCCTGTGCGGTCGGGGCGTTGGCAAGACTAGACTTCTCTGCGTAAAATCGCTGCATAACCCGAACGATAATCTGGATACTGAGGCACCCAATGTAGCTCTCGGCTGAGTTTTTGGCTAAGAATAATGCGATCCGGCACGCCAGCCCCACCCCGGCGAATGCTCGGAGCGGCGGCATCAAAAGGCGGAACTGGCACGTGCAGTTGTTCGGCGAGCCAACGAACTACCTCGGCTTTGGTCGCAGGATGGCCATCGCTGACATTAAAAATTCCACCCGGATGCGGTGTTTGTTGAAGACAAACTAAAATAGCACGAACCACATCGTCCCGATGAATCACATTGAGGCGATGTTCACCCTTGCCGTTCAACGCAGTCGCACCGCTGCGTAGTTGGTCTAAAAGATAATGCCGCCCCGGCCCGTAGATGCCCGCCAGCCGCAACACGAAAGTGCGTTGGACGAGTTCAGGCGCAGCGAGTCGCATCTGTGCCTCGGCTTCTGCGAGCACAGCGGCGGTCGGCGTGTGCTGCGTGTCAGTCGGGCTGTCTTCATCAACCAGCGCGCCTTCGCCTTGGGGATACACGCCTGTGCTGCTCGTGTAGATGAACGCATTGGGGCGTTTGCCGCCAGAGCGTTGAAGCCAAGCCAGTATAGAACGCGTGCCGTCCACGTAAGATTGACGATAACCTTCTGGTGTCGGTGCAGAGGCACTAACGCAATTGACCAAATAATCCGCCGCCGTGATTTGGGAATGCCAAGAGCTGTCCGCCAAATGAGCCGCAATGACCGCGACTCCATGCTCTTGCAGGTGACGCGCGCGCTCGGCGTTCCGCGTCAACGCGGTTACCTTGGCGCCGCAACGTTGCGCTTCACGGGCCAAAGCCGTGCCGACATAACCGCAGCCGAAAATAACGAGATGTTGGCCTGCGGGAAAATGCATGGTCTGTATCCAGCACAGTTTTCGTCGGCGCTTCACGCTCAAACTCATTTGTTGGCCTCTTGCTATCGTTCGGTGGTCGGCCATGGTTCGTAGGCATGGCTGCATCTGTTCTCATCCCCATTGCCGATGGTTTTGAAGAAATCGAAACGATTGCCCCCGTGGATTTGCTCCGCCGTGCGGGTATTCGGGTCATCCTCGCATCACTCGCTGATAACCGCCATGCCACAGGTCGTTGCGGAGTTACGGTGCATGCCGATATCGCATTATCGGCCGTTGGGGCTGAGACGTTTGATATGCTTTTGCTGCCCGGCGGGCCGGGCGTGAAAGCGTTACGGGCAGACTTGCGCGTGCGCGACCTAGTGCAGCGGCATCACGGCGCCGGTGCTTGGCTAGCGGCAATTTGTGCCGCGCCCACGCTTTTGCATGATGCGGGTTTGTTGACGGGAAAGCGATTTACCGCGCATTTTTCCGTGGCGGATGAGTTACCGGGGTTACTGGCGAGTGAACGTGTGGTGATTGACGGGCGTATGATCACTGCACGAGGCGCAGGCACGGCGATGGAGTTTGGCCTGCAAATAGTGACCATCCTTGAATCAGCAGACAAAGCGCAGGAAATCAGCAAAGCCATTTGTTTCTAAGGCTTTGTGCAAAAAAGCCATTGCCAGAGCGCGACGACGAAGGTTCGTTAAACACATGCTCCGGCTGCCTGTGTGCGGTCGTGGTCGCCCCCACCCCATAGACCGCGCCATTCCTGTCTTAGGAAGTGACGAGGCGAAGCTTTCTCAAGTGACTGACTCATGTGCGGCATAGCCGGTCTGATTTCGCCTAACCTCGCGCCGGAGGTGCGTCGCCATGCCGTGCAATGCATGGTGGATCGGCAGCTTCATCGTGGGCCGGACGAGGGCGCGATTTGGACTGATGCGCACATGACGATGGGCATGCGCCGGTTGGCGATTTTTGATCCAGCTAACGGGCATCAACCGATGCGTAGCCCAGATGGACGGTTCACACTCGTCTTCAACGGCGCTATCTACAACCACCGCGAACTGCGGGCAGAACTCCGTGGGCACTGGGAATTTCGCACCGAATGCGACACAGAAGTTTTACTCGCCGCCTACGCAAAATTAGGCGCGGCGTGTCTGCCACGCCTGCGCGGTATGTTCGCTTTTGCGGTTTGGGACAACCGCGAGCGCAGTCTATTCCTCGCCCGAGATCCGCTCGGCATCAAACCACTTTACTATGCGCGGCTGCGTGATCGCGGGCTGTTATTTGCTTCTGAGCTGAATGCGCTTATCGCCAGCGGGCAGATTTCCACCGAAATCGACCCAACTTCCGTGGGCGAGTATCTAGCCTGGTTTAGTGCGCCGGCGCCACGCACAATTTACCGTGAAGCCACCTGCCTGCCACCAGGTCACAGCTTGCTGCGCGAAGCTGATGGGCGCTTAAAAGTCGAAACGTGGTGGCGACTGCCGGCGCCGCGCAAAGCTGACGCGGCACGCACATATCCAGAGTTTGTGCAGGGTTTGCGTGAAAAACTAGAAGATAGCATTCGCGCCCACCGCTTGGCGGATGTGCCAGTTGGCGCGTTTCTTTCTGGCGGCATGGACTCCACGGCTGTCGTTGGACTAATGTCGCGCTTGAGCGGTCAGCCGCTAAAAACCTTTTCCTTGTCCTTTGAAGAGCCCGGTTACTCCGAGCACCTGAGCGCCCAATTGGCGGCATCCACGTTCGGCACGCAGCACCGTGAAGAACTACTGAGCGGCGCACGGATTGCGGCCGATTTGCCGAAGATTCTTGCGAGCTTTGATCAACCGACAGGCGATGGGATCAATACTTACTATGCCAGCCAACTAGCGCGCTCGGGGGGCGTCACCGCAGCACTCTCCGGGTTGGGTGGAGATGAACTTTTTGGTGGGTATCCCTCTTTCCAAGCCTTGCCGCAACTGACGCGACTATTGCCAGTGTGGCGGCGGTTGCCTGCGCGTTGGCGTCAGTCTGCGGTGGCACAACTGCGTGTCATTAACTCCAGTCGTTTACGCAAACTCGCTGATTTTCTCGCGCATGGACGTGACTTGCATGAGCTCGCCTCGCTGCAGCGGCGCGTATTGCCGGAGACGACTCGACTACATCTCCTCGCGCCTGAAGCTCTCGCGCTGGCGCAGCGACTCGGGCCAAATCATCCGCGTTTGGATGATTTCGTCGCAGAGCTGCTGGGAGCCGATGCGCACCAAATCATCAGCGCATGGGAGTTGCGCACCTACATGGCCGACGTGCTCTTGCGTGACAGTGATGTGTTTAGCATGGCGCACTCATTGGAATTAAGGGTGCCGTTTGTGGACACGGTGCTACTCAACTGGCTGTGGGCGCAACGTGCGGAATGGAAAGGACGGCGCGGCGGCATCAGTAAGCGTGCTTTGGCCGATGCGACGCGCGATGTCGTTCCGGCTGCAATCCGTCAGCGACCCAAACGCGGGTTTTCACTGCCATTTGCACACTGGATGCGCCGGGAGCTCCGCCCCTTTCTCGACGAGACATTTTCCGACGCGGCGCTCGACCGCTGCCCGTGGCTCGATCGTGCCGCTGCGCAGCAAATCTGGCGTGACTATCTGCATGGCCACGATTCTCGCGCATGGTCGCGCGTCTGGACGATCGCGATTTTGATTTCTTTTGCCGGGCGAAAAAATCCAGCGCAGCGAAGTGCAGCATGAAAACTTTGTTACTCAGCCCCGAACTGTTTCTCGCTGATGGCGGCATTTCGCGTATTATGCGTCTGTATTTGCGGGCGCTTTGCGAAAACGCCGCTCCCGGCGATGAGATAGAAAGTTTGGTGCTTAATGACAAGGATGGCCCTGAGCCTAAGCTGCCGACGTATTCGACTGCCGTGCTGAAGCTCTCCACTGGCTGCGCCCGCCGCAAAAGCCGCTTCATCTTTCGCGGACTCCGCTCTGCCCTGCGCAGCGACCTCGTGCTCAGCGGGCACTTGCACCAATTGTTTGTGCCATGGTTGGCTAGCCTTTTGAAGCCGCGGCTACGTTATACTGTGGTCGCTCACGGCATTGAGGTTTGGCGACCGTTCACGCTTCTAGAGACGCTAACCCTGCGCCGAGCGTGGCGGATTCTCTGCGTCAGCGACTACACGCGCCGCCAGTTGTTGCGTTTCTGTCCTGGACTTGAAGCCAGACGGCTGGTCGTCGTGCCCAACACCCTCGACCCACAACTTGCGGTTGATGTTGAGCCGCGAATGAGCGAATCAGTCGGTCAAGGAAACGGCCCGCACATCCTAGTCGTAGCGCGGTTGACTACCGTGGATATTTACAAAGGCGTGGACACGATGATCGAGGCTATGCCGCTGGTGCGTCGTGACCACCCCGGAGCGCGATTGCGTGTGGTTGGTGGTGGCGATGATTTGCCGCGCTTGCGTGCCTTGGCGACACGCCTCAAGGTGGACGACATCACCGAATTTACCGGCATAATCAGTGACGAACAACTGCGCGCCGAATACGCCGCGTGTGATATCTTTGCGCTGCCCAGCCGCAAGGAAGGCTTCGGCCTAGTTTATCTGGAAGCGATGGTGGCTGGAAAACCCTGCCTCGGGGCCAAGGCCGGAGGCGTGCCAGAAGTCATCAACGAGGAAGTCGGTGCCTTAGCGGAATACGGCAACATCCCGGAATTGGCTGCGGCGCTGGCTGATTTGGTGCAACACCCCCGTGACCCGGCCGCAATTCGTCAGCACGTTGCTCGGTTTGCTTTCCCTGCTTTTAAACGCCGGGTCGCCGCCGCCCTAGCTTTTTCTCCATGAGTGATTCCTCTTCTGCGTCGTTGTCTCGAGAAACTATCATCACCGCTGGCCGTAGCGAGGCCCGGTATTGGACGGATCTCTGGCGTTATCGAGAGCTCCTTGCCTTGCTGGCTTGGCGCGATATTGCCGTCCGCTACAAGCAGACCGTGTTGGGCGCAACCTGGGCGCTGATTCAACCTGCCGTCACGCTGATCGTGTTCACATTTGTATTCGGGCGGCTTGCCAAAATGCCTTCCGGGGATGTGCCCTACCCGCTGCTGGTCATGGCCGGGCTTCTGCCTTGGCAGTTGTTTTCGAACGCCGTCACGGGCGTCAGTGCGAGTCTCACGAGTAATAGCCATCTGATTTCAAAAGTCTATTTTCCCCGACTGATCGTGCCGCTGGGCACGTTGTCCGTCGCGTTGGTTGATTTTCTGTTTGTCAGCGTGCTGACGGCGGCGCTGTGGATTTGGCACCAGCATCTGCCCGGCGTGCAGTTCTTACTGCTCCCAGTCTTTTTGGTGCTGGCGTTACTGACAGCGCTTGGCGCCGGTCTATGGCTCTGCGCGCTCACGGTGCGCTATCGCGACTTCCGCTTCGTGGTGCCGTTCTTGTTGCAACTGGGCTTGTTTCTTTCGCCTGTTGGGTTCAGCGCGGGCAATCTGCCGAATTGGCGACTGCTCTACTCGCTCAATCCCATGGTCGGCGTTATTGATGGCTTCCGCTGGTGCCTACTCGGCGGCGCGCATACAATGCACTGGCCAGGGCTGGCTGTCGGTGCAGTTGTCGCTGTGAGTCTCGCCGTGAGCGGCTTCTGGTATTTCCGCCGCACTGAGCGCACTTTTGCTGACATCATCTAACTTTCGCTATGCCTGCTCCCGTCATCACTGTCTCCGGCCTCGGTAAACGCTATTGGCTCAGCCATCAGCGTCGCAGTGATACACTGCGCGACACCATC
>JACCDO012439774.1_pt1 | contig 10801 bp, 6 predicted proteins | sample 7446101 | NCBI WGS metagenome assembly JACCDO01 (sample SAMN15323440, study PRJNA562643) | freshwater metagenome | isolation source: river surface water | place: USA:Blue River Watershed | collected 2017-08-16
ATTTTATGATTTTTATTCTAAAAATTTATTAGACTTTGTTATTGAATATGAAGAATCAACTGTTAGTTCATTAACAAGTATATCAACTTTAACTAGTTCAGAAGAAGAGACACAAAGCTTAGAAGATGATGAAGAAGATGATGAAGACGATGATGAGGATGACGAGACACAAAGTTTAGAAGAAGAATCAAATCTATCAAGTTTTGAAAAAGATTCAATTGATGAAGAAGATAAACAATTTATTCATTTGGAGATTATACAAATATTGATTAAATTAAATAAAATATTAAAAGATAATCGTGTTAATCTATTAAAAAATGAGATTAAAAAAGATATTCAGATGTTTTTATATGAAAATATCAAAGAATCTAAACATGTCCATTTAAAAAATATGCTTTTTGGGGAAAGATATGACGAAAAAGAATATAAAGAATTTGAAGAAAACAACAAAAATATACATGATAATTTGGTTGGTCAAAACAAAATTAAACGAGATATTATTGAACTTTCAAGCTATTTCTCTAAAAGAGGTAAAATAGGTAAATTATATGATATTTTAATGTTGATATTTATATTTTTCTATGATGTTATTATTCATTCTTTAGTTTTCGATTTCCCTAGATTTATTGTAAAATCAATTCGATATATTTTCAATTTTGAACAGGAGCGTTATAAATATATATTTGAGTTTATCGAAAAATCATTATATGTTATAATGTTATCTTTAATATTTTATCGAATTCATTTCATTTATAATTTTTTATATACGTAAAAAATAATATATATAATTAGTTTAAACGTAAATTAAATAAAAAATGAAAAATTTTTAAAGATAATAATGAGTTTTTAATTAAATATTAAATTATATCCAATAATTTAAATAAAATGGAAGAATCGATTGTTAATATTCATGAAAGTTGGAAACCTTTATTTGATAAATGGAAAACCCATATTCAGGGTATTTTTGAATTAATGGATACACTTCCTGGAAATGTATATCCCCCAAGAAATCAAATTTTTAGAGTTTTTGAAATGCCTGTTCAAGATATTAAAATCTTTATCTGCTTTCAAGACCCCTATCATCAACCTGGACAAGCTAATGGTTTAGCTGTCTCAGTTAATAAAGATATTAAAATCCCTCCTTCTCTTGTAAATATGTATAAGGAACTTAAGAGTGAATTTCCTGAAAGAAATTATGTTTTTGAACATGGTGATTTAACTAGATGGTTTTATGAAGAAAAAATGTTTTTATTTAATGCTGCTTTAACAGTAAGAGAAAGTAGTCCTGCTTGTTTTATGAAACAATGGCAACCTTTTACAGATGATGTAATCCGCTATATTTCACAAAATAATCAAAAATGCGTTTATGTTTTAATGGGAAATTTTGCTATTGCTAAAAAGAGTTTAATTGACGATGAAAATAGAATTGTTGAATGTGTTCATCCATCACCTTTGAGCGCAAGTAGAGGGTTCTTTGGAAGTAATGTATTTAAAGAAGTAGAAGAAAAAGTTGGACATCAAATTAATTGGAATGTTTAAATAATATTTTTTTATAATTTTTAATTAAAAATATATATTTTTAAATATTATTAAAATATTGTATTATAATAAGGATTAAAATGACTAGTATTTTAAATAAATTAAAAAAATCTAAGGGAAATCCTGATGATGAATTATTTTTTATTGAAGAAAAATTAGATAAATTATTTAGACTTTATAATGATCGTTTGTTAGAAAATAATTATTATAAAAAAGTAATTGACAATACCTTTAAAACACTACCAAATGGTTCAGAATTTTTTTTATGCCGCAAAATACTAACAGAAATCATTGATAAAATTAAAAATTGCTTGATAACATCTGATGGGTTTATACCTCATTTTGAAGGTAAAAGAACTTTTTCTGAATTAGATCAAGACGCAAGTTTATTTAATCAATTCGTTCATTATCAAACATGTTTTAAACTAATACTTGAAAATATAAATAGTCTTGATTATGATTTATATAATAATTTAAAATTATTAAATAATATCAATTATAATTATTATAATATAACAGAATCTGAAAAGAAATATTTAATAGATAATTATTTTAAAATTATTCAGTTATATTTTAATTTTAAACTAAATCCTTTTATTATTAAACAATTAGATTATTTAAGAAAAATAAATAATTGTTTTAAAAAACAATTTCCAAAAGGAGATTTTTTAAGTCGAGATAAATTTAAATTATTTGACAATCAAATTAAAAATGAAAAATTATATGCATTTGATATTATTAAAAATTTTAAAAAATTAGATAGAACTGCTTTTCTAAATGAAAGAACAGAAATTATAAAAAACTCAAAACCAACTGAACTTGGATTTTTTTCAAAAATTCCACAAGAAAAAATTGAACTCACTCGATTTAAACTAGAAGATAAAAATATAGTTTCGAAAACCTATGTTATAATCACAAAACAAGAAAATTATACTTATACTTCTACAACTTAATAATTTTTATTTTCTATTTTTTATTTTTTTTCCTTTTTTTTTATATTATTTAATATTATAGAATATATTAATTATGTCAACTAAAACCTCTCAAAATCCAATTAATAGAAGAACGTTTGGACAAAAAATTTATAATAAATTCTCTTTTTTACCAGGAGCCGAAGAAAGACAAAGAAAATTAAATATACAAAGAAGAACTTATCAATCTGGAATTTCAGCTGAAACTGTTGAATTAGGAAAACTTGATAATTTTGTTAAAAATAAAATTAAAAAAATAGTAAAAACAGAAGGTGTTGACCCATATAATAAATTAATTTCTGATTTAAACGATATGATTTCTTTAATTGGATCTTTAAAAAATCAAGTTAAAGAAGAATTACCTCTTAAATACAACACTTTTACTAAAACTAAAGATACTGACCAAAGAGCTAAACAAACAGCAAAAAGTAATTTAAGATTTACTTTATCTGAAATACATAATATTTTATTTAATATCGATATGATCTACTTCTTATTTATGAAAGAAGCTTTAAGAGATGAACCTCTTAATATACAAATAGAAAATTTTGATAACTTTGATGACATTGAAGAAGTTTTTAATAATTTAATTAATTCCGCTTTTAGTAGTCTTGTCAATGATAAAACACTTATTATTGGTTTAACAAATTTTATTAATTCTCAACCTGATTATAAAGAAGAAGAAAATCCTTTAAAAAAATTTTATTTAGATAGAGTATTTCCACCTAACAAAATCGAATTACATGCTTATGATTTATTATTATCTGAAATATTTACAAAAGCACAACCTTACGATATTGTAAAAAATTTGGTTAAGGTTGATTTTGATACATCAACTAAAATAAATGAAACAAGTTATGAGGAAATTATAAATTATTATATGAAACAAATTTATTTATGTGATATTTATAATGAAGATATTTTAAAATTAAATTCTGCAAAGAATAATATTGTAAAAAATCTCATAGATAAAACAAAAAAATCTTTAGAATTTGAAAAATTTAGACAAAAATTAAATACTTACAATAATTTAATGAAAGATGAAAAATGTGTTGAAGACAAAATTAAATTATTTAATTTTTTCCTAGACAAAAAAGATGTAATTTTTAATCAAATAAAGTCAAAAACTAATCAGGCTCTTATAACAGAATCCGAAAATGAAGCTAAAATATTAGCAACATTAACAAAATTAATAAATAATTATAATGTTGAAATGACAGGAAATAATGAATATGAAAATTTAAATAATCTAAGTGGTGGCGCAACATCTTTCAATCCATTAAAAACATTATCAAGTAATAAAACATATCATAGAGGAAGAGCTTTAGAAAATTTATATAAATATTATAAAAAAATGATAGAAAATGGTCAATCAAAAAATGATGCAATTAATTATATTGCAGCGTTAATTAAAAACGAAAAAGGTCTAAACCTAGAGCAATACTACACCCCTGGAAGTAAATACAGACAAAATGCTTTGATCCGACAAGAATTAATTAAATTATGGGAAAGTGACTTTAGTTTTAACAAAGTAATTGACTACAGAATTATGGATAAAGAAACACAATTTAAGGAATTTGAAAAGCAATTTAAAAGAATATTTTCAGATTTTATTGATGAAAAAAGAAAAGAATTAAAATTAAATATTGAAAAAGAAAATAAAGGTAAATTAGGTGATTTTAAAGATGAAAATATTAAAAAATTCTTGGGTGATTTTAAATTATTAGATATTGATGGTATTGAAGATCAATTTAAAGATTTATCTAGTAAATTTGAAATTTTAAATTCATATGTATCTAAATTTTTAAATAAAGTTAAAGAATATAATTTAATTAAACCTGAAAGTGTCACAAATAATCTTATTAAAAAATCATTAGAAAAGAAAAAAGATTTTTATGAGAACGAAATAAAAAATTTTGCTTTGAAAATTTTAGAACAAATATATTCTATCGATTTTAGTTTTTTTAAAATTATGGAAAATGCATTATCATATGAATCAATACATGTACAAATTAAAAATTTTTCAAATTTTGATACAATTGAGTCTGCTTTAAATTCTTTACTTCGTTCATCTCTTAAACCATTAAATAATCAAAATATAAAATCAAAATTTGAAAAATACACAAATTTTGATCCTACAACTTTTGAATTACATTCATACGATATGATTCTTCTCGCTATTTTTGTAAATTCAGATATTTATAATATCGTTTATAAAACTTTTACAATGTATCCTAAAGAAGGAGAAGAGTTAAGATTATTTTTAACTAAACATGGACAATTATTTAGAGAAGAATTTCCAGCTATTCAACAAATGTCTAATGGTGAAAATAAAAATAAAGAAATAAAAACTTTATATAAGAGAATCATAAATGACTTTAGATTGAAAACTGAAAGAAAAAATTTTCCTACTAAATTACGTGATTATATTGGAGATGAAAAAAATAAAAAAGCCGATAGAAAACCTGAAACAATAACAATTTTTGATGCATCACTTGTGACAATTGCTGAAGAAGTCACAAAAAATGTTAATGAACAAATGAAAGAAGATAAATTAGAATTTGATAAAATAGTTCACTTTAATAATCAAAATGGAAATAGAATCCTAAAGTATAAACTAGAAACTTATTTAGAAAGTTCTTGTAAATAAATTTAAGAATTTATTTAGAAACAAAATTAAATAAGTAAAAATAAAAATTTTTTAATAATTATATTATTTTTATAAAATAAATTGTCTTTTATATTTTTTTTTTATTATTTAATATTATAGAATATATTAAATGTCATTTTTAAATCGTTTTAGATCTAAAGAACAAAAAAGAATTCATAATATTCAAACAAAAACACAAGTTTCTTTAAATAAAAAATCTTCAGAGATAACTGTTCTTTCGTCTGATTTTGTAAGTTTTGTAAAAAATTTATTAAGTGGACCACCTGATCACTTCGAGAAATATAATAATATAATCGACAGAGATATTTATAATATTTTTAATCAAATCAATAATTTAAAAACACAAATTAAAGTTGTTATTAATAATTTTGAAAGCTATCAATTAAAATACAAAGGTTCAGAAATAAAACTAATTGCTTCGTTAAAAGAAGTTATTGATATTTTTAATAAAATTGATTTAGAATATTTTTTGTTTATGAAAGATGCTTTGTATAAATTACCTTTAGATATACAAATTAAAAATTTTGACAATTTTGATGATATTGAAGATTTATTAAATAAATTAATCCTTTCCTCTTTTTCAAGTATCACTGATAATGATAAGATAAAACAAGGGTTATATACATTTATTAACAACTTACAAGGTCAAAATTTTGAATTAATTAAACATTTTTTTAATACTCGAGTTCTTGGTGAAAAAGGTATAGAATTACATGCATATGATTTAATTTTAAATTCTATTTTTAAAAATGCAGAAGTTGATAATATTGTTAAAAAAATGTTAGAAATTAATCTTGAAGATAGAGAAAAAGACAAAACAATAATAGGTAATAAAATGGAACAAATTTTATTATGTGATGAGAATTCTGTATTTGAACTAAATGGAAATGAAAATGCTAATGCAGATGCAAGTAGAAATGCAAGTGCATATGGAAATGAAAATGCTAATGCAAGTAGAAATGAAAGTACTAATGCAAATGAAAATGCAAGTGCATATGAAAATAAAGACTTAAGTGCAAACACATTGAGTTTATATCAAATAAACTTAATAGAAAAAACAAAAAATGAATTTGAATTTGAAAAATTTAAAGATAAATTAAATGTTTATAAAACTTTAATTCATTGTCCTGATGACATTAAAATATTATATCAATTTTTCAATTCAGAATTTGCTGATTTTAATACAAAAGAAACTCAAAGAACAACCGATTTTGATATAGAAGAAGCAAAAAAAGAACAATTCAAAGAATTAACTGATAATTTATTAGTAGATTACGTCAAAGCTATGAGAAATTTATCAGCACCTAGTGCAAGCACAGGTACAGGTGCAGGTGCAGGTGCAGGTGCAGCTGCTAATCCTTTTGAAGGTGGTTTTAAAGTTAAATATTTTGATCAAAGAATGAGTAAAATGAATAAATATTTAAATGAAATTTATACATTAAAAAAAACTGATTTATTAAGCAATAATCCATTTAATAGTGAACAAGCTATACAATCTATTCTTAATGTCGGACTTCCTGATAAAAAAGTTGGTATTTTTGAGTCTATGGGATTAAAAGGAAATGCTAAAATCAGTAATCTTAAAAAAAAAATTTCTAATGAATTAATAAAAAATGGAAAGAATGGAACAAAAGAATATGTAAATGCTGCAATACAACAATATATAATACAAAAAAAAAATAAAAAAATAAAAAAACCAGGAAGAAGAAACAGTAGTAGTAGTCTTGGTGAAAGTAATAGAAATAGTGTAGAATTCCAAGTTGGTGAAGAAGTTAGAAATAGAGATAATCAAAACAAAACCTTCTTCCAAAGAGCCTCGAATTTTTCAAAACAAATTTATCATGCACCTGGTTCTATTGGTATTAAACCTATTAAATCAATCAGAAACACTGCAAGTATTGTATTAGAAAAAAAAAAAGAAAGAAATAGAGAACAAGCAAGAATCAAAGGAATTAAAACACTTACTAATTCAAATGAAAAAATAATAAAAAGTGGTAAAAATAAATTATATGAAAAAGCTAAAAAATTAGGATTTATTCAATCAGGTGTATTGGCAAATACACAAAAATTTGATAAACCAACCATTGACAAAATTATTCAAGAATTAAATTTAAATAAAATTAATGGTATTGAAAATGATTTTTATGAATTATTTTCAGAATTTGAAATTTTAAATCAAGTTGTTAAAGAAATTAAATATTTACTTGATAAAAAAATTAAATATGGTAATACTAATACCAATAATGTGAAAGGAAAAATATTAAAAACCAAAAAAGAAGAAATTAAAATAAAACTTGAAGAACAATTTAATAAAATGAAAAAACTCATTTACCAACTTGATTATTTGTTCTTCAAAATTATGAGAACATCATTAAATATATATGGAGCTAGTTTAGAAACAGAAACTAAAATAAAATATCAAGTTAAACATTTTGAAAATTTTGATGAACTCAGAGATGGTTTAAATGCTTTACTTGATTTAACATTAAAACCTTTAGAAGGTTATTTAAATAGTAACAACAGACTTAAATCATATTTTTCAAATAAATACAATAATAGAATTGTAAAACCATATGTAACAGCAAGATTATATTCTTATGATATGATATTATTTGCTATATTTACAAATGCAAATGTTTATAAAATTATTCTTGAAGACACCTTTAAAATTTACCCTAATGATAATAGAGAATTTGCTGAATTTATTAATAAAAATCAATCTTATGCAAACCTAATTTTACCTTCAAAACAATCCACACGTGTACAAACAGAAGGAGAAAATAAACAAAATATAATTTTGGATGACACTCTTCAAGAATTATTAAATGATTACAGACTTTCCAAAAATGGAGCTAACTTCGGAGATAAATTAAACAAATTTGTGGAAGGTTTATTATTATTTTTGCATAATTTTCCTAGATCTCATAAAGTTGATTCTTTGGTAACAAACGATTTTAAAAAAACTATAAGTTTTAATAAACCCAACGTGTACAAACCATTTATTTTGGAATTAGCAGAAGAGAAAATAAAATCATACAGAGATAATGAATTAAAATTTGGAGAATGTTTAGAAAAAATATTCCACAATGGAAAATTATTAGATGATTATGGACATGAAAATTTGTGTAATAAGTTCAATAGAAGAAATAGTGTTTCAAGTAGAACAAGTAGTTCAAGTTTATCTTTAGTACCACCTTTAGGTTCACCAATGTCAAATAGTTCCGGAAGAACAGGTGCAAGTAGTTATGGACCATATTTAAGAAGACAGTTATCATCTAGTAGTAACTCTGGTTCAGAAAATGAAGGTTTACGTCGTATTAGGGTTGAATTAAAACCACTTAATACTTTTCAACAATATCCTAGGGCATATGTACCTAAATTAAATCCTCCTCCAGGTAATACAAAAGCTGAGCATAGTAAAAGAAGACGTGAAAAAGTTAGTAGAAGAAGTTCACAAGTTACTCAACAAGGTAATAATGGTAGACAATCTGAAGTATTAAGACCTCCTTCTTCTTTACCACAAAATAATGGAAATGATCCTTTTGCTGTAGGCGGATCTTTTTTTTTTTGATCGATGATGAAATTTTAATGCAAAGAGAACCAGAAAAACAATTATTAGAACAAGGAGATAATTTTAGTATACAAGTTTTAAAAAAAGAATCCAATAATTATGAAACCAAAAAATATATAGCATTACAATTTGGTATTGATCAAAATATAATATTAATAAAAGTTAATAAAAATAATTATTTGATTGATGAAAGAAATACAGAAAAACAAATTCAATATATAATTGAAAAATACAAAAATAAAAATATAATAGTTGCAAATTTTACAACTATCAAAAAATTAGAAATAAATAATCTAAACACAAAAGAACAATCTGAATCAAAATTAAAATCTAAAGCAGAATTGTTATTAGAATTATCTAGGAGTAACACAAGTATTTTTTCACCTAATATTTTTCCAATTGTAAAAATGAAGCTCAAAGACAATCTAGTTCTTAAAAATATAACAAAAAATAATTTTAATGAATACAAAAAATTAAAAGCTGGAAATCCATCAAGTACAGGAAATACAGGTTCCTTATTAAGTTCTATTTTATCAGGAAAACAATTAAAAAAAGTAGAAGAAACTGAAAAACCAGTTGGACAAACAGAAAATGAAAAACCAAAAAATCTTTTCTTAGAAGAATTAAAAAGAAAAACACAATCAAGAAATCAATCTAGAGCATTTACTGAACCATTATTAAAAAGAAATATTCGTATTTATTCAATAAATGATATAAAAAAAATATTACAAAGTAAAAATTATAGATTACCAAGTAGCTTACAAAAATTTATTATTGATATGGAAGAATTTGTTCCAATTAATTTAACAAAACCAAATAATATGACAAATGAAAATTTTGCTACAATACAACAAAAATATAATGAATTAAAAGAAAAAATTGAAGAAATAAAAGATAATTTAAAAAAATATTTAAAATTTAAAGAAAATATTGAAAGAGAAGCTGGAGTTACACAAACATCTGGATTAACAGGTAAATTAAAAATTAGTAAAAGAAAAACAAGTTATAATGAGCCAGGAACTCAATATGGGTCAGAAGATTTTAAAAAATTAAATAAAAAAGAACAAAAAGAAAAATTAAAAAATTTTATTATACCATGTCTTGAAAAAAATAGATATCCATTTTATGTATTTGGTGCAGGTGGTCAAATTACTAGTCAAATAGAACAAGGAAAAATAATAGAGTCATTTGTAAATTGTATTTTTGATAGTCTTAATGAACTTTTAGAAAAAGAATTAAATGAAGTTGAACTTAAACAATATATTATAAATGAATTTATCAAAAAAGAAAAAATACTTTTTATGACAACTAGATTTACTGTTCCTATTGCACTTTATTCACATTCTCATGGTGAAAAAAATACAAATATAATTTATGAAAGATTTAAATTAAAAGATATTATTTTATGTGTATTAGAAAAAATAAAAAATTATAGAGATAATACTAGACCACCAAATCCTTTTAATGAAACAGGTGTTTTAAGTAGAAGAAGTTCTAGAGCAACTAATAATTTTGGTAATGGAGCCTTTAATGGATTTAATGAAGTACCTCCGTTTAGTTGGGATTAGTGGGTCATTAGAAAATACACAAAGAAATATTATAGAATGGTATAATAAATTAAAACCTCTAAGAAAAAAAGTATTTGGAAAAAATAAAAATTAATTGATTAATTGATTAGTCAAGCATTACAAGAATTATTTATAAAAAATACTCATAAAAGAAAATTAATTGAAAATATAAATTTTCAAAACGAAAAAATTTATTTTCGTTAATAAAAATACTAAAAGAAAGATATGTTAAGTGTAAAAAAAAAAGAAAAAATTAGTTTATGAAGAAAACTAATAATTTTTAATATAAAATTAATTTTTTTATTATTATCAAATTAATTATTTTTTATATAAATAATTAATAGAATATTAAAATATTAAAATAATGTCTGGAAGAACAATATTTGGAAAAGCATTCAATGCATTAAAAAGAAAATTTTCATTAGGTACCCCAACTGGTGAAAGTATGGAAAGTACAAAACAATTAATAAACATTGTAAAA
>JACCDO010059899.1_pt1 | contig 10800 bp, 8 predicted proteins | sample 7446101 | NCBI WGS metagenome assembly JACCDO01 (sample SAMN15323440, study PRJNA562643) | freshwater metagenome | isolation source: river surface water | place: USA:Blue River Watershed | collected 2017-08-16
AAAGAACAAATGTCAAACATGTCTTCCACAAATGACCTAATGTTTAGAACATTAGGAAGAGCGCCTCAACCGAACTACGAAAATACCGATAATTTAGACTTGAATGATTACAGCAATTATGGTAACAAAAAAACGAACGAAGAGTATTATAAAAAGGTGTTGCCTGGATACACGCCGGAAAAAAACATTGTGAACCGCCCCTATTACAATACTGCGAATTATGTTATGCCAGAAACACCAAGCCAAGACGTATTACTCCAAAAGTTGAACTACATGATAACCCTACTTGAAGAACAGCAAGACGAGAGAACAAATAACGTAACCGAAGAGGTTGTTTTATACTCCTTTTTAGGAATCTTTATTATTTTTATTGCTGACACATTTGTTCGAGCAGGAAAATATGTTAGATAACAAAATACTTTATATGTATTTAGGTAATAAATAAATATATATAAACTATTTAAACCCTGCGCTATATATCCATATAGCAAATAATGGTAAAATACATTATAATTCACAATAAACACGAGGGATGCTACGATTTTCAATGCTACGAGGATGAGGCAACTAGGATGAGACTAACATCCATTACGATTAACCCACCAAAAATTTTCATGTTTGACAACAAAGAACAAGCGCAGGATTTTTTTGAGGAGTATATAAATGATGTGGATGTTCTTGATATCAGATGTAAAAAGGGAGACGAGGTTGAACATTTGGAGTATTGTACCTGCGGAATAATTGAGTTGGACAATGAAGATAACCCGATTCTATTTTATAATAAGAAGAACCAGATTTTTTTGATGGAACATGGTCCGCAAGTGTTCTTGCCGAATCAGGAACTTAAAAATGACATTAAAAATCTAAACCTGACCAACTCACTAATGCGCAAATGTAAAAAATTGAGCCGAGAGCAGCGCAGAAGATATATCGAGCTAGGGAAATATTGCGAAGAATGCACTACGAGTAAAAAGGCCGCAGGGGAGGAAAGTGATGGGGAGGAAAGTGATAAGAGTGGAAGCGACAGTGATGCCTAATTGACGATGAGCACCTTATTTGATTTAAACGTTGGATAAGCGAAATTGTAGAAAAAATATGCGGTTGGGCTTACTATTATTGGTTTTGTTTTTTGTTTAATATTATTAATTATGATATCATTGTCAGAAATATCTTCTATAGCCGAAAACCCGAAATTGTTTTCTGCGGATATTTTCCAAAAACTTATTTTAAACCCCTGTATAAAAACATCGTCATTAGTGTTGGATATAGACGCAAAGCAACTGAGCACTTCCATATTTTTTTCGACTTGGACGCACGTTTTTCTGAAAAAATACGCGGAGATTATATGGTCGTCAACCATGATTACATAAATGAAAATATTCTTGGTCTTAATTAGTCCAATAATGTTTGTAACTTCGGTATTGATTGTAATATCAAATTTTTTACTATTTTCCTTTATAAAGTTGAACAAGAAATGGAAATTTTGCGGAGTGATCGCAAGCAACTTGTATTCTCCTGAAAGTTCGCGAGGTTTTGTCCAGGTTGTAACAGGAAACCCATATGTCGAATAAACACACAGCGGGACAATTCCGGTAAGCTCATCTTCTCTCTTGAATAGAGAGACAACAATATTTTTATTAACGCGCCGTTGATTATAATGATGTGTTTGAATCAGTTGTTGCGCAATTCCTTTTTTTCGGTTTAATTTATCGACGCATAAGTAATCGACATAATATGCGCTAAAATTTGCGTCCTTATTTCCATTATTGATAACCACATAAACAGGCCGAGATGTCATTGTCCCCACAACGGTTTTATCCGTGACGACGGTGCCTTTTTTTAAGTCAGAAACATAGGTGTCCTCATTGTAAAAAGATACAAACGATGCAGCATTATGTCCCTCTAAATAAGGAACTATATTTTGCGTGTCTGGAGAGAATATATTGTCGTTGTTTTGAAGATATTGGGTTCTAATTAAATTTGTGAATCGCTGAATTTGTAATGATGACAACTCGGTAAATATTATCGTGTCGATATTTTTGAAGTTCGTATATTTATTTTTTTCGGGAAGGGAACTAATAATGATACCAGGCGGCTTCAACATGAATCCTAAATCGTATACATGAAACACAGGCTGAATGGCCCAAAACCCGAATTTCAATCTTATATAAATAAATACTATGGCTATAATTAATGTTGTGAAAAATAGTATGTAAGATAAATATTCTAACATACTATTCATTATGTTTTATTTTTGACGAAATAACTTATGCGCGTTTGTAATAATTGGTTATTTTATTAACGCTCTTTGGCTGAGACGCAAATCTGTTTACGCTATTGTTATAAATATCGTGCGCAAAATCCCTGTTTTTGAAATCCCCGATAGTAACAGACTTCCCCTCCAAATCTTTATAATGTGAGAAAAAATACTTTATTTTATCTCTTGTAGCAGGATTAATGTCGTATATATTTTTATATGATGAATAGCAAGGATCGACGTTTGTTGCGGGTGTCATTATTAGTTTGGGGTCTACGCCCTTGTCATCCGATGTTTCTAACATGCCAATCAACCTACATTTTATATAGCTCCCAGGCACTAATTCGTCTTCCATAACAACAATCACATCTATCGGGTCGCCATCTTCGCTTAGCGTGTTTGGGATGAACCCATAATTAAAAATATATTTGAATGGAGTATGCAGAACTCTATCGCACACCAAAGCATTTCGCACCTTGTCATATTCATACTTTACAGAACCATTCTTGGAGATTTCAATACATACTTCGATATTATAATCCTCGTCGGTTTTTACAGGAGGCCTGCTACAGAGTTTATAAAAGATATCCGAATCGATACCTTCCATGTGTCGTGATATTTATTCAACGGAATTTTTAAATCATTTTGTTGAATTATATACTTAATTCGGTTTTGTAAAAAGATATAAATATTGGTATTCATATGCGCATTTTACCAAATCAATTTTTCCCTGAAGAATAAACCCAGCATCTTGTGCTGCATTCACAATAGTCGACGTATCTTCCATGTACAACATTTGCTGCTGTTTGCGAACTCTGCCATCCTCAAACTTAAATTTCTCGTCAAAGGTTGCGACATCATTGTCCTTTTCTAAATTGAAATTGGCTGTGTATTCAAAATCATTAAATACAATCTTGGTTTTCGTAATTCTTTCCTTGGCGTATTTCTGCGGGGAAACTACATATAACGGGTTTCCTGGCGGTAAAATCGGGTCAAATGACTCTCTATCTACTAGATGAACAATAAGGTAACCTCCGGGCATTAACCAATCAATACAATTGTCGAAAAAGTGACGTTTATCCTTAAAAAAGTAAACCGTGAAATATAAGCAGAGAATATGCGTTAATGAGTTCATCTTAAATAGTCCGTTATCTAAAGCATTGCCAACCTGAAAGTTTAGCGTCGGGTAATTTTCCTTGGCCTTTTCTATCATGGAGGGGGAAATATCAACACCAATAACTTTTAGCCCTTTGGAATTTAAATTTGCCACTTGATGGCCGGTTCCACAGCCGATATCTGCTATTATGCTGGCCTCTGTGGGGTTGCTCTTATTTATAATTTGTCCAACCTCATAATCATTTCTGATTCCATTGAACACAAGATAATCGTAAATCCCGACATAAAAATCGTCATAAACATCTTCGCCTTGTTTAAACAGAAATTTATCCGTTGTAACCATACCCTCCTTAACTGGCATTATTGCCTTAAAAAACACAATTAAAATTAGTAACACAGCAATCAAAACCAATATTTTTCCCGAATTAGATAGTTTGTTATAGAAATTTGCCATCGACTTTATTGTTTTCATCTATATGTATATTGTTGTTATTTTTTTTGTGTAGTTTTTAAATATATGGGTGATTCCGAAATTAATGATATTAGAAGTATGCGAGATTTTAAAGGTATATCATTTTCAAAATTTAAAAAAACAGATGTAAAAAAAGAATTGCTAAATAGTTTAATATCTTCCAAAATAGAACCAGCGTGTTATTGGAGCGCGGAGTTGATATGCGCCGGGCATTACGGAGACCTATGGGAGACGATTTTATATTTTTATACAAAACATGTTCATTTAGGCAATCCAAAAATAGCGGTTTATCTAGAACTAAGAGTGAATCATTTTAAGGAAATCATTAATAATGGTTATTCAGATAACGAATTACGTATGCGAAATAATGAGAAAATCCGGCGATTATTTTGCGAAGTGATGTGTGTATTATGCGATGCGAAAAGGAAGCATAGCTTCGATAGCATTAAAATTAAAAAGGAGGATTTTGATATGACGCAAATGCGCGACAAATTTAAGGCCCCAAATAATAAATATGCACAGTTAGTATTTTTGGAAGAAGATCCGAAAGAATTGTTTCCTGCTGTAAATGAACTCGCATACAATATTTCTGAAGAAGGCAAAAATATCATGACTGCGTGTTATTGGCTAGAATGGATTATGGAATTTGAAACAATATGTAAGGCTAAAAAGGAGAAAATCTTTTGCGAGCGGCGAAACTTTTCACAGGTAGACACAAAATCACAAAAGGACGTAATTTGGATTATATGGGACTTATTTTTAAAGGAATCTGTGAAGCGGTCGAAGTTTATTAAAAAAACGATGGACGCGCTTCTCTCCCTATTTACATTGAGATATTCGCCTGGTTGCCAGAAAAAGAGAAGAAATATCCTTTATTTTGCGATTTCATTATTGACCGAAAATAGCATTAGCACAGAAGAAATAATTCGGCCTTCGCAACAAGAGATCGTCGGGAACATTCTAAGAAAATCGAATATTGTTTATCAGCAAATTAAGAAAAATGAAGAATCGCCTGGAATGGAGTATTTATTCAAGGACGCGAAATCGTCAAATCTAGATAAGACCATTGAAAAACTGGAGACGATGAACTCGTTTGGCGAAAGTTTTATTCCCAGAGTATAAATTTTAGAGGTTTTCGTTTTTTATTATTTTCAGATTTTTGGTTATTTATATTTTAATATATTTTTATTATTCAGTAATATTATAATAAATGGCGAAGACACAAATGAGAAGAGGTGGAAAAGCTAGAGGTACGCGCAAAATGAGAATGTCCGGTAGTTCTTCGTTTGCCGCGTTTCAAAAAGAAATAACAGTTGTATTCTTGGAAATGTTGTTGATGGTGAAATTGTTTCATTGGAAAACAACCAGCTATGCTACTCACAAGGCTACAGACGATTTATACACAAAGTTAAACGCGAACATAGACGAGTTTGTGGAGGTTCTTTTGGGTAAGACTGGGATGAGAACAAATTTAATGGATAACAAAAACATCAGACTTGTTGATTTAAGTTCTGCCGAGTCATTAAAGAGAGAAGTCGAGGCATTTAAGGGTTATTTAGTCAGTTTAAATGATAACGCGGCGATGAAGAAAATGACCAACACAGATCTATATAATATTCGCGACACAATTTTAGGCGATATGAATCAATTCCTATATTTATTAACATTTAAATAAGATGCGCAATTATAATTAAAATTAATATATATATTTTTATTATAATGGATAACTCGAATAATTTATCAAGTTCAATATTACAATCAAGCGAAGTATCTCCCCCTAGTCTCACAATTGGCGATTCTGGAGACTCTTCAGGTTTTTTTGATAGTTTAACTAATATAAATCTAACCACCTGGCTACTCATCATTTTAATTTTAGCATTTCTTGGGTTCAACATTTTTGTTTATTTAGCCAAAGGAACGCAAGATTTCACTAGTTTCTTCGCACCATTCATGGAAAAAATATTCGGAACAACCTTGTCAGTAACGGGGCAAACCGTAGATGTTGCTGCTGAAGGAGCCAAGGCGGTTGTAGGAGGTTCCGCAAACGTAATAAACACTGGACTTACAGCGGTTCAAGGTATTACTCCAAATGGCGCGCCAAGTAGTTTACAGACGCAATCTGTTCAGGGAACTATGCCGCAACCAGACGTAACAGCAAATAACACGCTTAACCGTGCGTTAAATACATCGCAACAAATGCGACAAGGTGGCGGAGCAAATGAAGACTATGAAGCTCACGAGGCGTCAAGTTCTATAGGCAAGGCTGGTTGGTGCTTTGTCGGCGAAGATAGAGGATTTAGAACCTGCGCCGAGGTAGGCGTAAATGACGATTGCATGTCTGGTGATATATTCCCCAGCCAAGAATTGTGCATCAACCCGAATTTAAGGGCTTAAATAATAAAATTATTATAGTAATATTATTATTTACATATTTGTGTTATTATGGGGCGTGACTTATACTATGTGAGATAGCCTAAGCAGAATTCTCAGCCGTGTTGAACTGTTCAACATACGGTCCTTGTTTCGCAGGCGAAGGGAAAGCAGAGAAATCAACATTCTTGGTGAAGAAATAATTAAATAGATAGTTCGAGGTTACTCCAGCATTAGAGAACGCAAAATTCGTAGTTCCCGTTTTTAAACAAACGTTGAGTGAATTAAGGACGAAGTTAGTTTGGTTCGCTAACGAAGTAGATGCGGACTGAATTACAATACCAATAACTTTATCGGCTGACGAGACGGCACTTGAATATGTAGTGCTCGATGTATCCTGTAATGCTCCGTTAAGCTTATTTGTGGTTAGGACCGATGATGGGCTAAGAGTCGTTTTGCCATAAACATTCATTGGTGCTTTGCCAGTGTATAAACAATATGATTTATTGGCATCCTGAGCAGGGCTGGACGCATTAAAGTAATAATTAATTCTTGCACCAGCCCATACAGCATAGTCATCCGCATTTCCTTTGGGCGCAGTGTAAACTGTGATGAATGGCAAATTGACATTGCTAGCAGCGAAAATATTCATATATAAATTTTTAATATCGCCAACTGTCATATCTGCGCCATTTATAGGCACACGCCAGTTTATCTTGTTACCTAGAACATAGTTCTTAAAATACCAGCCGTCCTCGATGGTTTGTAGTGTAATGCTAGAGGGGATTGGCACTGGACCGCATTCGTCCATCCAAACAGCCGGTGTGCAATTCACCAAAACAGTATTATACGCCTGAGCAACAACATCACTGACAGATGTTACAATTTCCGCTGTTTTATCAATAAGAGCATTCTGGTTACCATTAATGCTATTTAATGCGGTAACTGTATCAGCATGTCCAGCGAATGCGTCAACCAATTTATAGACGTTATTAAAGTTATTCACCATATCGTCACTTCCTAAAATCGTGTTAATTCTCTTGGTTTGATTCCAAAGTTGTTTGTCGACGTATTCTTGTGTAGTTAAATATGCTGAAGTCGCAGATGTCATCACGGGTTCTACCCCGCTTGCACTAGTAGTAGTTGTGTTTGTAGCACATGCTGCGGGAGTATAGCTAGCATATGGTATGGCAGATGTAACCTTACCATCAGTTGAAGAAACTATTAATTTATCAGTGGCAATTGTCAAATCGCCTGCGATGGACGCAGCACCTGCAGCAACAACCACGCCTGTTGGAGAAACGGTAAATTTATTACTGTTAACCGCAAGATTACCATTTGAAGAAACAGTAAATTTGCTATCGTTAATTGCCAAACTGGTGGCTGATAAAGCACCAGTAACGGACGCACTTGCGGCAGATAAACTACCTGCGGCAGCAACGTTACCAGATGAAGAGGCAACCGTAAATTTATTGGTGTTAACCGCAAAATCACCTGTAGCCGATAAACTACCAGCAGTCGATAAACTATCAGCAGCAGCAACAACACCAGCTGAAGAAACAGTAAATTTATTAGTGTTAATTGCTAAACTACCAGCGATAGTCGCACTAGCGGCAGATAAACCACCGCTGATAGACGCGCTTGCGGCTGATAAACTACCAGCAGCAACAACATCTCCACTTGAAGCGGTAACTGAAAACTTGTTTGTGTTAATTGTCAAATCACCTTTGGCAGCCACGGCACCCGTTGATGCGGTAACCTTAAATTTATCACTGTTTATTGCTAAATCACCTAATGCGGCTACAGCTCCGGTTGCTGCGGTAACAGTAAACTTATCAATACTATCAGTATTAATTGTCAAATTATTAGCAGCAGTTATTTTTCCGACAGTATAAACATCACCGTTTAATGAGCTAACTGTAAACTTATTAGTGTTAATTTTCAAATCTCCAGTGACAGCTACTTCTCCTGCGGCAAGAACGTTGCCTGACGCGGAGTCAACCGTAAACTTACTAGTGTTAATTGACAAACTACCATCGGTCTGAACATTAAATCTATTAGTGTTAACAGCGAAACTCTTTGCGATGGATAAATTTCCGGCAGCTGTAACATCTCCAGATGAAGCTGCAACTATAAATTTATTATCATTAATATTCAAATCACCTTTGGCAGCCACGGCACCTGTTGATGCGGTAACCTTAAATTTATCAGTGGCAACAGCAAAATCACCTGCGGCAGCAACAGCACCCGTTGCTGCGGTAACCGTAAATTTATCAGTCGCAACCGCAAAATCACCTGCGGTCGCAACGTTACCTGAAGCATTGTCAACAGTGAAATTACTATCACTAAAAGAAAAACCTCCTGTAGCGGTAACACGGCCAGTCACGGGGTCAACGCTGAACTTACTATTGGCAGTTGAAAAACCACCAGCGGAAACAACAGCACCTGCTGAAGAAACTGTAAAATTACCATTACCGAACGATAGAGCGCCGGCGCTGTTTATATCACCGGAATCGCTAATAGTTAATTTACTCTTTCCGCCTGCGAGGGGGTTAATATTTAAGCCTTGGGCTGTAATGACCGTGCTGGTCGTGATCGGAAGCGCGGTTTTTACACCAACCGCAGAATTTGTAACACTAAAATTTTTACCGAGATTCACAGCTGGATTCGGGACAACACCAGTTACAACTGGAGGCAAAGTAGAAGGATCTTGTGGTGCCATTCTTATATATTTGTTATTTATTATAAATATTACAAAAAATATAACTTAACAACCACATTTACATACACAAGGAGCGCAAGCCGAGATATATACCGCAGAAATATTACAAAATAACGCAATATGGCTAAAATATAACCGCCTTCTTTAAATTTCGATTTTCATCCGAATAAAAAATATTATGTATTCTAGCCGATGACATCGTATCTAGCTGCATGCTAGTAGTTCCGTCGGGGAAATACATATGATTATGAACTAAATCAACCGAATTTATTGTAAGAAGTTTGCCAGTGTTATTATGAATAGTAACAACCTGGTCCTTTTCTGTCATGTAATCTTCTAGGTTTATGCTGGTATCAGTATTAGATGTGTCGTGAATAATGTACATTTTTCCACTATCGGCATTGGTCATATGAACCTTCTCAGGAACCGGGTCAGGAACCGGGTCAGGAACAGAATTAGAAGCGGAATTAGAATTAGAATTAGAAACAGGAACAGGAACGGAATTAGAAACAGAATTAGAAACAGGACCAGGAACAGGAACAGGAGCCATATAAGCAGTGGTTACTGGTCCCCACCAGAATATAACCACACCATTTCCACCAGTTCCACCGCAACTGAACCGCCCCCCTCCGCCACCTCCACCACCGTAATTAGTCGCACTACCACCAGTCGCAGTTACAGCACTGTTTCCATTGCCGCCAGTCCCATTTCCTGCAGCTCCTCCCTTGCTCGGACCGCCACCACCAGCGCCACCACTTATATATATAGTCTGGGATGACGGGGGTAAGAATGGCAAAATTATAGATGGGGGAGTTTGAGACCCACCGTTTCCGCCGACTCCACCGCCCACAGTGCCATTGTTTCCATTACTAGTATATCCTGCGCCTCCTGGTCCAAGATTTGTATCATTTCCGAAACCAGTATTTGTCCATGCTCCGCCTCCACCACCACCACCATAACCATCTACTGTTGTGGCGCCACTACTGCCTGTTTTTGTAGCAGCACCACCAAATCCGCCACCAGGACCCGTAGAGCCAATACCATATCCAGGTCCTCCACCACCTGAAACCAATGACGCACCGGGAATGCTTACAAAAGACTCGAAACCTGGATATCCAGCCGAAGCTCCTTGACCCTGGTCACATCCTCTTATTGCGCCACCCGCGCCAACCTGAATATTTATAGGTGTATTTATTGGCGCAACTAGTCCGGTAACATAAGTAATTGCCCCGCCACCACCGCCGGCTCCTCCAGAAATAGTAGAATAGCCTGAGGACCCGCCACCACCTCCGCCAATTATCAATGCTGATACTCTTACCTGAGCACATATCGTAAATATTGCGCTACCAAATCCGTTGATAGACGGAGGAAGGGTTGTTTCTATAATAACACCGAAATGTCCAGAATTTTCATACCTTGTTGCTTTGATGTTTGCGTCACCAATAATCTTACCTCCTGGCAGAATTAAAATTGTAATAACATTTGATGGCGCAGATTCCCCGTAATTAGAAACCGTTGTTATATAAATACTATAATTGCCCACTGGTTCGTTAAATTCATACGAAGTGGTTGTCCTTGAAACAGTCGCATATAATTTACCATTAACATAAATATTATATCCTTCATTTAAGCCGCAATATAGTTTTTGTCCTATCCATGATAACATAATTTCACTACAAGTAGCAGATGCCGAAAGTATTGTCGTAGTTTCTATTATGGCGCTAACAAATCCCTTATATCCTTGGGGCCACTTGGTTCCACTGTTATTCATAAAATAACGTTGTCTAGGGAACCAAGTTTGAACCTTTGTGTCCCAACATAACGTCGCAGAACCAGGTACATTTGAAGCCGAAGCAGGATTAC
>JACCDO010315961.1_pt1 | contig 10800 bp, 10 predicted proteins | sample 7446101 | NCBI WGS metagenome assembly JACCDO01 (sample SAMN15323440, study PRJNA562643) | freshwater metagenome | isolation source: river surface water | place: USA:Blue River Watershed | collected 2017-08-16
CGCTCTTGAGGTGTGCGAACGCCTCGAGTCCTGCTTCGCGGTTGTCTGCGACCAGACTGTCTGCGAGTCGGCAAAGCGCTGCCGCGATGGCCGCTTCAAAACCAGGTGCAATCTGCATGTGAGAGGCCACAAGGCCTCTAATGCCACGAAGTCCGGCAGATGCCAGAATGCTGGCGCCGTCCTTCTGATCAAGAGTAAGGTTCAGGGCCGAACGCTTGGCAGCTAGTGAGTCGCGCTCACGCTCTGCTTCGTGCAGCTGGTCACGAAGGCTTTCGATCTTGGCAGTTGCATCAGAGACGGCCTTCTGAGCCGCCTCGTAGTTTGCCTCAAGCTTGCCGTCGCCCGCACCAGTTTCGCCCTGAAGCTGAGCCTCCAGGTTGCTGTAGTCGTTCTTGGCGCCCTCAAGGCGATCGGTGGCCCCTGCGAGTGCGTCCTCGTGGCGAACCAATTCTTCGCGTAGCGATGAAAGACGCGACTCGGCAACCGCAGCCTCGTTGGCAAGGCGTGACTTCTCCAGATCGAAGGCGGAAATCAGAGCGCTTTGCTCGGCTAGCTGGTTGTCAAACTTTTCTAGAACATCTCTTGCTTCGTTGCGCTTCTTTTCAGCACCTACGAGCTTTTCCTTGAGTGCCTCTACCTCGGCGTCAAGACGAAGCGCCTGAGCCTCTGCCTCATCAGCCTCGGCATCGATCTGCGCCGGGTCAACCTGAGCACCTGAAACTTCAGCCTGCTGCGCCAGCATGGCAACGCGCTGGTTGGCCATCGAGAGCAGGCTGCGGAAACGCTCGCCCACGGAGTCAAGCTCGTAACCGAGTGCGCGGGTCTGGTCTAGTTCGGTGGAAACCTGAGCAGCCTCAAGTGCGCCGAGTCGAGCGGTGTTCTCGGAGAGAACTTCCTGCAGGATGTTGCGCTCGGCCTTGCGGTCTTGCTCGTTCTTTGCGGTTTCTTCCAGTGCCTGGTGGAGGGTCTGGATGTCATCGGCAAGAAGTCTCGCCTTGGCATCGCGAACGACCTGAGCAATGCCCTGTGCTTCACGGGCAACCTCGGCCTGCTGGCCAAGTGGCTTGAGCTGGCGACGAACTTCACCCGCAAGGTCGTTTAGACGAGTCAGGTTGGCCTGCATCGCCTCAAGCTTGCGAACCGTCTTTTCTTTGCGGCGACGGTGCTTCAAAATACCGGCGGCTTCTTCAATGAAGCCACGACGCTCTTCAGGGGTCGCCTTCAAGATTCCGTCTAGCTGACCCTGACCCACGATGACGTGCATCTCACGACCAAGACCGGAGTCCGATAGAAGTTCTTGAACATCGAGCAAACGACATGGGTCGCCATTGATCGCGTACTCACTACCCCCGTTGCGGAACAGGGTTCGAGAAATGGTGACTTCGGTGTATTCGATTGGCAGTGCGCCGTCGCTGTTGTCAATGGTCAGCTGAACTTCGGCGCGACCCAATGGCCCCTTGGTTGAAGTACCGGCGAAGATGACGTCTTCCATCTTGCCGCCTCGTAGGGTTTTGGCACCCTGCTCACCCATTACCCAGGCGAGAGCATCGACGACGTTTGATTTACCGGAACCATTAGGACCGACGACAGCGGTTACACCAGGTTCGAAGTAGAAAGTTGTTGGCTGGGCGAACGACTTAAATCCTTTGAGGGTGAGGCTTTTCAGATACAAGCGCTGCTCACTCTCCTAGTGTCGAATTGGCTTTCCCAGATTATTTCCAAACTCCAAAAATACCCTATAAAACAGGGCGTTTTTGACACTTTGGGCAGAAGTGGGAACCACGGTTCATCCAGTTTTCACGGACGATTGCGCGGCCGCATCGTGGGCATGGTCGCCCGGTCATCCCGTAGGCATTTAGCGACACCTCGAAATAGCCCGACTGACCGTTCACATTCTTGTACTGCTCGTCGAAACTGGTTCCACCAACCTCGACAGCCGCTGCCAAGATTTCCTTCACATGGCCCATCAGTTCACGCATCTTCACTGCACTAATTGCGTTTGCTGGGTGGTCGTAGTGAAGCTTCGCTCGCCACAGTGCTTCATCGGCGTAGATGTTTCCAACCCCGCTCATAATCCCCTGATCAAGCAAGACCTTTTTGATGCCACTTGTGCGGGTGCGGAGCTTCTTCAAGACAAAAGCTTCATCGAAGTTTGGGTCTAGCGGGTCGCGAGCGATGTGAGTAACCGTAGTTGGCAGGTGTTCCCCGTGTTCGATCTCAACCAGGTCATCGATGGCAAGGGAACCGAACAGGCGCTGGTCCACGAATCGAAGCTCTAGCTTTTTGCCTTGAGGGGAAACTGCATGCAGAATCACTCGGGTTAGCTTGTCTGGCTCGCTACCAGCCTCACGTACCAGCATCTGGCCGCTCATTCCGAGGTGTCCAACCATGGCAAGACCATCGCGATCAAGTGGAATCCAGAGAAACTTACCGCGGCGCGACATGTACTTCAGAGTGGCACCGGTCATCACCGAAATGAAATCGGCAGGACCTGGTAGATGACGCTTGAGACTTCGGACATCGAGCACTTCGACTCCGGAGATTTTCGCTCCGGTCAGGTACTCGGCAAGGCCGAGTCGAACCGTTTCAACCTCTGGTAATTCTGGCATTAGCTAAGTGCGGTCAGTGCGGCAACCGCGGCTTCGGTTTCGGCATCGCGCTTACTTCTGGCTACGCCGTGGAACTCGCGTCCGCCGATGTGCAGGGTTGCCTTGAAGGTGCGGTCGTGATCTGGGCCGGTGTGGGTGTGCAGGTATTCGGGAGCCGAGAGCCCCAGCTTGGCAGCCAGTTCCTGCAACTTGGTCTTTGGTTCGGAAGCATCGAGAAGTTGCTTTGGATCGGTTAGCAGCGGGAACACGTTGCGGCGGACAAACTCGGTCGCGGCATCGATCCCAGCCGAAACGTAAATCGCTCCAAGTATCGCCTCGAAGGCATCGGCCAGGAGGTTCGCCTTGGTGCGTCCTCCAGTGTTTTCCTCGCCCTTACCCAGGCGCAGATTCTCACCCACGCCAAGTGCCGAAGCGAGTGGGGCCAGGGCTTTGGCCGAAACCACGGCGTTCTTCACTCGCGAAAGTTCACCCTCGCTGAGGTCGGTGAACTTTTCGGTGATGTGCGCGGATACGACGAAACCCAGTACCGAGTCGCCTAGAAACTCTAGACGTTCGTTACTGGGTTGGTTGCCGTGCTCGTAGGCGTACGAGCTGTGAGTTAGAGCAAGTTCGAGTAGCGCTGGTTCAATGCTGACTCCCAGCCGAGCCTCGAGCTCGCTCAGACTCATAAGTCTTTAGGCGTCTGCGACCTTGCGGCCCTTGTATTCCATGAACAAGGCGTTGCCTGCCGAGTCCTCAACAACCTTGGCACGGTGAGGAAGGCTGTAGACGGTCTTACCGTTTACAACGGTCTTGACCAAGGTAACCTCAGCTGCCTTCCACTGCGAACGACGTGCGTGGGTGCGGGCGCGGGACAGGCGTCTTTTAGGTACTGGCATTTTTACTCCATCAAGTTCTTCAGTGCGTTCCACCTCGGGTCAACCGGGGCTTCGTGCTCATGCTGCGGGTTCTCACTCAGTTTCACTCCACAATCGACGCACAGACCTAAACAGTCACTGCTACAAAGTGGATTGAACGGAAGACTAAGAACTACCGCATCTCGGACAACCTGTTCCAGATCGATTGTTTCGTCTGTAATGACTAGGTCATCTTCGTCTGTTAAAGAATAGGCGAAAAGTTCTTGAAATTCCACATCAACTTCCAGTTTCAGCGGATCCAAACAGCGGGAACATTCGGTTTTTGCGTCTCCGGAAACGTTCGCGGAGACCAAAATTCCTTCGTGGACGGATTCGAGGCGACCGTCGACGACGATTTCGGCACCCTTTTCAACGGTCACAACTGAGTTGTCGAGCGCGTCTGGAACCTGAATGTCGAGGTGCACGCGACGCATGGTTCCTGCCTTGTGCATCAGGTCGTGAACTGGAATTAGGTATGGGTTGTTTGCGGTCATGCCTTCGCCTTAAAAGCTTTGAGTGCCGAAGCTGGCACATATTTGGTGATGTCTCCCCCGAGGGTCGCCACCTGCTTCACCAGGCTCGACGAGATGTGAGTGTTGGCTGGATCCGATGGGAGAAAAACTGTTTCGATGCCGGTGAGGTCGCGGTTGACTCTCGCCATCGGAAGTTCGTATTCGATGTCAACGCCGGTTCTAAATCCCTTGATCAGAACTCGCGCCCCAATCTTGCTGGTGTATTCGGTGAGTAGACCTTCGGATAGTGAATCCACGGTTACCTTGCCGAGCAGGCCTCGTTCGATAAGTGCGTCGGTGACCATTGCAACTCGCTCGTCCACGGTGAAGAACGGGTTCTTGCCAGGGTTGTGAACGACGACGACCTGCACCTGCTCGAATACATCTAGAGCACGTTCAATGATGTCTAGGTGTCCGAGGGTGATTGGATCGAAGGAGCCGGGGTAAACGGCGAGCTTGGTCATGTATCTAGGTTAGCGAATTACTAGCCCTTGGCGATATTGGCTTTTGCCGCTTCGTCCATGCGCTCAAGAGTTTCGGCCAGAGCTGGGTGTTTCTCAAGTGTCGGGTCAGCAGCCAGAAGCATCACTGCTGCATCGCGCATCTCGATAATCAGCGCTGCGTCTTGAATCACTCGCAACAACTTCAATGATGAACGACCACCTGACTGCGTGGAACCTAGGACGTCACCTTCACCACGCAGTTCGAGGTCGATTTCGCTCAGTCGGAATCCGTCCAAAGTGCTGGCAACCGCGGTTACTCGCTCTAGCGCCAACGAACCCGGCTCAGCCGTAGTTAGCAGTAGACAGAGACCGGCGTTGCCACCACGGCCAACGCGACCACGCAACTGGTGAAGCTGCGAGACACCGAAACGATCGGCATCCAGCACAACCATTACCGTGGCATTCGGCACGTCAACTCCAACCTCGATGACGGTTGTGGAGACCAGAAGGTCAAGTTCCTTTGCCGTAAAGGCGGCCATGACCGATGCCTTCTCTTCCGAAGAGAGTCGTCCGTGAAGAAGCCCGATACGAACCTCGGAAAGTGCCGGAATCGTCTTTAGGTTTTCGGCGATGGTAACCGCAGCGGCCATCGGGATTCCGGCTTCGGTTTCTTCTCCATCCTCGACTTCGGTCTCATCGATCCGCGGGCAAACCACGAACGCCTGATGACCTGCCTTCACCTCTTCGGCTATGCGCTGCCAGGTTCTGGCGACCAGAGCCGGCTGATCGAAGCGAACCACGTGGCTCTGAATTTCCTTACGACCGGCTGGAAGCTGGTCGAGGGTTGAGATATCGAGATCACCAAAAACGGTGACGGCGACAGTGCGTGGAATCGGCGTGGCTGTCATGGTCAGAACGTGCGGTGGTTGTTTGCCCTTGAGTCGAAGTGCCTCACGTTGCTCAACACCGAAGCGATGCTGTTCGTCGATGACCACGAGCCCTAGGTCGTAGAACTCAACCTTGGTGGCAATCAAAGCGTGCGTTCCAACCACGATCTGCGCCTTTCCGGAAACGATAGCCAGCAACGCCGCCTTGCGGTCGGCTGTGTTTTGCTGTCCGGTTAGAAGAGTCAGACCCACTTTTTTGGCTAGGTCCTCCCCCAGAGTTTTTCGAATCGACTCGAAGTGCTGGGCAGCTAATACTTCGGTCGGTGCGAGCAGAGCCGCCTGACCATCGGAATCGGCAACGGTCAACATTGCACGCAGTGCAACCAGCGTCTTACCGGAACCAACTTCACCCTGCAGCAAGCGATTCATCGGGTGAGCCTTCGCTAAGTCTTCGGCGATTTCATTCCCGACCTTCACTTGACCGGCGGTTAGTTCAAACGGCAGCGCCGAATCGAATCCAGCCGAAAGAGCGCCAGGTACTCGAGGCGTTGCCACGAGGTGACCATTCTCGGCTCGGCGCTTGACCAGCGATGCCTGAAGTGAGAACGCTTCATGCACTCGCAACGTGTCTCGGGCTGCCTGCCAATCGGTTGTCACCTTCGGCTGATGAATGTTGCGGATCGCGGCATCCAGGCTCATCAGTCCGTGTTTTGAAATAATCTCGACGGGCAGTTCGTCCACGATTTCCGGAAGAGTATCCAGAACCACGCCGATCGCTCGGGCAATTGCCCAGGTCGTCGCCGAGGACGATGCCGGGTAGATCGGAATCGGAAGATCCGCCCAAGCCTTGGCATCTGCTTCGGATAACGCCTCGGGGAAAAGTTCATAGTCGGGATGAGCCAGCTGAACCTGATTCTGGAATAGCGAAGTCTTACCGGCGAATAGCCCTCTGGCACCAGGTTTCAAATCCTTTTGACGCCAGGCTTGATTGAAAAACGAGAGGGTCATCGAAGAAGAGCCATCGGTGATTCGAACCTCAAGAATCGAACCCTTGCGGCCCTTCATGAATCGCTCACGCACGTCTTTGATCTCGGCAACCACAGTCACCGCTTCGCCGATTGGCAGCTGGTCAATCGGCGTTAGTTCACCTCGAACCGAGTAACGCCTGGGATAGTGAAGCAGCAAATCGCTAACCGTCTGCAGACCTAAATGTTTCGCCAACGCCTTAGCCGTGCGGTCACCAAGAAGGCGATCTAACGGCGTGAGAGGCAAAAGCATGGTTCAATGCTATTCATGACCCGTATCATCGCTGGGATAGCCGGCTCCTTAAAACTTGCAAGTCCCGCTAAGACCACCAGACCAACCAGCGACCGAATTCGTGAAAGCATTTTTTCCCGCCTTGAATCGCGCGATGAACTTGAGGGCGCAAACGTTCTCGACCTCTACGCCGGAACCGGAGCGCTAGCCCTCGAATCGGCAAGCCGTGGTGCATCGGCAGTACGCCTAGTTGAACGTGACGGCAAGGCAGCTGCCGTGTGCGTCACCAACCTCAAGCTCGTAACCAAGGCTCTAGAAAAAGAGGAGCTGGAACTTGACGGCAAGGTCATCAATAAGTCAGTTCACGCATTCTTGGAAAGCAGACCTGAAATCAAATTTGATTTGGTGTTTATCGATCCGCCCTACGAAATTGGCAACGATGAAATCGTGGCGAACCTAAGCGAATTACAAAAGCACCTGAAGGAAAACGCAAGCCTTGTGGTTGAGCGATCCAGCCGCGACAAGCAGCCTGCATTTCCTGAAGAATATTCTTTGGACGACACCAAGTCTTACGGCGATACCGTAATTTACTGGCTCTCGATTTAGAGGTGACGCTCCGGTTCGCCGGTGTAAACCTGCTGTGGGCGACCAATCTTGGTTGCGCCGTCGAGGTTTAGTTCACGCCAGTTAGCGATCCAACCAGGCAGACGTCCCAGTGCAAATAGCACGGTGAACATGCGTGGCGGGAATCCCATCGCCTTGTAGATAACGCCGGTGTAGAAGTCAACGTTCGGGTACAACTTGCGCGCTACGAAGTACTCATCCGAAAGCGCTGCCGCCTCCAGTTCCTTCGCGATGTCGAGTAGAGGGTCGTTGATTCCAAGCTCTGCGAGAACCTGGTCTGCAGTTGCCTTGACGATCTTGGCGCGAGGGTCGAAGCTCTTGTAAACGCGGTGACCGAAGCCCATAAGACGGATTCCGTCTTCCTTGTTCTTCACGCGCTCAACATACTTCTGAACCGAGTCGCCAGAGTCGTGAATGTAGTTCAGCATGTCTAGGACAGCCTCATTGGCCCCGCCGTGAAGCGGGCCGAACAGTGCGTTCACGCCGGCCGAGATCGAAGCAAAAAGGTTTGCCTGGCTCGAACCAACAAGACGAACGGTCGATGTTGAACAGTTCTGCTCGTGGTCTGCGTGCAGAGTGAACAGGGTGTCTAGAGCCTTCACGACCACAGGGTTCTGAACGTATTCCTCGGCCATGGTGCCGAAAGTTAGGCGAAGGAAGTTCTCAACCAGCGAAAGCGAGTTGTCAGGGTAAAGTAGCGCCTGGCCCTGCGAGTTCTTGTGCGCGTAGGCGGCTAGCACCGGCATCTTGGCAAGCAGACGAATGGTTGAAAGCTCAACCTGCTCGAAGTCTGAAACGTTCAGTGAGTCTTGGTAGAAGGTCGACAGCGCAGAAACACCCGCTGCCATTACCGGCATCGGGTGGGCGTTGGTTGGCATCGCGTGGAACAGGTTCTTCAGGTCCTCGTGGATGAGGGTGTGACGGCGAATGCGCTCGTCGAAGTCTGCCAGTTCTGAAGGAGTTGGTAGGTTGCCGTAAATGATCAGGTAGGCAACTTCAAGGAAGCTCTTCGATCCGGCAAGTTCCTCAATCGGATAGCCGCGATAGCGAAGGATTCCCTGCTCGCCGTCGATGTAGGTGATTGCCGAGCGGGTCGACGCGGTGTTCACAAAGCCCTGGTCGAATGCGTTCAAACCGGTGGCAGCGTGAAGCTTCGAAATGTCGATGGCATCCGAGCCGTCAACGGCCGAAATGATTGGGAACTCGGCCGAGCCTCCCGGGTAATTGAGCGTGACCTTGTTGTCGGACAACTTATCTCCTGTAATTTTCTACTTCGCTAAGTTTATGGCTTCGCGAAGTCGTTTTGCGCCCTCGGCGATAGCCGAATCGGTGGCTGTGATCGAGAACCGAACGTAACGGCTCGACCCCAAAGTGTAGAACTCCCCTGGTACGACTACGATACCCAAATCCGCCATGCGATCCACAGTGGCCCAGCAGTCTTCGCCAAGGGTCGCCCAGAGGTAAAGACCGGCGCTGGACTCTGCTACTTCGAAGCCATAATCCTTTACCGCTGAAAGTAAAATCTCACGACGTGCTCGGTAGATGTCCTTCTGAACGCGAACGTGCTCGTCGTCGTTTAGCGCCGCGACCATGGCCTTCTGAGCTAGAGCCGGAGTGTTTAGACCCGAATGCATGCGAAGGTTCACAAGGCCCTTCACAAGGTCAGCAGAGCCCGCTGCAAAGGCCGCACGATAGCCAGCCATGTTGCTTTGCTTTGAGAGCGAATAAACCGCCAGGACGCCGTCTGTAGACAATCCGCAAACTTCCGGATCGAGGATACAAGGGGTGGTTTTACCTTCCCACTCTCCCCAACCGAGTTCGGCATAACATTCGTCCGATGCCACCAAAGCACCGAGTTCACGTGCGCGGTCAACAGCTGCCTTCATTTCGGCAACCGATAGCACTCGACCATCCGGGTTGCCAGGCGAGTTCAACCAAACCAGCCTGGTGTTCGCAGGCCATTTGGCTGGGTCGTCCTCGGAAATTATCTCGGCACCAACCAGAGCGGCACCAACCACGTAAGCGGTGTAGGCAACGGTCGGCTGAATGATTACATCACCCTTGCCGATACCAAGAAACAGGGGAAGGAACGAAATCAATTCCTTCGAACCGATAGTCGGCATGACCATCTCTGGAGTCAAACCAGAAACACCTCGACGACGCTCAAACCAAGACACAACGGTGTTACGGAACTCAACGGAACCGGCGGTTGAAGGATAGCCAGGTGCATTAGCGGCAACGGCAATCGCTTTCTGAATCACGAGAGGAGTTGGGTCGACCGGTGAGCCAACCGAAAGATCAACGGCACCACCTGCATGCTGGGCGGCCTTAGCGGAGTACGGCTTTAACTTTTCCCAGGGATACTCAGGTAGCGCAGAAAACACGAGCTAGTCAGCCTGCGGCGGGAGGGCGGTAACAAGTGCGTGGTCACCGGCAACCTTGCCCAGCTTGGCAGCACCGCCAGGCGAACCGAGGTCGTTGAAGAATTCAACATTGGCCTTGTAGTAGTCGGCCCACTGCGAAGGCAGGTCGTCCTCGTAGTAGATGGCCTCAACCGGACAAACTGGCTCGCACGCGCCGCAGTCAACACACTCATCCGGGTGGATGTAGAGCATGCGGTCACCTTCGTAGATGCAGTCAACCGGGCACTCTTCAATACAGGCGCGGTCTTTGACGTCAACACATGGAAGCGCGATTACGTAAGTCACTTTTTCTCCTAAAAGGCTTCAATAATTTTAACGGTGACCGGACGCGCTCTTGCGCCAGACACCAGGACGAATTCTCGGGAACAGAATTACAAGACCACAGGCGATCAGCGAACCGTAGGTCCACCAAGTGCCAACATCGTTATTGGTAATTACAAAAGATCCGGTTCCGTGACGCTGCGATAAGTAAAGCAGCGTTCCCCAGAGCGACAGGGTCATTAAGTACAAAGCACCGCGCGAGTTTCGAAGCAGACGCAATGCCAGAGCCAGACAGAATGTAATGGTCAAAGCTATCCAAAGACCAATGGTCAGGTTTGGGTCGCTCTGAGCGCGAACTCCGTGAATCATCGTTCCGACGATTCCAACCAAAACGCCAAGCGGTAGCGACCAGATTGCGATCAGAGCTGGCTTCAACCAGCGCAGTGGACGAATTGAGGCACGTCTCAAGCCTTCAGGAGCGTCGTATCGAATATCTTTGCCAGGCACGATCGAGTAAGTCTCGGCGGCTACCGAAACCTGAGAAGCATGAGCGGCAAGTGCCTCGCGCTTTTTGGCAGCGGTCTTGGCGTTGCCAATCTCAACATCAGCCTTTTCGCCCGGATCAGTGATAACCCAAAACTCCGGAGCCTTTCGGCTGTTCTCGCGAGCAACACGACGCAAAGCCATCGCGGTGCCTTCGTGAGCCATCTTGTGATCTGGGTGACCAAAACCACCTTTGCGGTTATAAGTGACTACGGCGTCAGGCTTGAATTCGCGAAGCACCTGATAGATGTCATCGGCAACCACCGCAACGTTTACCGCAGCTAGCGAAAGCTCATCGAGGTTCTTCGGCTTTACTGGCTTACCAAAAGCCGAGAGGCGGAAACC
>JACCDO010359856.1_pt1 | contig 10800 bp, 9 predicted proteins | sample 7446101 | NCBI WGS metagenome assembly JACCDO01 (sample SAMN15323440, study PRJNA562643) | freshwater metagenome | isolation source: river surface water | place: USA:Blue River Watershed | collected 2017-08-16
ATACCAAATGCTATATATCCAGAGTTACAAGTGCAAGCAAAACTACTGTCCATTAACATGTTTTCATCTGGACAGGATTGGCATTCATAATTTGAGGCATAATACCATTGGCCTGCTATAAATTTGGTACTCGTTATAACCTTAGTGCCAGTAGGGCAAGTTGCACATATAATTGGACTTAAATAATCTCCTACATTATCAGTTTCAATTATGACATCGTAACTCGATTGACAGTCACACTCGTTATCAACAACTCCATTAGTGGTAGTACTATCGCATGTGGTACAACTAGATCTATCAGAGTATGAAACTTCATTTGAATTGCATTGAGTACATGTAAACCCAAGACATTCACCAGTACTATCTTCTGCAGTTTGACAATCGTAATCAACCTTATAATACCCCGCAGCACACGTGCATTGCACATAGTTCCCCCAGCCATCAGTAATAGTAGTATCTGGAGTATAATTTTCGGGACACGAGGTGCACTTAAGACTCATTGAATCAAAGTATTGCGATGACGAGCATGTGGTTCGATAAAAATTGTTGTATCCACCGACCAGCAGCGAAGACGTGCCGAGCGACGCGGCGTGCGCCTGGTGCACACCCAGCAACACCAAGATTGCGCACGTGATCGCAATTACCACCAACATTTTTCAACTGTTCAAAAATAATTTCAAAATGTTAAAATATGACCATGACCGGTTTTAATGTTAGAAAAGAAAAGACGTAAGAAATGAATAAATACTAGTCAATTGACGATTAAATAGTACACCAAATGAAAAGACAAATTGTTCAAAGTTGGATCCATAGCCACAGATTCTTGTGTTTACAAAAATTATTCTGTAATTTTCACAGAAATGCTCAAATAAAAAATCTACTCTAATCATTTGTACTTTTAATTGTTTAATTCTTATCGCATTTTAGTACTTCTCTCTTTTTTCCGGGGAACTTCTCTAATCCCTTTCGGCAAAATTTTCGTTATCAACAACAAAAAGTTGCGTGGAATAAGTTGCGTCTTTGCGCGTCAACATGAACCACAACTACCAAATCATTGCCAAGTTCTCGCAAAAGCATGCGGTCAAAAGTAAAATTCGCGAGGCAGATCCCGAGGCACATGAATATTATACTATTAAAATACACAGACTAGCCCAATATGGATTTCTAAAAGAGTTATTAGCTGAGCTACAGATACATCCGAAGAGAATTAATGAGCGAAATTTGTTGGGGGAATCAGTTTTATATAAAGCGTGTGAGCATGGACAAAAAAATGTAGCGACAGTATTATTAGGATTGGGAGCCGAGCCTAATTATGACGATGAGGATGCTGAGAGCACGGCACTTATGGCTTGTGCTAAATATGGACGCATAGACATAGCTAAAATGCTTTTGGAAAGAAAGGCGATGATAAATAAGGTTGACGAAGACAATCAAACTGCACTTATCATAGCGTGTAAACATTACCAAAAGGATTTTGTTAAATTATTGTTAAAGCATGGTGCAGATTTTGAGAAAAAAGACTGTGATGGACATGATGCTGTTATGATATGTGCACTATCTAACCAAGATGATGTCTTGAAGTATTTATTACATTACGGTGCTGGTTTAAATACTCGTGATCATGAATTGAACACACCATTAATGTGGGCATGCATTAACGGTCATAGGAAAGTAGTACGAAGATTAATTGATAGTGGTGCGGAGATAAGCCTACAGAATTCCTTTGAATGGAATTGTTTAATGCTTGCTATTATGAATGGGCATATTGATGTCGCATTATTCTTGATTGATCATGGTGTTTCATTACATCAGCTATCCCGCAATCGTTCCACGGCGCTAACTATGGCTTGTAAATATGGCTACTTCGAGTTAGCCGGTGCATTGGTATCCCGAGGCTGTAATTTACATCATGAAAATTTTGTAGGTGATACCCCATTGTCACTATATGGTAGTGCTGCGTATCCACCACTTTCGGTGGTAAGCATTGCGGAACATAAAGAGAAATTAATTGAGCTGGATAATAATTGGAAGAAACTGGCGTATGATATTAGGGTTGCAAAATTATATGCGGAAGAAAAGAATGAAAGACCCACCGAGAATAACGAAGTCGTTAATTTTGATGGTACACCTCAACAAAATAATGATTTGCCTGCAAATACAAAGGAAGGACGAGGTAAAAAGAAAGGTAGTATAATCCAATACTTTAGGAAGCATTATGAGTACCTCGATACGCTGAAGGATACGAGAGGAGTTGACATTAATGAAATGGGACACGGTGTGTTACGAGAAGCTAAAAGTCCCGAAAATGATCGATTCAACAAGTACTTTGACGAAGAAAGGAATGAAACCGTCTCTCGAAGTAGTAAAAAGATCGTGAATAATAACAACGAGGTCGTTGCCTTTGACGACTTGTAATAATTATGTATATTTTATGTGTAAATTGTTAAAAAGACTGCGGTTAGGGGGAAGTATGTCTCAGCACTTTAACTATAAGCTAGTTTGTATTCCTGACTAAAACCACTGATACTAGTAGCATACCGATTCATGCTAGAGTCGCACTACCGTTTGGTCGTAGGACCGGTCATCACTGACGGTCATGATGGGGTCATCGTCACTGTTTAAGCTTGGACACACAAGAAATTGAAAATGATGTTGTTTCTGCTACTAGTTGCTCTTTGCGCCCTCGCAAACGCCTTCTCACCTGTGGGTTCATCCGCACATGTGTCTCGTCGCATGTACATGGGATTAGATCCAGTCTTGACTAAGTCATTTCCTCGTGATTTCAAGACAATTCCATTTGGCACTGATTATGGTGATAAGAATGATGAAGTATTGAACAAACAAGTTGAAGACAGGAAATTGAAGTACTTGGAAGAGGATTTATTTGCAGTTTTAAAAGCTGCCGCCGCTAGTAAAGAAAGACCTATGTTTACTACTGCATTAATCGCTGGTGATGCTGTTATCTTAGATGCATTAGCGAAAACTAATTTATTGTCTAAAGTACCAGTAGTATTTGTTGATACATTTACATTATTCCCTGAATCTATTGCTCACTTGAAAGAGGTTGAAAACCACTATGGTTTTAAATCACAAATTTATCATGCTCAAGGATGCAAGGACCAAGAGGATTATTATAGTAAATATGGTCGTGATTACTGGATGAAGGTACTAGTTTGTTCTATATAAACTATTTTAATTTCTTCTTCTTACTTTTTTACTGAAGGATATCGATCAATATGACAATCTTTGTAAAGTAGAACCAATGAATCGTGCATTGAAGGAACAAAATTCTGATTGCTGGATTAATGGTAGAAGAAGAGATCACGGCGCAGAACGCGCTGCATTACCAGTTTGGGAAGGTAAAAAGTTAAATCCTTTGGCTTTTTGGTCCTTTGAGGATTGTTGGTTGTACTTAAGAAAGCACAAGGTACCTTACCATCCACTTCACGACGTAGGCTTCTCCTCGCTAGGTGATATGCATTCCACCAAGAAAGTAGACCATAAGATATGGTTCACTTACGGTGGCGAAAGATCAGGTAGATTTCAAAACTTAGTTAATAAAGATGGTACTGCCAAGACTGAGTGTGGTATTCACAACAAAATTGAAATCAATAAATAGATCACCTGAAGACTGTTTTATATAATTACATACAATATATTGCTCTATCATTCCTTCTTATTTACAAGTGCTAGTTTTGATGTTAGAAAATGTAATATCTGTATTATAAATGCAGTAATCCATTCGTAGATTGTGTTAGTTCTTCGCGCAGGACTGACAGCTGCACTACTAACAGGGTTATTGCTGCTGTTTCCTTTAATAGGCTCTACTCTAAGCGATTTCTTTGAGTTTTTATCAAATAACTCTTTGAGTTTCGCCTTCTGCTTTAACATATTTGCCTTTTCGACATTCAATTGAGTTTGAATTTTATTCAACAATATAGTGATTCGTTGGTCATCATGTTCATTAATTGCGAGAACCGTGTCTTCCTTGCTACTATTGCTGACATTTCTTGCCGTTAATAGGGCTTGTTTGGCATCGTTATAATCCCCCAAGTTGAATAAAGCGATGCCTTTTCTCATGTATGCTTTGGCGCAATTTGGTCGTAAATCTATTGCTTGTTGACAAAATTTTTCAGCTTTTTTCCATTGTTGTAATTGTATGCTGCATGCTGCTAGATTCGAAAGAACAGGGATCACTAATACGTCAATATTATCTTCATCGATTCTAGCATCCTGGTTTAAACTTTCAGTGCCTTTGTTATCTGAGCTAATTGCCGACTCTTTTTGTTTTGTACCGAAATCGGAGGCTGTTAATGCTTCAACATACTTCTCCATTGCATCGGCATATTGATGCTCGGCATATAATGAATTAGCATAATTTTTCATTTCTATTGCCCACTTGGTACGTTCCTCTTTTGTCGCACCCATCAATGCCTGTGCCTGGGTTGCTACCTTTGCTTGCGTCGATAAAACCGACATAGATGCTGCACTGGCGTCCACAAATGAACCATCGGGCATTTTACGCTTTATAACCACATCCATATATTCATTTTTATTCATTTCTTCAACAATAACATCTAAACCACTTTTTACATTCAAAGCCTTGGACATTTTTATAAAAACGCTAGAAATGTATCACTAATTCGCTCCCAAATTAACTCGCGCCTACTCACCTATCACCGCCGGTCTATCATGATACTCCAGATTAGGAATTTAATAAGTTTAAGTTATTTAAAAAAAAAATTACGAAATTTCACTCTGCCGGTCCCGAGCAAAGACGAATGTCATTAGGCGCGATCATGGGATATTAATGATGATATAAATTTGTTTGGATACGGCGAGAATAACTTGGTACCGCACACAACCGCACACTTTGATCCATATAAAAGAGTAACCATACATACATAGCAAGAAGAGTAATTTATGACGTTGATTATGTTACATGACTACTAGTTTAATAAGATCCTCCTCCGCCACTTCCGCCGAACATGTCCATGCCACCATCAAGGGCATCTACTTCTTCTACTTTTGGCTTTTCAGCAGCTTTTGGTGCTGGTGCAGCAGCTCCGCCATTGCCAGAACTGGCAGCAGCTGGTGCTCCGCCTCCTCCCATAGAAATACCTTTGATAGCTGTTTCGCCACTAGCTAGTAACTCATTTATATCTTTGCCTTCTAAATCACCAAATAATACATCTAATTTTGCTTCATCGACTTCACCGCCGAATGAGGTAATGACACCACTAACATCTTCCTTAGATGGAGTGGCATTGCCACCAGTAACTAGCAATAAATATGCAGCTAAATATCTCTATTCAAAATAAAAGAAAAATTGTATTAGTTAAAATCATTTGTGAAGAAATCAATCATAAGATAGCAGGTAATGATCCGCGGGATAAAAACGAAATTAAAAAGATTATAAATCTAATAAATTGGTTCCACCGCCCATGAACATCCTCAAAGCGAACGATTCTCACGCCGATTGCAACTGGTATCTATTCGGACACTGTAAGCCGCAACATCCGCATAGGATTACGCCCACAATGTGCATTAAATGTCCCACATAAATTCCGAAATTATGAACCAACGCGATTGCGACGGAGAAATGCGGTTACTTCGCGAACGGGTTGTGTGGTCCATGCACTTGATATATGGTCGCAACGCAACGCCTGCTTTCAGCAAAGAAAAACGATAAAACTTACCATTTTGTCTATATATTTTAATGTTTTCCTTTTTGTGGCTAAAGGGAAGTTAGGGTAAACTTGAGGAAAAAATGGAAAGAATAGGATTGAAGAAGATAATGACTTAATTAACATTTTTGTCACGCATAATTTCTTTACTGATTTACTTGCTTACTTAGTTAGTTGCTCAATAGTCCCTAGTTCGTTTTCTTTCTAGTTTACTAGATTGAGGTGACAATGACTATTTATTTGATGATAGTTTAGAACATTATTGTGCTCAACGTGGATTCGCTGAATTAAATCCATTTCATTATCGTACCAATACCGGCGATCGGGATTTCCATTTGGAACTCCGGAACTGATTTTAAAATCTACCTTAGTACTGATTGCGTCGAGTGAGGATTGGGTTGTTGCGATGCTGTTGGTGAGGCTCGTGGTACTGCTGGTGTCTTTCGCGACTACAGTATCGCTTGGGTCGAAGCAGCGGATGATGCGCGACACATCATTGAAGGCGACAGGCTCGGATATTGGATCATCGCTGATTACATTATTGAATTTGTCCCAAGAAGTTGGTGCATCAAGTAATATCAAGTTTAGACAATCAGCGGATAGATTTAGGGAGCAGTTTACTAAGACATTCTCGGCACGTTATGATGTGGCGAAGGAGTATTTGAATAATATACTTACACCATTATCTATAATTGATAGTCCAGACACCCTTACTAAGGAGGCTATTGCATTGAGGACTACAGTCATGAAACAGCTTAAAAGTATTGAAAAACCTGCAAATGTGGTTGTATTCTATAATGAACCAATCGAGAATCTAAATGAAATGAAAACATCAATATATTTTCCGTATGAATTCTTTGCTCCAGTAAAACTAAATGATGATACTCAAACGGAAGAAAGTGATGACGACGAAACCGACAGTGACAAGCAAGGATTTAGACAATGGATTGTTGGTAAAGTGTTTAATCGTAAGAGTAAAGATGATGATAATGATAGTGATAATGAAAGTATCAACGAAATATTCAGTCCTCGTTCCAAAGACATCGACTCAAATAGATCTAAAATATCTAAAACTATCGCCGATAAGGTAACATTTCACTATCTTACTCGCTCATTTTCTCATTTATTGATTCAAAAAAGGTTGCCGCTGATGAAAGATATCGTAAGAAGAGTATTCCCGGGACCCCCTCTTCAATGATCAACACTCCATCAAAAGCCTACGGAATCAAAATACTAAATAGAATAAAATCAATCAGAGACAAGAATGTATCGTCATTTATTGACCCAGCTTTGGCGGAATTAAATAAAATTAAAATTGGGTTAAATGCAGAAACAAAAAAATGGCGAAGTGAAGTCATGGTCGATGGCACTGATACCAACACTGCTATACAGCGTAAGGGTGTGCAGCGCACCGAGAATATCAAATGGCGGCTGGCTCTAGAGGGCATTGATAGTGCCAAAAGCATTCGCTCGACATCCTTGAAGTATACAAAGTTGCCAGTTACTATGCTTGCGGATAGAACCAGTAAAGTGACGCAACCTAACTATGCCATGCTCATTCACTCATGCCTTATGCTATCTATGGCGACGTACAACCTCAAGTTAGATGGCGAAAATATCGTCATGAACCTAGCGTATTCACTGAGTCCTACCATAAATATGATCAATTCTGTGTTGCAAGAGAGTGATATCAAGCCGATACCAACTCCCGAGGAAGTAGTTCGGGAGGCAGAAAAGAATGAAGAAATTAATAAGCATCGTGCCTTTATTCTCGCAAATACAGCTATGGGGATCGCTGGTTTGTCGCCGGATAATATCCAAACAAAAATTATATCATCAGATAAAGCTTGCTGCTTAATAACGTATGAAAAGCGACGGAGTACCGTGACCATTTCATTCCGCGGCACTGCAGATCCCATCGATGTCGTGACTGATATATCCTTTTTAACTTCAAGATTTCGAAGTAGGAACGATGCTAATGAGGAGGATGACGATGAGGATGATATATTCGTCATAGCTAAGCGTCGAGAAGTACATAGTGGTTTCTACAATGCATTTGATAGCATTAAAGCTGAATTAGAGAAATTCATTAACAAGTTACCCAGTCCAACAAACATTATCATGACGGGGCATTCCATGGGAGGGGCGTTGGCCCAGCTAGCAGCCGCATATTTCAACGACTTAAAGCCGTGGTTAGTGACAATAGGCGCTCCAGCTGTTGGAAACATCAATTTTTGTCGCCATTTAGACGATTATGCGCAACCATTCGGTGGAATACGGGTATGGAATGAGTACGACATCGTCCCTTACATCGCTTTACTGGTTGGCTACTCGCATGCTGGCGTCCCTATCAAAATGGCGCTACCTAGTGGGGCAAAAGAATTATTCCAAAAGGAAAGTCAAGACTCACTCGTGGCTTCCGCATTAGATGCCGTGTCCCCGCACATACTGTATCAGATCGGACCGTTGCTGCATGTGCTACCTGTCATGGGGTTCAACTCAGTTGCTGGTGCTAAAATTAAAGGAACGAATGAGTCAAAGGACCTAGAAGCAACCACGTCGAGCAGTGGTTATACTGCTTCAGTGGTTGATGATGACGATAGAGTTGGTGGTGATAGCAGTGATGCTATCGAAGCCGTCGCTGCAAATAATGACAGCGTAGAGGAGGGTAACTATGTGTCGGTCGTGGTTGCCGTGCAAGACAAGATCGGTGTCATTGACAGCCTAAGCGACAGTAGCGACGTACCAGTTGAAGCCGTTACTGTGGAAGAAAAGGTTGAGGTTGGTTCTATTGACAGTGACAGTAGCGATGTACCAGTTGGGGTGTCCGTTGGGGGTAATAACGAGATCAGTCTAGACGCAAGGGGGCGTCTCGACTCGGAATTATAATATACTGTATTTATTCGAATAAAACTTACAATTATGAGTACAAATAACGTCTATTTCTTGGAACTTTTGATGACATCTTGGACGAAACTAAAACTGTCGCCGCCGATGCCTTTGCTACTACTATTGCCGCTACTACCACTACTTGCGGGGCTCGAATTATTCATAAACGAAAATTGGCTCGTATTACTAGTGTTCGTGTTACTAACACCAACGTTCATATTCATATTCATGGGTACGCTCATGTTCATATTCATGGGCGCGCTCATGTTCATATTCATGTTCATATTACTCATAGTGTTCGTGTAAGTCATATGCATACCGACAGGCATTCCGTTGGACATGGGCATCATTATCGGTCTTACATTATTATTGCTGGGCGCAGCAAACCCTTCGAATATACTCGAGGTTGTGTTAGCGGGCGGTGCAGCATTTGTAACCACTGGGGAAGTGAAGGTGGGCACAGGCGTCGTCACTGGTGCAGCGGAAGATATTGGATCATTCAGAAAGTCAAACGCAGAGGAAGTGACATTCTTGCTGCTTTCAGTAGTCGTGGTAATGGGCGACATAGCTGACACGACAGGTTGGTTGTAATTGGTGCTAACACTACTAGTGTTACTGGTGACATTTTGTTGCATACCAGAGAATATATCTTCGTTATTGGCTACAGGAATTGGAGGCGGTACGCTTGAAGGCATATCAAGCTGGTCTGTGTCGAGTAAGTTCACTTGTGTATCCACACCCTTATTTCTGCTAACAGGTTCGGATGCATTGGAATTGAATTCAATTTTTAATATCTTTAGAGTTTTCTCTGCTTGTTGACGAACTGAAGACTTGGAATCACTCAATAAAGCCAACAAATCATCCGCGGCATTGCTCGTAAACCAGTCAATGAACTTGCTGCATCCACGCGATTTCCCTATACTTTGTATCACCTGCAGAGCCTTAGATCTAGACTGCCATGACTCACTATTCAATACATCTAACAGACAATTACCTACTACCTCGGGGGATAAAGTTATCACTGACACTAAGAAAGCTTGAAGTTTATCCTCTGGTGGCACTGGCTTCAACCCGGCTGGCTCGCATAATGCCTCGATCAATCCTCTTTCGTATTCACCATCACTAGCTGCATTACCAGCCTTACCAATACCTATTGATTCATTATTATTTGTTCCTGTTATTGTAGTATTAGCACCAGTAGAACTCCACGTTGAAGAAGGTTGCTGGGAGCCATATCCAGTACTGTATTGATTGGTAGGTCCATAAGCATTAGTACCTCGATTAGTTACGTAGCCAAATCCAGCATCAGGGGAGTCAAACTTCTTACTTGTGTTGTCCACATTTAATGAATTCATTTTCGATGATAAAGACGACACCATTGTGGCTGCTGACTCTTGAGCTCTTTCTAAGAACGATTTTTCTTCTCGAGGATCCTTAAAGTTTGGATTTCCAAGTCCTACCATGCCTGAAGAAGACATGGTTGAGGTACCATATGCAGCTCCAGAACCTTTATTATAACTAGCATTATCTCTGTATGATTCATTATTATTACTATTATTACCACCGACAAAGGAACTAGTAGCACCAGCATGACCAGTGTAAGAAGAATCGGTATCATTTCTAAAATTGCCAAGAACATTGGACACAGAATTGAATATACTAGAATTTGTTTTTGGTTTTGACGTTGTATCTTCAATATAACCTCCACCCATACCTTGTATCCGGTTAGATGCTGCAACAGAAGATGTTGTTGTTGGCATTTGACTGTCATAAATTGCATCAATAGCTTCTTTTGCTGCATCTCTAACTCGCTTGTATATTTCATCACCCCGAAGTGGATCGGGTGGTCCCCTGTATTGTAAACATTCTTTTATTGCATCAATATTTCTCCCCATTTCTTTCTTAAACTCTGGCCTTCCAGTCCTACACACGTGTTTCACTATAACCAAGCACTTAAACTTGACATTATGATTGTCTTTTTTGACGCGTGAAGCCAGAAACTCTTGCAGCTGCACGCACGCGGTGTAGTTGGCCAAAGTCTGTTTAGAGATGTCCGCGAGTAGATAGCCGGGTGTAGGCGCATCGTCCGCGGACGTAGCTTCGTTTAACATCGATTTTTCCATTTTATTTTATCAATTTCAACACCACTACAATGTGTGTGATTGTGATTCAATGAAATCTTAGATTTACTTTTTGAACCGCCGGTCCAAAGTAGGGTTGTCGC
>JACCDO011060683.1_pt1 | contig 10800 bp, 7 predicted proteins | sample 7446101 | NCBI WGS metagenome assembly JACCDO01 (sample SAMN15323440, study PRJNA562643) | freshwater metagenome | isolation source: river surface water | place: USA:Blue River Watershed | collected 2017-08-16
CCTTCGTGGCGCCCGTGACGATGGCCTTCTTTCCGCGCAATCCGAGATCCATGGCGAGCTCCTCGCGGCCCTGCCCGGGCCGGCACAAAACGGGTGAATGTCTGGTCGTTGGAAGCCCCGATTATAGGGGGAGGGGGTGGAAAGAAGAAACAGTCATGACTGTTTTTTTCTGAGCCGGGCTCTCCACGGATTGCGCGGCGGGCGGCAACACCGCAAACTGCGCGCCTTCGAACGGTTTCCGGCGCGCCTCGGGTGCGCCTACTGGCAACACTTCGGGCCATTTGCGGCCCGGCAACAGGGGAAGATGATGGCTGGGATTGTGGTGATCGACCGGGACGGCGTGGAACACGAAGTCGAGGCGAAGGAAGGCGTTTCGCTGATGGAAACCCTGCGCGACCTGGACTACGGCAGCCCGGCCATTTGCGGTGGCATGTGCTCCTGCGCCACCTGCCACGTCTACGTGGACGAAGCTTCCCTGGGTCGCCTTGCGCCCATGCAGGGCGACGAGAAGGAGTTGCTCGTGGAACTGGGCGGCTACAAGCCGACCTCGCGTTTGTCTTGCCAGGTGCAGTTCGACGCCAGCCTCGCCGGCATCCGCGTCACCATCGCGCCGGACGAGTAAGCGACGAGTAAAGCCGGGGCCGGGGAGCGAAGTCGCGAGCAAGCTCGCTCCCACAAGAAGCTGGCTAACACCAGAAGCCGGCTCCCACAATGGAACTAGGTTCCCTGTGGGAGGGAGCTTGCTCCCGACTCTTTGCAGGAGCTAACTTGCTCCAGACAGCCCTTACTGGATGGTGAGGGCGTTGTCGATGAGCTGTTCGGTGCCGTTGATGAACCGCGATTCATCCGACGCGAGGAACACCACCACGTTCGCCACGTCCTCGGGCTTGCCAAGGCCCCACGGCGACTCCGTGTAGAACTCGCGCGTCAGGCCGAGCTGCTGGTTGGCGTTGTCCACCATGGCCGTGTCGATGGCGCCCGGGTGCAGGCTGTTGGCGCGGATGTTCATCTTGTTCATCTGGCAGTAGACGGCGATGGACTTCGTCATGGCCGCCACGGCCCCCTTGGCGGCGGTGTAGGCAAAGAACACCGGATAGCCGAGGTGCGTTGCCACCGACGACATGTTGATGATGGAGCCGCCGCCGGCTTCCTTCATGGCCGGAATGGCAGCCTTGCAGCCCAGGAAAACGCCTTCGCACATGACGCTGTTGGCGAAGCGGAACTGCTCCAGCGTGGTGCTTTCCGGGGTAGCCACCACCACGACGCCGGCGTTGTTCACCAGCACGTTCAGCTTGCCGAAGGTCTTCACGGTAGTGGCGACCACTGCGGCCCATTGGGCTTCGTCGCGCACGTCATGCTTCATCGAGGCGGCGGAACCGGCGCGAACCTCGTTCAGCGCCGCGGCCACGGCGGCAGCACCGGCCTCGTTGACGTCGGTGACCATCACGTTCGCGCCTTCGCGGACGAGGGCCTCGCAGTCGGCCTTGCCGAGCCCGGAAGCTGCGCCTGTCACGATCGCTACCTTGCCTGTCAAACGGCTCATGTCGCCCCCTCGCTGTCGCTGAACTGGTTGGTTGATTGCGGGCGGCCGGACCGGCAGCCCGTGGGGACGCTATCAGTCAGCGCTGCTTGTTTCAATCACCTTTGACTTTTTTCAGCAGCGACCGCATTCTGCCTTCCCACCATGGCCAGCAAGTCAACGCTCTCCACCGCGCCCTCGGCTGCCGTCACCGACCCGGTCGGCTGGCAGGCCCAGAAGAGCGCCGCTACCCGCAACCTCATCATCGAGGCGGCAATCAAGTGTTTCGTGGAGCTGGGCTATGCCCAGACCACCACCACGGCCATCGCCGACAAGGCCGGCCTGTCGCGCGGGGCCATGCTCCACCACTTTCCCTCCAAGATCGACATTGTCCGTGCGGCGGTCGACCACCTGCACGCGAAGCGTCTGCGCGCGTTCCGCAAGGCCATGTCGCGCGGGTTGCCCGAACACGGCGACCGTGTCCGGCAAGGTGTGGAGGCCATGTGGGCCCACGTGCGCCACCCCATGTTCGTGGCCTTCTTCGAGCTGAGCGTCGCCTCGCGTACCGAGCCGGAGCTGGCAGAAATCCTGCGCCCGGCGCAGGAGTCGTTCGAAGAGGCGTGGTACCACACCGCCCGCGAACTCTTCCCGGAATGGGAAGGGCGCGACGAGGCCTTCGATGTGGCCCTGGACCTCTGCCGTTACCTCATGGAAGGCATGGCCATTGCCTACCTCACCCACAAGGAAAACGAGCGCGACCATCGGCTGATGGCCTACCTCGAGAAGCAGCTGCACCAGCTGCTTGGCAAGTAACCCCCTGGAGTTTTCAAGATGAGCACCGTGACTCTCACGGTGGCGGATTCCGTCGCCACCTTGACGCTGAACCGCCCCGACGTCGCCAACACCATGGACCAGGCTTTCGGCCGCGACTTCCACGCGGCGGCCGTGCAGGTGGCCACCGACCCGAACGTGCGGGCGGTCATCCTGACCGGTGCCGGCAAGGCGTTCTGCTTCGGTGGTGACCTGCGGGGCATGATGGCCGGCAGCGACAACGTGGAGCACTACCTCCGCGAACTCACTTCCAACCTGCACGCCGGCCTGAGCGTGCTGGCGCGCATGGACGCGCCACTCATCGCCGCGGTGAATGGCACGGCGGCGGGTGCGGGTGTGGGCCTGGTGTTGGCGGCGGACCTCGCCATCGCGGCGCAGTCCGCCAAGGTGTCGCTGGCCTACACGGGCGTGGGCCTGACGCCGGACGGCGCCACGTCTTTCCTGTTGCCGCGGGCCGTGGGGCACAAGCGTGCCATGGAACTCCTGCTCACCAACCGGACGCTCAGCGCGGACGAATGCCTGCAGTGGGGGCTGGTGAACCAGGTGGTCGCCGATGAAGAGCTGCTGGCGGTAGCCGGTAAATTGGCAGCACGCCTCGCCGCTGGCCCGACGCGGGCATTCGGCGATACCAAGCGGCTGATGCTGGCTTCCGCGGGCGGTTTCGAGGCGCAGCTGGCGCTGGAAAGCCAGACCATCGCCACGCGTGGCGCTTCGGCGGAAGGCAAGGAAGGCATCGGTGCCTTCCTCGAGAAGCGGAAGGCTTCGTACCCCCGATAAGCGGCAAGAGTCGCGAGCAAGCTCGCTCCCACAAGCCATACAGGTTTTGCAGGAGGGAGCTTGCTCCCGACTTTATTTCTTCGCGCTGGCCTGCGCGGCCACCGCGGCTGCCGCCGCGGCAATCTTCTCCGGGTCCCCGAGGAAGGCGCGGCTGACGGGCTTCAGATGTTCGTCCAGTTCGTACACCAGCGGCACGGCCGTCGGGATGTTGAACTCGATGATCTCCTCGTCGCTCATGCCGTCGAGCATCTTCACCAGGGCCCGCAGGCTGTTGCCATGCGCAACCACCAGCACATTGCGGCCTGCGCGCAGTTCCGGTGCGATATGGGCCTGGAAATACGGCTCGACGCGCGCGAGCGTGTCCTTCAGGGATTCCGTGGCCGGCAACAAGGCCGGCGCCACGCCCGCGTAGCGGCGGTCGTGGATGGGGTGGCGTTCGTCGCTGGTGGCCAGCGGCGGGGGCGGGATGTCATAGCTGCGGCGCCAGACCTTCACCTGCGCCTCGCCATGCTGCTCCACGGTCTGGGCCTTGTTCAGGCCCTGCAGCGCCCCGTAGTGGCGCTCGTTCAGTTCCCAGGCGCGGGTGACGGGGATCCACATCAGGTCCATCTCGTCCAGCACGCCCCAGAGGGTACGGATGGCGCGCTTCAGCACCGAGGTGTAGGCCACGTCGAACGTGAAGCCGGCAGCTTTCAGCAGGCGCCCGGCCTCGCGGGCCTCTTCCCGGCCTTGCTCGGTCAGGTCGACGTCCGTCCACCCGGTGAACAGATTCTCGAGGTTCCAAGTGCTCTGCCCATGCCGGGCCAAAACCAGTTTGCCGCTCAACGCCGCTTCTCCTGCCGGAATTCGTGACGGCGCTTTATACCACGCGCCGCACTGCCTGCAGGGCGACGCTGAGGGTGGCGAAGTCCGCAGGGCCCGCGGCTTGCAGGCTCGCGAGTGTCTGCTGCAACCCGTTCAGCCCAGTGCCGTGGTGTTGCCGCCAGGCGGCGAACCGCTCGGCCGCATTTTTCCCGGGCAGGCCCAGGGCTGCCGCAGTGAATGCCAACTGGCGTTCGTACAACTCGTCCCGCAGGCTGGTGCGAGCCAGTGCCGGCCAGCGGCCCTCGACGCGCAGGGCCTCCACCTGTTCCTGCAGCCAGTCCAGGCCGAGCCCATCACCCACCTGGAGGTAGAGGGCCGTGGCCTCGCTGGCAGTGGCTTTCGGGTCGGCTGCCGGTGCCGCCAGCGCGGCCACTTGCAGCGCCGGCAAAGTCAGTTCCAGCAGCGCCACCCGGGTGGCGAGGGCCGTGGGGACGCCGGCCGTGGCGTAGCGCGCCACGCGCGCTGCATGCCGCTCCGCAGCGGGCTGCGACAAGGCGTTGGGGGCGGCTTGCCAGAAGGCGCCCAAGCCTGGGCGTAGCGCCGCGGCCGCCGCCGCGAGCTCCCCTTGATGCCGGCGCTGGGTGATGACCCAATGCGTGGCGTGCCGCAATTGCCGCGCCACGGCGAGCAGCAAGTCGGTCTGCGCCGCAGCAGGTATGTGTCCGTCCAGCGCTTCGATGGCCGGCCACAGGTCTTCCAGTGCCAACGCGGTGTGCGCTATCGCCCAAGCGCGCGCCACTTCCGGCACGGTGGCGCCGGTATCGCCAGCGAGCCGCAGGGCGAATGCGGGGCCGGAGCGGTTCACCAACGTATTGGTGATGGCTGTAGCGATGATTTCCCGGCGCAGTGGATGTTCCTTGGCCAGCTCGCCGAAGCGCCGGCGCAGCGGACTCGGGAAATAGCGCTCCAGCTCGAGAGCGAGCGACGGGTCTTCGGGAACCGAGGAGGCGAGCAGGTGCTGGTTGAGCCAGATCTTGGCGTAGGAAAGCACCACCGAAAGCTCCGGCCGGGTGAGGCCCTGGCCGTGGCGCAACCGCTCGTGCAGTGCTTCCTCTTTCGGCAGGAACTCGATGGTGCGGTCGAGATCGCCGCTGCGCTCCAGTGCGCGGATGAACTCGGCGTGTTCATTGCCGCGTGAACGTGACTCCGCCACGAGTACGCTGAGTGCCTGGCCTTGCAGCCGGTTGTTGCGGAGCACGAGCGCGGCCACTTCGTCCGTCATGCGGGCCAGCAGCGCGTTGCGGTCCCCGGCGCGGAGCAGGCGGCGTTCCACGGCCATGCCCAGCAGCACTTTGGTGTTCACCTCGACGTCGCTGCAGTTCACCCCGGCAGAATTGTCGATGAAGTCGGTGTTGAGCCGTCCACCCTGGAGCGCATACTCCACGCGGCCCAGCTGGGTCATGCCGAGGTTGCCGCCTTCACCTACCACGCGGGCACGCAGCTCCTGGCCATTCACGCGTACCGCATCGTTGGCGCGGTCCCCAACCTCCAGATGGGTTTCGCTGGCTGCCTTCACATAGGTGCCGATGCCGCCATTCCACAGCAGGTCCACGGGCAAACGCAGGATGGCGTGTATGACTTCGTTGGGGGCGGCGCTGGCGGGTAGCCCGAGCAGCGTCTGCGCTTCCGGGGAGAGGGCCAGTGCTTTGGCGCTGCGCAGATGGATACCACCGCCCGGGCCCAGCGCTGCCCGGTCGTAGTCTTCCCACGTGGAGCGGGGCAGGGCGAACAGGCGGGCGCGTTCCGTGTAGCCGCGCGTCGCGTCCGCCAGCGGGTCCAGAAAAATGTGCTGGTGATTGAAGGCGGCCACCAGGCGCAGTTGCGGCGACTGCAGCATGCCGTTGCCGAACACGTCGCCGGCCATGTCGCCGATGCCGGCACAGGTGAACGGCGTGGTTTGCGTGTCATGGCCCAGTTCGCGGAAGTGGCGCTTCACGCTCTCCCACGCACCCCGTGCGGTAATCGCCATCTTCTTGTGGTCATAGCCCGCGCTGCCGCCCGAAGCGAAGGCGTCGCCGAGCCAGTGCCCATACTCCAGCGAGATGGCGTTGGCGATGTCGGAGAAAGTGGCCGTTCCCTTGTCTGCGGCGACCACCAGATAAGGGTCGTCGCCGTCGCGGCGCACCAACTGCGCCGGGGGCACTACCTTGCCGTTCACGCGGTTGTCCGTCAGGTCCAGCAGGCCGCGGATGAACGTCTGGTAGCAAGCGATGCCTTCCCGCTGCATGCCCTCGCGGTCGCCGGGTAATTGCTTGCAGTAGAAACCGCCCTTGGCCCCCACCGGCACGATGACCGTGTTCTTCACGTTCTGGGCTTTCATCAGGCCCAGCACTTCGGTGCGGAAGTCTTCGCGACGATCGGACCAGCGCAGCCCCCCGCGCGCGACCAGACCCTTGCGCAAATGCACGCCTTCCACGCGCGGGGAATAAACGAAAATCTCGAACTGCGGCTTCGGCAACGGCAAGTCCGGAAAATTCGCGGCATCCAGCTTGAACGACAGCCACGCTTTCGGCTGTCCGTGGTTGGTGTGCTGGTAGTAGTTGGTCCGCAGCGTATGCACGATGGCATCGCGGAAGCCACGCAGGATGCGGTCCTCGTCGAGCCGTGTCACGGCGGCGAGGCCCAACTCGATATTCGCCAAGGCCCGTGCGGCGTCGTGTTCGCGCGTGGCTGGGGGAAGCGCCGGGTTGAACTGGGCCGTGAACAGCGCCACCAGTTCGGTGGCGAGGCTCGCGCGTTGTTCCAGCACCTGCTCCATGTAAGGCTGCGAAAACGGCAGGCCGGTTTGCAGCAGCCACTTCGCATAGGCACGCAGGACCACCACTTCACGCCAGTCCAGCTTGGCGCGCAGTACCAGACGGTTGAAGCCGTCGGTCTCTGCCTCGCCTTCCGCCATGGCCGTCAGCGCTGCCAGCAAGCGTGGCGCATCGGTGGCCAACGCCAAGGCTTCCGCTTTCCGGGGCTGCAATTCGAAATCCTGAATCCAGCACGGGGGCGAAAGTTGCCGCAGCCCGTAAGGGCGTTCGCTCAGCAGTTTCAAGCCGAGCGACTCGAACAGCGGCAACATGTCCGCCACGGGTACGGGGGCGCCGCAACGGAACAGTTTCAGGCGCAAGGCGGTAGGCGCATCGGCAGCAAGCCGGTACGGGCGCCAGTGCCACTGGGCCGGCGCGGCGTGGGCAGCCTCCAGCGCCGCTATGTCTTCCACGGCGTTGGCCGCCGTGCTGTCCTCCTGGTAGGCGAGCGGAAAGGCGGTGCCATAGCGCCCCGCCAAGGTCAGGGCTGCGGCCGCCGGGTGTCGTTGCAGCAGCGTTGCCCGCAGACGGTCGCTCCAGGTGCGCAGCACTTCCGTGATGCGCTGTTCCACCTCCGCGACGGCCGGCGGTGTGGCGGTGGCGGCGGGGGTGCGTATGCGCAAGTGCAAGCGGGCGAGCGAGCTTTCCCCCAGCTGGACTTGCGTTTCGATGGCGGTGCCACCGTAGGCGGCCAGTGCGATGACTTCGATGAATTCGCGGACCTGGGTGTTGTAACGGTCGCGGGGCACGTAGAGCAGGCACGACCAGAAACGTCCGAAGGGGTCGCGCCGTGCAAACAGCCGTACTTGTCGGCGCTCGTAGAGGTTTACCGTGCCACGCACGGTGTCCACGAGTTCTTCCACGGAAGACTGGAACAGTTCATCGCGCGGATAGGTTTCGAGCACGTGTTGCACGGCTTTGGCGTCGTGGCCGTCGCCGCCCTGGCCCAGCTGCGCCATGACTCGCGCCACCTTGTGGCGCAGCACCGGAATTTCCCGGGTGGGCTCGCGGTAGATGCCGGAGGTCCAAAGCCCCAGGAAACGGTGTTCACCCACCACCATCCCGCGGTTGTCGAACTGCTTGGCCCCGACGTAGTCCAGATACGTGGCGCGGTGCACCGTGGCCAGCCGGTTGGCCTTCGTGACGAACAAGGGCTCTGTCGAACGGGCGAGGGTGCGTTGCGCACCGGCGAGTATGGTGCCGGCCACGTCGCGGTTGCTACCCGTGTCGCCGCCAGTGCTGCCGTCGGTGCTGCTGTCATTGCCAAGTGCCGCGGCTGCAGTGGCTGCCGGCTTGCCGCCGGTCCGCTCGCGAAGCACGCCCAGCCCGGTACCGGGTTCGGTTACCAGGCGGTCCGTCGTCCGGCCGCGCTCCAACCGGTGATAGCGATAGCCCAGGAACGTGAAATGGTCCGCGGCCATCCACTGGAGCAGAGCGCGTGCTTCACGCACTTCTGCACTGACGCCGTCCGGGTGCCCCTCGCCGAGCGTGTTGGCGAGGGTCGCGGCCTGTTCGCGCATCGCCCGCCAGTCGGTCACCGCAGCCGTCACGTCTTCCAGCGTGCGGCGGAGCCGGTGCTCCAGTTGCTGGAGGCGCTCCGGGTCCAGTTCGCGGTCCACTTCGTAAAGCTGCCAGGACTCGGCCACGCTCCCGGTTGCCGGTTCGGCGGAGACCTCCAGCAAGCGTCCGCGCCGGTCACGGCGCACCGCCAGCACGGGATGGACCAGCAGGTGCAGGGTGCCCGCATCGCGCAGCACGATGGCCAGCGAATCCACCAGGAAGGGCATGTCGTCCATCACCAGCAGGATGCGGGTGTGCGCGCTGCCATCGCGCGCATCGTCGGCGGGCGGGTTCCATACCTTCAGCAGGATTTCGCCCGGCTGTCGGCGGCGGGCGGCCGCCAGGTGCTGCAGGGCGAGGCTGGCCCGCGCAGCGGGCGAGGCAGCGGCGAGGTCGGCTTCTTCCACGCCACGCAGGTAGGCGTGCAGGAAGGCTTTGTCGGCTGGCGTGTGGGCGAAACGGGCGATGCGCCGGAGGAGGGCTAGGCGGGAAGCGGGAAGGGTGCCGGTCACTGGACGCTCCTTTTTGGTGCGTTCATTTTAGGGCTTCGGAAGAGCCCTTAGGGAATTTGACGCCGGGATTCAGGGAAACCCTGAGGGGTGGTCAGCGTGGGTCGGCAAGCCGTGGGGGCCGTCGGGGGTAGCAGGCCTGCCGGCCAGCCTGCTTGTCAGGCTGCTGGCGAGCCCATCAAGGCTTGTGGGGGCGGGCCAGGTAGTCGTGCGACTGCATCTCGATGAGCCGACTGGCGGTGCGCTGGAATTCGAAGGCCAGCCGTTCGCCGGTATAGAGGGCGGTGGGCGCGGCGGCCGCAGACACCACCAGCTTGACGCCGCGATCATAGAACTCGTCCACGAGGCTCACCAGACGGCGCGCAGCATTGTCCTGTTCGGTTCCGAGCACCGGTACGTCCTGCAGCAGCACGGTGCCGAAATTGCAGGCCAGTTCGATGTAATCCGCCTGGCCGCGGGGGCCATCGCACAGGGCTGCGAAAGTGAACCAGATGACATCGCCGGCCTGCCGCACGCAAGCCACGCTGCGGCCTGCCAAGTCCACCGGCCCTGACGAGCAAGCAGCGGTGCCGGCCAGCATTTGGAACCGCCCGGCGAGCGCGGCGGCGGTTTCGGGCGCAGTGCTGTCCAGATACAGGGGCGCTCGTTCCAGCTCGCGCAGGCGGTAGTCCTGGCCGCCATCCACGGCCAGCACTTCGCAATGCTGTTCCAGCAAGGCAATGGCGGGCAGGAAGCGGGCGCGCTGCAAGCCGTCGCGGTAGAGCCCGGCCGGTGGCACGTTGGAGGTGAACACGAGCGTGGTGCCGGCAGCCACCAGGCTGGTGAACAAGCCACCCAGCAGCATCGCATCGGCGATGTCGTTCACATGCAGTTCGTCGAAGCACAGCACCTGGGTGTCGCTCGCCAGGTCGGTGGCGATTTGCTGCAGCGGTTCCGGGATGTCGCCCAGCGCTCGCAGCCTGCCGTGGACTTCCTGCATGAAGCGGTTGAAGTGGACTCGGCGCGCCTGCACGGGTGGCAGGGCGGCGTGAAACAAGTCCATGAGGAAGGTCTTGCCGCGGCCCACGCCACCGTAGAGGTAGAGGCCGGGTGTAGCCGCCGGACGGGGCGGTGTGCCGACCCCGAGGCTGGCCAAGGGTGCGCGCCACCAGGGTGCCGGTGCGGCCGCCTTGGCGGCTGCGGCCTGCAATTGCAGGAGCAGCGCATCGAAACGGGCCACAGCCTGCAGCTGTGCCGCGTCGGGGGTATGGCCCGACGCGGCCAGCGCGGCGTGGTAACGCGTGGCGACGGACATCGCCGGCGCTTACATCGCCTGGTAGTTGGGGCCCGAGCCGCCTTCCGGCGTCACCCAGGTAATCTGTGCGTACGGGTCCTTGATGTCGCAGGCCTTGCAGTGGACGCAGTTGGCAGCATTGATCTGCAAACGCTTGCCACCATTGCCGTCATCCACCATTTCGTACACGCCCGCCGGACAGAAGTTCTGGCAAGGGTTGCCGTATTCCTTCGCACAGGTGGTGGCGCACAGCGTGGTGTCTTTCACGCGCAGGTGCACGGGCTGGTCTTCCTCGTGCTGGTTGCCCGCGTTGAACACCGCCGCCAAGCGGTCGCGCGGCGCCAGCGTACGGTCGGCGCGCCAGCCGCGATCCATCTCGGCCACTTCGTCGAGCTTCTTCAGCGCGAGATGGTTGGCCTTGTTCTTCAGGGTCCACGGCGTGCGGCCACCCAGCACGGTTTCGATGCCGGCGTTGATGAGACCCCACCACAAGCCCTTCTTGAAGCCCGGCTTGAAGTTGCGCACGGCCTTCAGTTCCTGGCCGCCCGGCGAAGCACGCCAGGCTTCGTCGAAGCCGGCGGTGCCACCCGTCCTGACCCAGTGTTCGGCCGCGAGCATGCCCGAGCGGATGGCCTGGTGCACACCCTTCACGCGCGGCACGTTCAGCGTACC
>JACCDO010092050.1_pt1 | contig 10799 bp, 8 predicted proteins | sample 7446101 | NCBI WGS metagenome assembly JACCDO01 (sample SAMN15323440, study PRJNA562643) | freshwater metagenome | isolation source: river surface water | place: USA:Blue River Watershed | collected 2017-08-16
AATCGAGCAGTTGAAAAATAAGTGTGCCATGGGCGCCGCGTCCTCATCGTCCCCGACCACAGGTGCGTCCGCCATCGAATCTGCCACCGACTTTAGTGCCCTTAACTGGCTTTTCTCTTATTTAATGCGACATTTTTCAATACGTGCATTAAATGCTCATCCCTGTGCATTTTGTTTGTGGAGTATGTGCATGATTGTGTAAATTGTCGCGTCTTATCCGCTCGTTCTATCTAAGCTCGTCCTCTAGATTTCAGTATGTATTCTACTATTTATTCTCTTATGTAATCATAATTCTATAGGTCCTATCAATATCTCCTTGGCCTCAGCCCACCGTCTACGGAAGGCAGTTGCCATACGAGCATACAATGTCCGCGGGAAAAATGAAACGTTAGATGATCAATTTAAACAATTTTCATATAGGAAAGCTGTGTCCACTGCTGAAAATATAGATAGTAATAGCGTTGTTAGCGGTAGTAGCAACGGCAGTAATAATAGTAGGGATTTGTTTATTTCGCTACAAGATATTAAATTATGCCTAAAAATTACAGACGATGGATACTGGGTCGATGAGTTGTATAAGAATGCATTTGGAATAAGTCAAGTGTCCAATGAATTCGTTTATAATGAATTTATTGAGTTTATTGAAAGTGGTAAACTACCATCAGATAGTAATAGCATCGGGAGCAATAAATCATCTAAAAAGAATAAATTACAGCAACAAGTCTTGGAAGCTAGATCTGTTTCGTGTGACAACACTCCTCGAGATGTTAGGGCACATAATGACCGTACGGGTAAATTGTTTTCATCGGCATCGAATCCTTCACTTACAAGTGATATAGATAGTAGAAACAATGATGATGAATGTGACTATATCGTTGACGACGGAGATTTTACCACTGATGTGGCCATGTCTAACGGGTTGAGTGTTGTAACGTTAAATGGTAAGGTTAGAGTAGGAGGTGGTGTTATAAGACCACTTTGGCGTAAACGTGAAGTTGTTAGACAAGAACGAACTGTGCACTACACAACTGTTGATGCAGATGGTGCACTGCAAGAATTGGTCGAAAAAGAAACGTCACAAACTGAAATATTGCACATGGAGTGTAAAGATACGGGCGAATTCGCTCATCGAGAGACTACTAATTATGAACAAGTTGAGACATTTAATGACGAAGTTGTTGCTGAACAGCATGGTGTGGAAGAGTATGTACACCTTAAGTCGCAGGAAGATGAATTTGAATACATGGAGAGTAATATGCCTAAGAAAGATGGTACAGATACAGATAATCCAGGAAATAGATCACCACGTGTCGGTAATGAGGGTGATCAGCAACAATATTTTCATAATGGTGATGGGTCATCCATTGTCAGAGATGACGATCTACAAGGGCAAACTGATCGATTTGGTGATATGGATGATATCGAGGCATATTTAGCGCAATATAACAACACCATGTACGCCGCTGAGGGTGTTGATGCTGATAATGAATACAATACCAGGTAACTCCATCGACATCGATATCGCTTCGTACTTATTCAATCATTTTATATGCAACAATAGGGCTAATCGCAACATGCATCCACCTCCCAGTGTGACCCCGTTATATCCAGACATAGAGAAAGTGAAACAAGCTTTTGACTACAATAATTTAAGCGAAGAAGAGAAAGAACAATTAGAAATTGAAATGGAAAAATGGCATAGGCAAATGATGGAACAAAATCAAAATGCCTACGACCAAGAAGATGATCCAAATGCCTACGCTCAAGAAGAAGATCAAGACGGGTATGTATTCGATCGGGATGATGGTGTAGAAGCAGTAGTAGAAACCCCATTAACTATTGATCCAACTAACGCTGATGGGACTGATATTACCAGTCCAATATCCCTTTCACCCCCGGTAGTTATAGCACAATCAGAGAACCGAACACAACTGTCCAGATTCGAAGACATAGATGAATAGGAAGAGACACATATTGTAAACTGTAAATATATTCAAAAATTTTAAACCAATGTTACATGTTGATTATTAAAAAAATCTACTATGATTGCATAAGATGCTGTCTAATGCTTGGTTTGAATACCAATGCCGACGGCAGTCTTAAAGGTATCGTAGATCCACCATTGTAAACCAGTCAAGGTACCAATCATGATGATACGAGTTCCTAGACCACCCCAGATGCCTCCGAAACCTAACTCAGATAAGATTTGACCTGCAGATTTACCACCTTTAGCCATTTTTGATACAATAGTATCAGCTGGATGAGATACAATGGCACATGCAACACCGGCTATATAACCAGAGGCGAAAGTAATACCAAGGTGGGTACCTTTACTATAGTTTTCCTTTGGCTCGGTGAAAACGTGAAGATAAAAGTTTTCCTTAACCTTTTCGAAGAAATAAAACTTGGCAACAGTGTAAGGTACTTGTCTGGACCATAAAGGTACTAATGACTTGAATGGGAAGCCAGAGGTTGGATCCTTTTGCATTGCACTGATACCAGCAAACATATCAGTTGGGAAAGTGCCTGGCTTGGAGGTTTGAATCTTAACCTTAACCATTTCCATAGGACATAATGCAGCATCGGCAAATACTTCAGCAGATGCAGAACCAAATACGTACACCCAACCACGGTAAGTATGAGCGTTTTCTTCACCAACAATGTTTGAGTAAAAATCCTTGAAGAATTCATAAAGACCGAATTTGAAACATCCTTGAGCAGAGTAACCAATAATTGTTGGTAACCAACCCTTGAATAATGCACCAGAGCCTTCCTCAGCCATGATAGTCTTTACACTACCAATCAATCCCTTGTACTTTGAAGGATCGACTTGCATATTACACTTTGCAACGTCTAATGGTGTAACTGCCAAGTGAGTAAGACCACATGATAATACTCCACCAACACAGCACTTTAAGTAATAGTCAGTAGTGTGAGGAGGATTATGGGAGTAACGAGAATCCCACTTTTGACCTGACGCCGCGGCGGAGGTGGCGATGACATCCGAGCGGGTGTTGAAGCGGTGACCAAGCACCTTGCCTGGGACTAGAAGCGACTGGAATGTGGAGCCGTACATATCTTCTCTACTGACTAAGATGAGGGGACTTGGGTGGTTTCCACGTTAGGGGAAGACATGGGCCGTGGCCGATTTGCATCTTTGAGGTTTATTCATTCCTCGAAGTAGTTTGTCAAGGGGACTTTGGTCAAGTGATCTACTAGATGGGATGGGATGGGATGTCTATGGTTAAAGAGGTATCATTGGTAGTTGTGGTGAGTTTTTCGATGGTATGAAGATCATGAGCACTGATGAGGGCAAGAATGTACCCATTACTTAACTGACATCGAGAGAAATCAACATAAATTTCATTCAAGCGAGTATGCTTGATGTGGTGAGCCGAAAAATATTTGATTATTCTTAAAATGAAAATATTAGTTCTTCTAGTATTTTTTTAATATTGCCTCTAGAATTTCGCCAGTCTTTACAATAGCCGCGTATGCTCGGTGACTACTTTCCTCTATGGTTCCATTTCTCGTTACTAACGCCAAGATATTTTTTAAATCTAATATGTACCGGCGAATTCTCAACATATCAAAAAATTACCTTCGGCTTTTTTTTAAAAAAAATAGATAAGCAAAATGGTGAAAATGAAGAATATTTTGGTGTTTTTGCTGCTGCTAGCGGGTGTGCACTACTCATCTAGTCGCTGCGTGAACTGGTGCAGCAAACACGGCGATTGCACGTCCCCCGGCGAAGACGGTTATTGTATTTGTGAGTATGGATATTCAGGTGATGATTGTGGGATAAAATTATGTCCAAAAGCTTATGATCCTGTTACTATTGGGTCTTATGACAATAGGAGAACATTGTCATTAGAATTAAAGGTGGATGATGGTATATTGATCGGTTATTATGAATTTTCATTCTATGATACGAAGGTTATATTACCTGCAAATGCAAATCAATTTGATTCAGAAGAATGCACTCGTGCAATTCAGTCTTTACCAAGTATAAGAGAGGCTAGATGTGTTAGAGAAAAGGTTAATGTGGTCACTGGTGAAGGTAAATATATTATTTCAATATTGAAATTTCCTGAACATCCTTATGAGAATAATATAAATTATCATAATGGTAATCCTGATATAACATCATTTCATTGTGACATAACAAAAATAAACAAAGAGGAGGCCAAACGGCCCCAGTGTATCTTGGATGATGTCATTACTGATAAGTTACCACCATATTTAAATTGTGGTGGTCATGGTACTTGTGACGCCAACGGTCAATGTAAATGTGAGATTGGTTATCATGGTGCAGCGTGTGATGACACAACTGATAGAGCTGATCAATACGTATTTCATTATAACGGACCATACTTCACTGGATCCTTGGTCAAATTGAACTCTTATCGCAATAGTAGCGATGAGTTTAATATCTTTGCAGCCACGTTGAATGGAGGAAACGTGACTGTTATAGGCGGCGACAAAGTGCTTACTCATTACCACGATATGGTTGTTAGGGGGGGTGTTATTACGCGGAATAGTTTCCAGGTTTCATCGACGTCAAATGAGCCATACTTTATTGGTAAAACCAGAGGTACCGAAAACGTCATTATATTTAACGATGGTAGTTTTTACTCGCAAGGAGACTTATCACTTGTCAATGAAGACTCAAAGCACGAGTTGCATGGCGTCACCACGATATCTAATGCTGTTATCGAGACTACAGTTACCGTTCAAGGAACGGCCACTCTGTCAAACTATGTTCAAATTAATGATGACTTGCACCATGATGTCTCGTCGCCTATGTTGCATGTAAAATCAAAAAAAGGTGTAAATAACATTATAGTGATCGAAGGTAGTAGTGACAAGCAGTCGTTATTGCGAGCTGTGCTTAACGGAACTGCATTATTTGATTTAGATGCGGAAGGTACAATCAAAACTACTGGGATGAAAGTGAATAGTGGAGGAATCGATGTGGTCAGCGGTGGTGTCAATGTAATGAGCGGTGGTATGAAGGTGGCAGGGGGCTTGACCCTTCAATCCGGCGGTTTGACTTTGGATAATCAAGAATTTAAGGTTGGCAAGCTAAGTGTTGCAAGCGCTTCGACCAATGTAGGGAGTCCGTTATTGGAAGTCACTAGCACGAACGCAGACTATGTAGGTGCGATGTTGTCGTTATCAGGAACAAGTAACGGTCACAATAGTAATAAATATTCATTTGTAAAAGCGGTCAACTCTAATGGCAACTCGTTGTTCGAGTTGAAAGATGATGGTAGTGTAGTAACGGCTGGTGATGTCAATATTCAGCATGATTTAGCTGTTGCTCGGCATACATCGTTAGCCGCTTTGTCGTTTACAACGACAGAAATATACGGAGGTGACAACATACACATTCCGGCGCATACCAGTAGCGTTAAAATAGTACCTGGAACAGTTCGTGGTAAAAATGTATTACATTTACCTGGAAGCGGTGATGGTGTAAGTCCCGGAGCGATGTTGATAATTAATAACCAGGACACGGAAGCTACCACTGGGCCATTTGCAATCAAACCCAGCACTTCTATAATCGTATTCTTCGACGGAAATCAGTGGATAGATGTGCAAGCCTTGCACGTACCGTTTGAAAAGATATCTGGAGTTCAAGAATTCACTGCGGCTAATGATTTAGACATGGGTAACTACACTCTTACCGTCGGGAGGATCAGATCTAGTCGGATGCGTAAGGGGTCCATACCGATTGCTGCCACTGGTGGTATTCTGGTGGAGTCCCCAACCTTCACTTACGACAAAGGGGTGATGTCAGTGAATGCCATCAAGACTAACAAGCTGGTCTTATCGAATATTGACGGTACAGGTAGTATTGTACACAGTATTGGTATCGAGAGATCGGACTTAAAGCAGGTGACCATCACGGACAGCAGCTTAGAGCTGTCACCAGGAAGTTTCAAGATGCATAACGCAGAAGGTGTTGCATTTTTTAAGGATGGTGTGTTGCAAAGTGGTGTTGATTTTGCGCAAGATTTGAATTTGAATATTTCGTCATTGGCGGTCTCTAATTTAGTCGTTGATGGGTCGAAAGACGGTCTAGTCATCAACGGCTACCGAAATACTTTGCTGTACTGCGATGAGTTTGGCAGAGTTGTGCCATATGTCGATGACAACAAGGATGGTTCCATGAAATTGAGTGCGCTTGAAGTTTTGGGCATGGCAAATGCCCAAGCCGTACAAGTGCAGCGAGGGATTGAGTGTGATGAGTTAAAAAGTAGAACCATAAGTGCTGGCGATATTGAGAGTAGCGGTAGCGTCAGCGCAAGCAAGCTATCAGGGGAATCGGCCAAGTATGGTAAGCTAGAGGTCACTGGCGGGAGTGTCTTGCAAAGCTTGAGCGTACTTGATACGATCAGCGCTGTCAATGTTGAGAGTAGTGGTAGCGTCAGCGCAAGCAAGCTATCAGGGGAATCGGCCAAGTATGGCAAGCTAGAGGTCACTGGCGGGAGTGTCTTGCAAAGCTTGAGCGTACTGGATTCGGTTAAGGCTGGTGCAATTGATTCTGCAAAAGTGACAGCTGAAGCCATAGTAGTGAATGGTACTAGTGAGCTGCATACGGTCAAAGTAGATGACGTGTTGTCGACATCGTCTCTCGTCTTAACTAACGATGCTGCACTAGAAGAGTATGACAACAACAATTTCCTGACTATTGACACGAAAGGTGCAGTGCGCAGTATAACCATGAGTACATTAGCCGCCAATATTCCCATCACATTGCCGAAGCAAGTAGAATTTGACCAAGTTGATATCAAAAATGAATTGATCACGGAGAGCATACAGCTCACCATTCCAAATCAACAAAATAATTTCTTGTACGTTGACAAGAATAACCGTATCACGCCGTCGGCTGCATTGAAATTATCCAATGAAAATGTAATGATTACAACAAATAAATTTCAGGTGAATGGAATGACGGACCTTATCGGTGCTACGTACATTGAAGGGTCTTTAAACGTGCATGGGTCAGTAGTCGGGTCTGGGCCATACATGGATAGTAGCGACGTCAGATTCAAGACGAACATAACGAATATAACGAGTCAAGACGCATTGATTGTTGTCGACCAGCTGCGACCGGTTTCATACAGCCATAAAATTGATGAATTTCCATTTTTAACTGCCGGGAATCATATTGGTTTTATTGCTGACGAAGTAGAGCAAGTCATGCCCGAAATTGTGTCGAGTGATGATCAGGGATATAAAGCAATCGCGTATTCACGTCTAACTGCTATGAATACAGGTGCAATACAAGCATTGCACGATAAAATTAACGAATTGGAAAAACAAGTTCGACGATTAACGGAAATTATTGAGAAAATGGTCGATTAGAAATGTGTTTATTGTATAATTACAGTCTATATTATATTACAATTGATCACCTCGCCTCATGTACTACACTGCTTTATCTCGTTCTTGCTGCGCATTATTTACAGGTTGGTTTCGCGCTGGATCATTTAGTAATGTTGTACGCTCTGCGTTGCTGCCTCCGATTGATGTCGCATCATAATCAGGATCACAAAATAACCACTTATACACATCACATGACAAATGTTGGCTTGGATAAGCTGCATACACAAAAATCAGCGACCCGATGCCGAAGGTCAAGCAACAAAAGAAGAAAATATAGGAAACCCATTCAGTAGGTGCGATGTAGATATAATATATTCCAGATGGAATGGATACTATACCAGCAATCGCAAATGTCCATGAGCCGACCAAAAAATCTGGCGCTAAATGAGGTCGCAATATTTCCTTATCGCAGCAACAAAACAAATAAGGGACAATATAATCAAAGAAATAGGTGGATCCTTTCCCGCCATTCTGCGAAAGGCTAACGGGTGTCGTTGCGACAACCCAGATACCCAATCCAAAAAATATTACGAGTATAGCAATCATATAAAGTGAAAAATATGTTGCAGACATCAAATTCTGATTGAGAGCCCAAATAGGGTAGATAAATACGGGTAAAGTTGCAATAACTATTAACCATGTCGCTATAAGGTAGTAATTGCCACAAAAGTAGTGATTAAGCCATGAAAGTTTAGAAATATCAAGATGTGCGTTCTCTTGTTCCAATTGTTGTAGCTGCTCAGGATACGACGTGTACAAGAAATACCATGCTGCTACTAGATACACGACGGAGCTGCCCAGTAATATACTATAGTCTGTTGAGTCAAAGTCATCATCCACGTAGTTAGATGCGTACCACACCAAGAAGCACATGACCACCACATAAAGGATGGACGACAGGAAGAGCAGCCAGCATGCCAACAGAAGGTCCGTGCCGAAGTGGTAACGTATCAGCGTCACTTTCGTATCGGATGCCATATTCACCACAAACGCATATACCACTGATAATTTATTTTTGATATGTCCCAATTCCTTTTTTTTTCCTTTGGAAATTTAAAACCGGAAAACCAAGGCATAGAATCGTCAGTACAGTGGTCGCGATGGAGTCGGTACATCGCGAGTCATTTGCTAAAATAGAGACTTTAGAGGGTGATCTACTGCAGCATGTGCACACATCTGGTGTTCGTGAAGGCAAGCTGCGCCAGCTCGTTGATGAAATTATGGCAGTAAGAACGGATCGTAGAAGGCTTTTCGCAGCTTTGACTAGTGAAAATACTTCGCTGGTTGAACAAGTCAGGTATGTTATTTGTTTCTCAGTTATTTTGTAGTTTTCTTATCATTTTTAATCAGTCTTCTGAATGGCGAGTTGAAACAGCTTAAGGGATCGTTTAATCGTCAAGTGGAATCAGAAGTAGAGAGTAGAACCAGTAAATTACAAGAAAAGTATAATGAATTATTAGAGAAGTCACGTTTGTATAAAGAGTATATAGTGCAGATGAAGGAGGAACGGAATGACGTAATCAAGAAAGAGAAAGAAATTTTGGCATCCATATTCGCTGAGAAAATAACATTACTAGATAGTAAGTTAAAAGAATTACAAAATGTTGAAACTGTGCACCTCGAACAGGCGGAGAAGATGAAGAAGGATAATGACGAGCTAATTGTGCATTATAACGGAAAAATTGATAAATATAAAGATGCAATCCGTGAGCTAGTTGAGCGTGAAAAGGAGTATGAAGTAACTAATAATAAAAATTCGAGTAAGATTAAAATTCTATTGGTTGAAAATGATTCTTTGAAGAAAGAATTCAATATACTGCAGGAGCGGATCGCTGCGAGGTATTTAGAAGAAAAAGAATTACGATTGACGAGTGCCAATGCACAGCGGGAAGTAGAGATAATGCGCGAAAAGTATGAAGAAGTTGAAGCAAAACATGCTAGAGAAATTCAAGATTTGGTAGTGAAACACGAAGAAGAGTTAGGCCAAGTAGATGGTAAAGTGCGGAAGCTGTTAGCAGCCAGAGATGAAACAATCGCTAACTTAAAACATCAATTAGTTCACGCAGAAAAGAAAAAGAATGATGCAGAAAAAGTATTAACTTTACTAAATGATGGTCTTCGTGAAAAATAATTTATTAAGTGCGTTTAAGTGCATAATTGCGTTGATAATTGTATCCATCAGTGTATTATTTTACAATATTGTCCATAGTGATTTATCATGTATTAATGAGTATAATAAAAGTTGTCGTAATCTATTCATGTTGCTGTTAATGTTAACCTCGTTCTTGCTGCTGTTGTACATACTAGTCCCTTCCAAATCAACTATCCTCGTAACTCGTTGAATTGGCTTGGTTGCACTTGTCAGAAACACTCCTTGCACATATTTAGATTGTAATAAACTCGAGGTTAACTCGGTGTATTCGACAATTAAACCGGCTTTTTCAGCAGTTTGAATTACTAACTTTGCCATTGAACCAGGCAATATGGGATTTGCGCTAGCAAATAACTTATTTTCATGAAGAATGAATAAGTTGGAGACTAACCCTTCCTTTAAAATCAAGTCATTTTGAGTTACTGAACACATAATGGTCTCACTGTGATTATTTAATTGGGCGGATTCAAGTGGAACACGATCAATTGGCCATGAACAAGATTTAACTTTGGGTAACTTCCTGTCATATATGCATGTATTAACAATAAATGAATATTCTGCACTATCTCCATCATATTGACTATACATTGACTGATAGTTACACCCTTCGTTAGAGCTGAACATATTTTTAACGATTAGTGAGTTGGAATTATCTACGCCCAAACATATGGTCGTGATACCATATGCATCACCTTGATCAACCTGTTTAATGGAATCTTTGATAATTGTATCGATCCCATCTAATGAGTACTTCGAAGATTGGTCACTAAACGACAATAAACTCTCAAGAGACTGTACTAATCGCTCTTGATGGAACTCTAAATCCAACAGCATGCATTTATCACGCTGCACAAAAGTAGGCACTACAGTGTACACACCGTGTCGATGCTGCGCACCAAAAGAAGCGACAAACTCCTTTGGGAGAATTCCGCGCATTAATTGTGCACAGCCTCAACCATATCGTGTGCCTATTCACCTCGCAATGACACACTCCAATGAGGTCATCGCTTTGTGGCCCAATTTATGGGAATGTATTTTCAATTTTTTTTATCCGACTCCTCGTTTAAAAGTCGTTTTGCACCTATAGTAGTATACAAATAACCATATCAATTGACACAATCGCTTAACAAAAATGGATAGAGTGTATAGCTTAATACCTCGCTATGTGTTCAGATTCTTCACATGCCATGTTACCCATCCCATGGATTAAATTGGATTTACTAGCCGGTCCCGGTCCCATACCGGTGAGGAG
>JACCDO011133154.1_pt1 | contig 10797 bp, 7 predicted proteins | sample 7446101 | NCBI WGS metagenome assembly JACCDO01 (sample SAMN15323440, study PRJNA562643) | freshwater metagenome | isolation source: river surface water | place: USA:Blue River Watershed | collected 2017-08-16
AACCGGAACCGGGCACCGTTCCAAGCAAGCGGCGGATAGGCGAATGGCGTGGATGGTTCGAGCGTGTTGGGGACGGCTGGTGCTGGCGGAGCATCGGTCTTGAGGGCGATTTCGGTTTGCTCGAAATCGATTTTGACTGGGATGTCAGGAAGGACTTTTGCGCGCATGACGCCTTTCGCTTCGCCGTAGATCGCTTGATAAGCGCCGGCGCTCGGGAGTTTCGCGGCATCGGCGACGAGTTGTCCTTTCTCGTTGAAAGCGCCTTTCATTGTCGCTTTTACGAGTGCAGTTGGCGGGATGTAGGACTCGAACTTCACCTTGGAGAGGTCCACATTCTCTTCGACGGTGAAGCCGTTTGCGTCGAGCGCGCGGACGCGTACTTGTCGCGCTTCGCCGGGTTTCAAGAGCATCTCGCTGGGGATGATTTGGAGCTTCGCCACGGGACCGGGTTTGACAGATTTCCAGCCCTCATCTTTGAACACGACGTCGGAGGCGGCGGCGTTGTCCCCGATTTTTCCAAAGCAGTATAACTTCTTGTCGGTTTGGATGTAGAGACGTCCGTTGTAACCGATGGGCGAGCCGTAGCAGCGGCCTTCGAGGACGGTACGGCTAACGATTTCGGCGTCACGTTCGCTGGGTTTGAGGATGATGAGTTCGCCATTGCCGCCGGTGTCGCCGTCCGCTCCTGCGCTGGCTTGGACGCTGTGGGCGTCAGCGGTGTACATGGCGACGTAGAGGAGCCCGTTGGCATAGAACGGGGAGCTCTGTCGCTGTTCGGCGGCGAGCTTCTTTTTCCAGAGGATTTCGCCGGTGTCTGCGTTGGTGGCGGTGACTTCACCGGTACCGGTCACGATGTAGAGGGTGTTTCCGACGAGACACGGCGAGCTAGCGAGGTTGCCGAGGGGGTTTCTCCAGTTCTCCAGATCCTTGGTCTCATAGACTTGAGGTTTTCCTGGCTCGGGTGCTTTTGAGCTCTGCGGGATGCGGTAGGAGGCGGCGCGTCCGACTTCACTGGAATCAAGGTTTTCGGATTCGTGGATCACGAGAAGCGAGCCCTTGTAACTGATGGGCGAGGCGTTGATTCCGCCCTTTGCACCTGCTTTCGCTGCGGCGTAGCGGAACACCGGGTCGCCGGTGCGAGCGTTGATGCAGACGATGGTGGAGTCACCGCCGGCGGAGATGAGGACGCGTTGACCGTCCAGCCAAGTGAGGAGGGGATGTGAGAACGTGTTGTCTTGCGGACGTTCGCCGGGCGAGCTGGTCCAAACGATTTCTCCGGTGCGTTTGTCAAAGGCGTAGAAGCGGTCGCCTGCGGCCCCGTTTGCGCCCCAGTTGGAGGTGACGCCACGGGTGATGAGGAGGTCCTGATCGATGCGTGGTGTGGCGGTGCGTGAGTTGGGGAACGTGAGGCGGCCGAACTGTTCCATCAGCGAGTGGCGCCAGAGGAGTTTACCGTCGTTGGAATAGCAGGACAGGACGCCGTTGGTGTTTTGCACATAGACGTTGCCGGTTTCTGCATCGATGGCAGGGGCGGATGTGGCGTATCGTAGGTAGATGGTGTCGCTGAGGAAATCGTTTAACCGGTTTTCCCAGATGAGTTTGCCGGTATTGGCGTCAAAGCAGGAGATGATCTCCTGGAGGTCGGGGCCGTCTCCGAGGTAGCCATTGATGAAGAGGCGACCGTTGTGGATGACGGGGGTGGATTGGCCTGGGAACGGGGCCGTCCATAAGGCGGATTTGGAGTCAACTTTTTCGGGGAGACCGGTTTCGGGGGAGGTCCCGTTTTGGCTGGGGCCGCGCCAATCGATCCATCCTTTGACGCCTTTGGAGAGTTCGGTGGCGGAAGCGACGGCAGCGGAGGCGCCGACGAGGGTTGCGCCGACGGCATTGACGCCGGGTTTGACGGGTTCAGAGGCTGCGGGGGAGGGCTTGCTCGGGTTTTTGACACCTTCCGCGGATTTGGCGCTTTTTTTGGGTTTTTCGGGTGCAGCGGCGAGGGGCGCGGCGGTGAGAAGGGGGATGAGGGCGACGAAGGAGGGGAGATGACGCATGGCGGAGAGGGGGTCGAGGGTTTTAGAGCAGACCGAATCCGGGCGCTGGCCGCGGACCAGAAATAGTACGCATACGGACTAAATCCGCAAGGCGGGGGTTTCTTTGGGGAGGCGCGGAAATCCCCCCGGTAGGTTGACAATCACCCGATCGTCGTAAGACCGTAATACGCATGGCGACGATTTCATTTAAGGTTAGTGATGAAGAAGCTCGTACGATTCGTGCCCGCGCCCGACTGGAGCGGCTTACTGTTTCAGAGTTTCTCCGGCGTCAGGCGGCGGCCACGGCTAGCCCCCCGACCGCGATAGGTCGGGTGATATGCCCGCTCACTGGGGCGGTCATCTTTGATGGTGCTGAGTATCTCCCGCCGCTCACATTGGATTCTACGCGGGAAATGTTAGCCAACTTTCCTTAGTCGATATGGCTCACCTCCTGGACGTTAACATACTGGTGGCTTGGGGTTGGCGGGATCATGCGGATCATGACCGTGTTGTGCGTTGGATCGCCGAACGCAAGATGTCGCATAACGTGAAACTGTTTACTTCGCCCATTCCGGAGATGGGATTTGTCCGAGTTTCCGTGCAGCGTTCCTTAGGACGGATTTCGGTGCAGCAAGCAGCCGAGGTGCTCCAAGGCATGTTAAAATCTCTCGGGAAGCTTCATCAATTCCTCCCGGACGATCTCGGGGCAACGGAGTGGCCGAGCTGGTGTGGCTCTGCGGCTCGCACCACCGATGCCCATCTTCTGATGCTTGCTCTGCGCCACGGGCTTAATCTTGCTACTCTCGATGCAGGTATCCCTGGTGCGATGCTTCTGACCTAGATCGGGGCTTTAGTACTCCATGACTACTCTGGCTGGCCATGTCCTTAATCAATCCTGCATCGCCTAGGCCCGATGGACGCACCAATCTGAACACGAAGCAGCCGAGAATTATTTTGATTTCAGCGGGGGTTAAGGAGCCGTTCTTGTAATCCCTTGAGCCGTCGGGGCCTTTGGCGGGATGCAGTTCCTCGGATTTCTGTCGATTTCGCCCCGATTCCCGGCAAAAGTGGCTCCGAAAAGCAACGCTATCATAGTGTGCTTGAATGCTTTGTTGATTTATTCAGGACCGACTCGTCAGCAAGTTAGTGTTTGCGTTGCCCAATGCAAGCGGCTGAGGGGGTTTAACCGATGGAACAGGAGTGCGCTATCTCGATTGGCCGAAGGATGATGAGAGGCGGTGGAGCGGATTTCTGCAGTTATTGAGGGGGCGTGAAATAAAAGTGGGGCGTGGTGTCGCTTCTCAGGGGCGAACATGATTTTTCTGTGGGTGACGAAATACTTTCCAGCGCTTGGCGGCATTGGGTTTCCGGGAATGGTCCCCGGCTCTTGCTCTTTGCGCGTCAGCAGACGCGGTGTGAGGAGGATGCTCGGGACGTCTTGCAGGAGGCGTTGGTTGACGCGTGGCGGCGTAGCGGGGGTGCTGTTCCGGATTTGGCGCTGGTTTTTGCGGGGATTCGCCGCCGTGCTATCGATTTTGCGCGCCGGGAAGAGCGGCGTCGGCGCAGGGATGGGGAGTGGCTGGATCAGGGGTTTGGGGAGGGTTGGTTTGTGGATGGAGGGGTGGAGCATCGCGAGTTGGAGGCGGCGTTGCGGGGCATTCGCGCGGATTTTGCGGAGGTGGTGGTGCTCAAGGTTTGGGGCGGTCTTACGTTTGATGAAGTTGCGCGCACATTGGGGGTTAATGCGGCCACGGTTGCCTCGCGGTATCGCTACGCTCTTCGGGATTGGCAGGAGGTGCTTGAGGGCACCGGAAAGGCAGGGAATCGAAAAGAATCATGAATACTGCACCGCATGAGGATGGGGATGATGTGCGCACATTTGAGGCGCGTCTGCGCGGGTATTTGCCGGGGGCTTTACCCGACGGGTTTGTGGCGGGACTCGCGGCACGGGTGGTGGCGCGGCGCCCGTGGTTGTCGGTCCGGTTTGGCTGGGTTGCGGCGGCTGCGTTGCTGACCGTGGGGCTGTGGTTGGGATTTGGGGAGACGAAGCCGTTGGGCGACGGGGAAGTGATGCAGACTCCGAAGAGGGTTTTAGGGGCACCGATGACCGAGGCGGTAAACGCTGCGTTGAACACCGCGGATGATGGGTTGGTAGAGGTGACCGATGTGGTGGGTGCGGAGGATGCGGGGACTGCGCCGTCGGAGGAGGGGCTTTACCGGATTGTGCGGGTGATGCTGGTTCATCGAACGGTTGAGCGGGGCGTTGAGGCGGATGCGGAGCGGGTGATTTCGGAGCAAACGAGCGAGCAGTACGTGGCGGTTCCGCTCGAGATTTTCTGAGTACAAAACGTTTCCTTATGAGCATGAAAATGAGATCCAAACACAGCATTGGCTCCGTCCTGATGGGCGGAATGATTGGGGCGAGTGGTTTTCTTCCGGTGGTGGCGGAAGAGGGCAAAAAGCCGGGGGCTTCGGGGCAGGAGAAAGCTTCGGAGGCCGCGCCCATCGCACCGAAAGTTTCCGCGTCAGCTGCGTCGACGGCGGTTGCCGGAGCTGTCGCGAAAGGGGGAACGGATGGTAACGTGAGCATCAATGTGACGGTGACTGGTCCGGACGGCAAACCGCTCACGCATCAGGTTGGCAATGTGGTTCAAGGTGCGGGAGGGGCGAAGGTGGATGTGCAGGGTTCTGCGATTTCGGTTGCTTCCGATGGAGTGAAACAAAGCGTTACGGTCACGACGGTTGGGCCGGATGGGAAAGTGCATACGGTGACGAGTGATGGGAAGGATGGAAAGCTGCCGCCGATTGCGGTTCCGACACCGGACGGGAAGGGAATGGCGATGAGCTTTCATCGTGCGCCGGCGCGGATGGAAAAGGTCACGTATGCGGGGGTGAATGTGGTCGAGGTTCCTGAGGTGGTGAGCAAGCATTTGCCGATTCCTCGCGGGATGGGATTGCTGGTCATGGAGATTGTGAAAGGTTCGCCTGCGGAGAAGGCGGGAATTCGGAAGGACGACATTTTGCTGAAGTTTGATGATCAGTTGCTTGCGTCTCAGGATCAGTTGCGCAAGTTGACTCGGTCACGGAAGAGTGGCGACAAGGTTGCGCTGACGTTGATGCAGGAGGGTAAAGAGAAGGCTGTGGAACTAGTGCTTGGAGAGCGGGAGGAGGACGTGGCCAATCCTGGGCATGGACCGTGGCAGCCGTTTGGATGGACGAAAGACGGGCCGCATCCGATGGCGCAGAATGTTCGGGAAGCGGCTGAGAGGGCGCGGGATTTGGCCGCAAGGAAGTTTGAGGAGGCGAAGCGTCAGATTCAGGAGCGGCGCGAGAAGGCGGGCGAACCGCCACGTCCCGGAGGGGAGACGATGGAGCGCATGGAGCGTGAGATTAAGCGGTTGCGCGAGGAGCTTGAGCGAATGCGCGGGCAGTCGGGTCGCGGGGAAGGGGAGGGCGCACGTCGCGAGCGGCCTCCGGGGGGACCGCGGGATGGGGAGCGGCCGCCAAATGGGCCAAGGGACGGGGAGCGGCCGCCGGGAGTTCGGCGTGATGGCGATCGCGGGCCAGAAGGGCAGCGCGACGGGAAACCTCGTGAAGGGGAGCGGCCTCCGGGCGGGGCGCGCGAGGGAGACCGGGGGTAGGGGGACGAGAGGCGATGGCAGCGGGTCGTGACCCGCTGTTTGTGGGAGGCGGACGGGAATGTCTGCCTCCCGTGGTGTTTATGGCAGGGTGCGGAGGAAGGCGGCGATGGCGGCTACTTGTTCGTCGCTCATTCCCTCAGCGACGGGGGGCATCACGGAGCGGCCCGTGATGTAGCCAGCGGACTTGATGTCGTCGTGCGCGATCCTCTGTTCAATGCCTCCCATCAAAAGGACGGTTACTTCCTTCGCATCCTCACGCTTTTTGAAGCCTTCGAGTGTTCCGCCGGACTTGGTTTCGATTCGGAATAGACGGAACGCCTGTTCGATGGCTTCGTTCGGGGCGAGGATGGCGGTGAGGAGGCCGTCGAGGTCTCGTTTGGAGGAACCGTCGAGCGGGGGGGCCAGTGCCACGCCTTTGCCCCCGGCGACATGGCACGCGAGGCAAAGGGATTCCGTCATCGCGCGGCCCTGTTCCGGCGGTGTTTTTGCGACCAGCGGTTTAATGGTTTCGATGCGATGCTTGAGCCGCGCAACAGCTTCTGCGGCAGGGGGCGGTTCGGTGCCGATGGCTTTATCCCAACGGTTTTCAAACAGTTCCGCTGCGGGTTTTCCTGACAGCGCCAGTTCGAGCAAGAAATCTTGGAACGCTCGCTCGTAGGAGCCCCCAAGGGCTAAGTAGGTTCCGCCCCATCCCTTGACGTGTTCAGTCGGGGCCGGAGCTTCACTCCATTTTTTTAGCCAAGCAGCTTGCTCGGAGTCGCGCGGAGTGTTCGCGTGCCGGAAGTAACGCAGTACGGCATAGCGAACGGGCCACGCGGTTTCTGCGCTGAGCGGCTTGAGGAGAGCAAATGCCTGACTCGGCGGGATTCGAAGGAGATCAAGTGCGCGGACTGATTCTCGTCGAACGTCGTCGTCTGCGTCGGCGAGAAGTGATTTCCATAAGGCGGCGTCAAAGTGACCGAGTTCGGCGAGGGCCCATACAGCGTGAATGCGAGCTGAAGGCGCTCCCTCCTTTTTGCCGGCAATGGCTACAAGTTCTGGGGCGAGGTGGGCGGCTTTGCGCGCCCCGATTTGGTGCCATGCCGCGCGCATTTGCCAGACGCTCGGGGCGGACAAGTGCGCTGGAAGTTCGTTGTCGGCGACCTTCGTCAGGTTGGGGATGAGGCGATCCGACTGACTTTTGTGGCGAACTCGCCATACGCGTCCGCGTTCCTTGTCTCGTGCGGGATGGTCGCGCGCGACCTCGTTGTGGGAGATGATCCGGTTGTACCAATCGGTGATGTACAGGCATCCATCGGGGCCGAAGGTGATGGCGACCGGACGGAACATGGGATCTGATGAAACCACAAGATCTGCGTGCTTGGTGAACTTCCAAACTCCGTTTGCGTCGCGGTTAGCGTTCACCGCGTGGACTTTTCCGTGAATGGGGTTTGCGATGTAAAGAAGCCCCTGCCAAGGCGCGGGAAATCCGCCGCTGGTGTCTTCGCTCAAGGCGAGTCCGGAGAAGCCTGTTCCGCCGAGGCCGAGTCCTTCTGCGGTCGGCGGGTGAATCGGGGACAGCGGGTTCAGTTTGGTGGCGATGAAACTTGGGTAGGTTGAATCTTCCTCGAACGGAACCACGCTGTATCCCAAGTCGTTGGCTTCGTGGATAAAGACACGGCCGGTGCGACTGTGTCCCCAGCACCAGATGTTATTGAGACCGGCGCTGATGACCTGAAGATCTTTACCGTCTGGCCGAATCGTTGCCACCAACGTGCGGTTGAACGGGACGCTGGCGCCTCCGGCGTCTGTGACGCGGCCGGAGGTCAGCACGCCTTGCGAGAAGACGATTCGTCCGCCCGGATGCCACTCTAGTTGGTGGGGAACCGTATGGGTATCTTGCACCCCAAAGCCCTGAGCCAGAACGCGCTTTTCGCCGTCGGCTTTCCCGTCGCCATCGGTGTCGTTGAGGAAGAAGAGTTCGGGGCCTTGCGCGATGAAGGCGCCATTTCCGTGAGGCAGAACGCCGGTGGGCATCACCATGCCGTCGGCAAACACGCGTGGCGTTTGCGGTGTGCGTGCTGTTGGGGTGTCGAAGACGACGACTTTGTCGCGACCGGGTTTGGTCCATGCAACGGGGTCTTTATCGCGGGGGTACTCCGTTGCGGTGACAGACCACATGCGCCCAGCGTCGTCAAACGTGACGGTGATGGGTTTTGGAAGTCCGGTTTCCTCGCTGGCGACGAGTTCGATGGAGAAGTCAGATGGGAGGGTGAAGCTCTCGCGTTGTGCGTTGGGAGAGAGTGGCTTCGCGTCGACGGCATTTCCTCCTTTGAGGGCGCCGGGTTTGGCCGCGGGCGCACCTGAGGGGGCGAGTTTCGGTCCGAGAGATGCGAGGTCTTTAACTGCGGACGGTGCGACGAGGAGGTAATCGAGGCCGAGCATGTAGGCCTTTCGGGCGGAGGGATGGGCGCCTTTGACGGAAAACTCGAGGCGGTGTTCGCCTGTTGCGAGGTGAACGGGATCGCCGATGGGAAGGGTGCCGGTGTGGATGACGCTTCCGTTGTAGAGATCGAGGTCTTTGTAGAGGAGCGTGCCGTTGAGGGAGACGTCAAAAACCCCGTAATCCGATGCTTTGGTGAACCCTGCAGCGAGCCGGTAGTAGCCGTCCGTTGGCACGCTGAACGCGAGAGACAAGACCTCGCCGGGTTTTGCACCGGTCCACCACAAGTGGCTGTCATTGCTCCAGCGACCGACGCCGTAGTTGCGGAGGTCTTGGGGACGGGCGGCGCCTGCCTTTGCGAGAATCTTCAAGGTTTCGCCTTCGAGCGTGATGACGCTTTGGTTGGATTGGGTTTGTGCCTCGGGCGCGAGAAACATGAGGGAGGCGGACCACAGAAAGACGGGGAGAGCGAGGTGGCGGTTCATTGGCGATGGGTGACGTTGGATGGCGTTTGAGAGGTAACCCTGCAACTCGGTTTTGTCGCAGGGGTGCGTGGGTGATGTGGCTGTGAGGGTTGAGTTCGCGGGGGGTTAGTCACGTTTTCGGAAGGTGACTTGTTTAAGGTTCTGAGAGGGTGGAACGCTCGAGCGGATGCAAACTTGCGCCCACCCCGCTTCGGGTCCGCCTTTCACGAGAAGGCCTTGTTCGGAAGGGGCGACGAGTTCGGTCTCGGAGTGGGGAGTCTGGGTTTCTTTGCGCGGTTTCGTGCGAACGAAAAATCGCGCGCTTGTTTGGTCGTTTATAGGGAGCGCGTGGCAGGCATAGGTGGCGTTGTCTTCGAGGGGAACCCATTCGCTATTCCAGTCTTTTTGTCCTGTGGCGGCCGCGAGTTTTGGGGGGAGCGTTTTGATGTGCCAGAAGTCTGGTTCTTCCTGGTTAACCCAGTGCGTTGTGAAGTCGCTGTTACGCAGCAGATTGCCGTCGGTGAGTCGAGAGATCTGGATTGCGGGTGAGGACGTGCCCGTTGCGGGGATGGACATCTGGAGGGAGGCGGTCTGGGAGCCGGGTGATGAGACGTTGAGCGTGTAGTTGCTCGGTGGAATGTTCCGAAACGTGAAGGTTCCGTCTGTTTGTGTGAGTGTGGAGAAGTCTGTGCCGAGAAGGACGATTTTTGTGGGAAGCCGTTTCAGGATGGGGTCTGGGTGCGGCGTTGAGATGATTTTCCCGGCGATGGTTGGCGTGGCTTCGGAGGTTGCGGCGAGGGTTCCGAGGGTGTGGAGCAGGTCGGCCGTCACGCGCGCGGTTTCGAGGGCGCTTTCGAGCACGACAGGTTCGACTTCGGGACGGCGGTCGGCGTCCACGTCGGCGCGACAGCGTTGTGCGCGTTCTTTTGAGAAAGTGATGAGTCCCTGCATGCGTTGGAGAAAGCCGGCGAGGGCTGATTCGGAATCGGGTCCGAGGACAGAGGGTTTGTAGTCGGGGAGGGCGATGGCTTTGGCGTCCACCCAGTTTTCCATTTTGGAATGGGCTGGGCCGAGGAAACCGGCGGCGTGCGGTGGGCTACCGGTGTCTGTGGTGAAGTGGAGGATTGCGCCGATCCAGCGAGCGGCGTTTTGGGGCGACTCGGTTGTCAGCGCTTGAAGGGCTCTTCGAAAGTACGGTTCGTAGGTTCGCTCGACCTCAGGACAGATGTGTTGCAGGTGCCTCGGGGCTTTTGGGAACAGCAGAAAGTCGTCTGCGTAAAACACTTCGTCTTGATGGACCAGCAGTTGTTGACGCCAGTCAGCCATCCAGACGTACCGCTCAAGGCGGGCTGCGTGCTCGCCCAGAAGTTTTCGAAGAGGATGTTCTTTCGTGAGGGTTGATAGTGCAGCGCGCGTGATTTCGGGGTGGGGTCCCCATGCGCGGGCGGAGTGGAGCGGTAGGAGAATGAAAAGTGCGAGTGCGCAGAGGAGGGTTGGTCCGCGGGAGAGAAAGTGCATGTCCGAGCACGTTGCAAGCGGGGTGCCATCCTGCGGCGTGTGCGGGATTGAAGTGGGGCATCGATGCGGAGATGGTGTCGCATGCTTCGTCCGCGCAAAAAATACACGGTCTACGATCTCCAGCAGTTAAAGGGGAAACGGTGTCTGACGCACATTCATGTGAAGTCACCGGAGGAGGCGGCGGCAGCGGCAGCGGCGGGGGTGGATTTGATGAGTTGCAGTTACGATTCGCCGGAGGCGCAGTTGCGGTTGCCGAGGTTGGTGGCGGCGGCGCCGGACAGTTTTTTGTCGGCGGCGACTCCGCATGGGATGGCGACTGCGGAGGAGGCGATTCGTGTGGGGTTTCGGGCGTTGGAGTCGGGGGCGAGTTCGGTGTATTGCTCGTCGAGTCCGCGGATTATCGAGGCGATGGCGAGGGAGGGGATTCCGGTGGTGGGGCATTTGGGGATGGTTCCTCGGCATGTGACGTGGACGAATTACCGAGCGATTGGGCGGACGGCGGAAGAGGCGGCGACGTTGTATCGTCGGATGAAGGAGTTGGAGTCTGCGGGCGCGTATGCGGCGGAGTTGGAGATTGTTCCGCATCAGTTAGCGACGTTCCTTTCGTCGCGGACGCGGATGTTGTTGATGTCGTTGGGTTCGGGGAGTGGGTGTGACACGCAGTTCCTTTTTTCGGACGACATTTTGGGTGATTACGACGAGCGTCTTCCTCGTCACGCGCG
>JACCDO011457278.1_pt1 | contig 10797 bp, 6 predicted proteins | sample 7446101 | NCBI WGS metagenome assembly JACCDO01 (sample SAMN15323440, study PRJNA562643) | freshwater metagenome | isolation source: river surface water | place: USA:Blue River Watershed | collected 2017-08-16
CATCAGGCTCTCTTGCAGTTTCTGCGGTTGTTAATCTTTTTTTCATACCACTCATTCTGCTGCAAAAAGACTTACGGCGAGATGCTCTTTTACCTGTCGGATTTTTTTCAGTCACTGCAGTTTGTAGTTTGGAACCTGGATTCTCACGACGATAAGCATTAACTGCCTTTTGACTTAACCCATCAGTCTTATCTTTACGATTCACTGATTGCCAGTCTTCATCAAGTTCTACTTCTTCTCCCATAGTTTTTACATAATTTCGATCAGATCCTGGTTTTGCTACGCTTCCTCCCTGAGGGCCACATGGTTGAAACATAGGTTGTCCCGGTTTAATTTCAGATACTGAATGGTGCATTAAAATAGATCCGGGATATACTTTTTGAATTTCGTCGGAAATATCCTTACGAGAAGGAAGATTTACTTGAGGGAAAAACATTTTTAGAGCATAATACTTTCCTCTCCAGGAAAGAGTAACTGCAATGATATTTCCTGTTTGAGATTGGAGGCGAGTTGCTTCGTTCATTTGAGACTTAAATCCTTTAATTGGTTCTGGTTTAATTAAATCAATCACTTCAGCAAAAGTGTTCCCATCAGCATCTTCAATCTTTACATCTTCCGTTTTTACGCAATTTGGATATCTTTTACCAAACATCGTTTTCATTCCTTTTTTCTTATAACCTGGCCAGCATTTTTCGTGAATGTTTGATTCTTCCTGCATTTCACCACTATCTACATAGTCTGCTGCAGTATCAATATAATCCGCTGCCTTTGTAATTTTTGACTGAACCCATGCTTCCAAACTGCCTTCACCTCTTTCCATTTTTGCTTTGAGTCTTTTAGCAGCATTCATAAGAGTTTCCAATTCTGAACGAGCCATTGAATACTCATGATCCTTTACCGAAACCTTATCCCATGCTTTTCCGCCATAAGAACATTCAGATCTTGTTTCTCTTTTGTCACATAAAGGACAATATCTTTCTTCTTCGTGATTATGACTTTCTGACTTAGTTCCCCAATTTGCGGCACCTTTTTGCCGACACTTGACAAGTGCTCCAGATGCATATGCACTTGGCCAAACATCATATCTTGCCTTTACTTTATGGTAACAAGCATCCTTTTTACCACTACCTTTCCCTTTAACATCTTCACCTTCAAGGACATATTCATCTGCAAGTGGAAGAGAAATTCCTGATCCGCCAAGTCTCTTTACTGCAGCTCCTGCAGCACCAGATTCAGGCCCTTTAGTTGCTTGCTGTAACTTAGTTGCCTTTTCAATCCTTTGTTGTCTTCTATGTGCTACCGGATCAATTGGTGGAAGCATTTGTTCATTCATTTTTTTCTCCGGTTTATCAGTAGAAACGTAAGTTGGTTTTGCGGCACCTGATTTTGCCTGTTGATTTGGATCTGCAGATTTTTTTCTTCTTGCTGCAGAGAGTCTTTCTGTTTGAGTCATTGATGCTCTTTTTGAGGAAGAAACGCACTTAGGAGTTCCCTCTCCTGACTCATCACTTGCACATGTTCCACCAGTTACAACATTTACCCATCCAGGTTTTCCATCTTTAGATTTAGAACCTTTAAACCATTGATGAAGATTACCTTCTTTTACATCTTTGAATTTTTTATGCTCTTTCTTAGCAGATGCTTCCATTTTTTTCAAACGAGTATAATAATCTGGAATTTCGTCAAGATGTTGGAGAGCAATATCTTTTGCAAGTTCATGATCTTTTGTGTGTTCATGCTCAATAGGTTCTCCCATATCAAGTTGCTTTTGTATGAAAGAAACATCTAGTCGATGCTTCCTAGCAATTTGTTCAACTGTTTTATGGGATTTAATCTTTATCATTAATAAAAAACAACCTTTATTTATTTATTGTTCTTGAGTTTGCTGTTTAAGTAATTTTGCCAATTCTGCAGTGGATCCAACAAAAAGTGCATTATTGACTGTTGTAGGCCCTTTTTGTTTTTCTTCTTCAACATCTTTTAGTTTCTTTTGAAGATCCATTAACTTATCGGTAGCATCTGCAACGTTTTTTATGAGTTGGCCAGCAACTTCATATGCCCTTGGCATTTCAGTTTCTTGTGCTAGTTCAAGAATTCCATTTATTGCTTCTTGTCCCTTTTCTATAAGTGAATATAAATTTCCTCTGGTGTAATCATAATCCTTTTTAATATCCTCTGAGGTAGAAGATATTGATTCAATTTTTTTAAGGTTTTCAAGGTTTTCATTATTAATTGGAGTTATATCTTCAACAGGGGTTATATTGTCAGAAACATTAAATGTTTTGTTCAATTCATTAAAGTTTTTTTTCATATATCTTAGTATTATTCAAAAGAACCATCAAATCCAAAATCATCTCCATCTTCTACCAATAAATTATCAGCAGATTGTATGGATTTAACAGGACTTCCTTTTAAGTGAGAAATAATGGTTGTCTCATCTTGTCCTCTTTCAACATAAACAGTATTTCCATTTATTGATTTTACATAAACTTCTTCGCCATTTAAATCCAAATAAGTATTTACTACAATAGATTCAACAGATTCAACAGTAAATGAGGTAGCCTCTGCAGTAACATCTTCGGATAAAGTTGTTAAAATTTCTCCAGTATAATTTTTGAGTGCTCTAGGTTCTGCAACATATCTGAGATCTCTTGTAGTTGACTTTGAATCTCCAGATACATATCCAAGAGAAACTTTTCTGATGACATCCTTTGTTGCAGAACCGACAGGGCCAAACAAGTACGTTTTTGCAGTAAATCTTAGAGTATAAAGTAAAACTCTCCTTGTAGAAAAATCACCTTCATAATCATCTTGCATGGTGATATTTTCTAAGACAATAGGAATATCTCTTTTTTCGTTTATAGTTTCTACTAGATCGACAGTAACTGTATATGCGGGTTGAAAATAAGGTAAAATTTGTTCTATAATTTGCAGAGCATCATCATTTAATTTCGACATGATGCTAAGTTGAAATTGCATGTTGTATGGCACTGGCAAAAATGCCTTTTTAGTTTCTAAACCATTTTCTGAATCTTTTACCGTAAAATATTGAGTTGTTGTCGATTTTCTTGCAGCATCATATGTCAAACCTGTAAATTCAAATGACATCCGTGGTAGTGTTATTTGAACTGGTTTGCTCAGGTTTGGAGATTGCTTTAGTCTTGCTAGAAATTTTTGAGTTGGCCCATAAGCAAGAGGAACTTTAATTACACTTATTGTTGAATCGGAACTATCAGAGTGCCGAATTGCAATATTATTAAAAAGAGATCCAAAAGAAATAACCGTTCTTCTTAAAATTTCGTGGTAAAAATATTCAAACATGTGAGTAACTTATAGGACAACGTTCATTGTAATTAAAAAGTATTTATGCTGCTTAAGGCATTCCAAAAGGATTTGTTTCATTAAAGTCTATTATTTTATCACTTTCAATCTGAATTTCATCATTCATATTATAACCATCATCTACTGGATATGTTTCCATTCTTCTTAGGTAGTATGACGCTCCAGAAACTGATCCAACTATAAATTCTCCTGCTATAAAATCTCCGTCTCTATTGGAAACCTGTAGAATCTCAGTATTCAAGTTCCAAGATTTTACTATTGCAGTTGTTCCACTTTGAGATCCCGTTACAGTTTCGTTAAATATGAACGTTCCTGTGCCTCCAGAAACCGGAGATCCTATTGTTACTACTGGAACAGAAGTGTAACCTAAACCAGAATTTACAATATAAATTGCTGATATTGTACCAGCAGCAGAAACAACGGCAGTTGCAGCGGCAGAGACAGATGAAACGCCGGTAATTGTGACGGTTGGTGGTAGTATGTATCCAGATCCACTAGATGTAATTGTTACGATTCCCACTATTCCATCACCAATGTAAGCAGTTGCTGCTGCTCCACTGCCACCACCTCCCGTAAATTTAACTAAGGGTGCAACAGTATATCCATATCCTGAGTTTGTGAGTAAGACTTCCTGAACAGATTTTGCGTTTGGTTTAACATTTGAATTGCAAACAACTATTCCACCGATCATTTTTGCAATTGCAGAGGCTGTTTTACCTCCGGTTGGAGCGGAAGAAAACCCAACTGTGGGAGTAGTAATATAACCACCGCCTCGGTTAGATACTGAAACATATCTTACTCCACCGTTGTATAATGATACTGTCGCTGTTGCGGTAGATGATGTTCCTACTAGACTTAAACTTACAAGATGTCCAACTGGAACTTTTTCAATGTCATACTCATCACCACCAGATATGACGTTATCAATGTCATCAATGTCAGTGTCAATAATTTCATCTTCATATTGAAAGAGTTCACATCTTAATTGATAAGTATAAAGTCCTTGTAATTGATAAAATGGTTTTTCGTGTTCTACGTATTTGATTTCAAATAGGCGTTTTCCTAGTGGAAAATAAATTAGATCTCCTTCTTTAGGCCTAGTTGATAGTTTAATATTTGATACGCTTTGTATTAACGGAGAAATGTAAGTTTTAAACCTTTCTCTTGATATTGTTAATGTTATTTCATTGAGAGCTTGTATTCCAAATTTTGATAAGATTGTTGGGTTATCTGAATAACCCTCAATATTTTCTACATATGCCTCAATTGGATACGCATTATTAAAGTTTGATTCTATTACTTCTCTCATCACAGTTTTTTCTGTGACAAATTGCCGAGGAAGATAATAAACTTCTACACCATATATTTTCAATTGCTCATTAATTAAGTCTTGTACAAGACTTTGCTCTGTCTTACTACCTTGAAGAAAAAATGGGTTAAGCATGACTTATCCTATCATATCGAGTGGAGGAAGTTCATAAGTACTAGACATTTTTTCTGCTAGTGAATCTAGTTCTCTTTGGGCATCATCATATATTTGTCTTCCATTTAGTTCTACCCCACCTGGCAATCTAACTCCTTGAAATTTAATGAGATTTTGTCCCCATTGCCTTTTAATCAGAGAAGTTAAATATGGTTTTAAAAATGAATCATTCCATACTTTGGAGTAATCATTAGGATTTAAAGTTGAATAGCAATCAATAATAAAGTAATTATCTTTAGTAACTCCTGCCCAATCAATATCAAGATAAAGTCTATTTTGTCTTTTATTAAATCTTATTTGTTTTTGAGTATTTAAAAGGAAATCCAAATCCTCAAGATAAGTCTTAACCATTGCATAACTCAAAAGTTCTGTCGCTCCCCAATAGTAAATATCGTTTAAAAATAATTGATACTTAACACTAAACATATTATGAGTAATGCTGTTCGCACCGTCATATGTAAAGATTTTATTGATTCCAATTATATTTGGTGGTATTTCTAGATAGTTGCTATTCTCATAATAAGTAAATGTTGTTAAATTTCCTTCTATATCAGCAGTTGCCGAGGTACTGGCAATTCCTACTCCATCGGTAGGTTTTGCCCGTCCTCTATCAATATCATCTTGGGTTATTTTATACTTATAAAAAGTTGGGTATACACCATCAAAATGTCTTTCTTGAAAAAACTGAATTGCATCATCTACCAGATCTTCAATTTGTTCATCTGCAACATTAATTTCTAAAACTGGAGCACCCAGTTTTCTTTTACAATAATCAATAAGTTCTTGTCGAGTTGATGGTTGTGCCATTAGAAATTAAGATTCGAAATTACTTCTTGTTGCTTAAGATATAATTTAAAATAGGATTTTGCAATCCTTTTAAGATCTTCAATATCATCTATAGTATCTATCTCAGAAGCATATTTAAAATATTCAAAACTTTTACTTAAATTTTCTAATTCAATTTTATCAGGATCCATTTGACAAATTCCTCAATAAATTTTTAATTTCATTCAGATCATTTTTAATTTCATTCATATCATTTTCAAGATCATTAACTCTTTGATTTTGACTGTGAACTCTTTTGTATTCATTCACATAACTTTCATATGCGTCTATATCAGAATTGATAATAGCATTTGTGTTAGAATCTCTGAAAAGATGATCTTGATCTTTTACTTTTATGTATGACATAATTTATCAAAGTTTTGGTGCTGAGGTTGCGATTGCTCTCAAGTCAGATATTAGTGGGGGATCCGCTTGATTTTCTCCTGCCATAACAATCTTGATGGCAAAAGATGTAAATTGTGGCAGATTATCCGCAGTATATCTATATTCTTTAAATTGTGAATCATTTGGTTCTTTTGCTGCAAAATCTGAAGAACCGTCACTTATAGATGGATCAACATCACTTCTTCCAACTCCATCTGTACGATAGTTACTATAACCAGGGAATAATTCCCAAGGAAGTTCACCAACTGCGCCATCAACTCTAGTAATTTGATATAGAACTCGAATATCATTTGATGAATTTTTATTTGCAGAAAGTATTACATTTAATTGATTTGCTGGAATTGACAATCCAATCGGTTTAGAAACATAAATCGCTGTATGCAAATCATTATTATCAGATCTTACAAATTCACTATCTGCATATAAAGAAACAGTGGTTAATCCAACAGGATTGTTTAAACGATTAGAAGATAGAATTAAAGATGGTGGAGGAACAACATCGATAACGGGAGATACTCTTTCATCATCAGTTCTCATTACAATATCCATTCCCAAAGATTTTTGATTTAATGTTTCGGAAATAAATCTTTGCTGATTAACTGGAGAGCAAATAAGTCTTGGTGATTCGAACTGAATTGCAGAATTTAAAGGAATACTTTCGAATCCTGTATCACTAAATGATTTTTCATTACCTCCAACACTAGTTCCACTAATTGTTCTAACTCTTCCGTCCATACTAGTCTCTGATGGAACTACCACATTGATGCTTGGAATCATCATCTCATACTGAATGTTGTTAGAAAGAACAGCGCCAGCTCTTCCACTTTGAATCGTTCTTTCAAAATAAAGATCATTAGTTCTATCTGAACCTATACCAACATTATCAAAGTCTGTTCCACCATTATCAATTTTAATATAATAACTATCCAAATCGATTGGATGAGATCCAAGATCAACCTCAGCAAAGTTGTGAGTTTTATTAATTCTTCTTATAGAAACTCCGTTGAATTCATATTTGAATACTGAAGATTCAGTGTCATGTTCAAGAATTTGAGTTCCATCAATTCCTCTCAATGAAAGAGAAGAAACTAAGGTGTTTCCTGCAACGGAGGTATATCCTATAACTTCATTGTCAATAATGACATAACCGGGATTTGCAGCACTAACCTCAATTCTTTCGAATGTTGTAAATCCTGCTCCAGATTGTACAGGAATAGAAGTGCTAGTAGTTGTTATAACTTCCGTTGATGTAGAATTAACCGCATCTGTTGTAGGCCTAAATTCTGAAATTGTTACATAATTTTCAGCAGAATGCATACCATGATTTTGGTGAAGAATTCTCATATGCAATCCATCATAGAATGGATCTTGAATAATATTAGAAATAGTAACTGCAGCGCCAACTTGTGTAGATATTCCTGAAGAATTGATATAATTGATTGTTGTAATACCTGCAGAGAATGCTCCTTGAACATTATCTATTAAGAACGCATTAGTAGATCCAATAGCAGTAACTGTAACTTTTCCTCCAACACCTAGATTATTAATTCTTGGAACTTTCAGGGTATCTCCCTGAAGATATCCAAATCCACCGGTAGTAATTGTAACAGTAGCAATACCAACAGTAGTTACTCCAATTGTAGCAACTGCACCTCTTCCATATCCAGTCTCTGTTTCTAAAGATATTCCAGTAAAAGTACCTGAAGTATATCCTGTTCCAACTTTTGTTACAATAGCAGAAGATACACTTCCAGCAAGTCCGATTAGAGTTCCTGTAGCAGAACCTTGAACAAGATCAACTCCAGGAACAACATTTGTTCTATCAAATCCTGTAGATCCAAGTCCAACTAGAACTCGTTTTGATACTGGGAAGAAATTATTTGTGGAGGTAACTGTAAATTTATTATTTCCAAGAGAAAGATCAGAGTTAAAGAATCTAACAGTTCCTTCTCTCACAAAAGATGCTCTATAAAGAACATACTTTAAATCTTCATATTGTGAAGGATTCCATGTTGTCGCATTTTGCGATTTAAATAGACTTCCTAATGTTGGTTGAGTTGCTATTTTTTCTCCGCTTAAAATATCATTTTGCCCTAATCTTGAAATAAACACCTTATAATTGGGAGTTTCTGCAAGAAGAACGACAGCATATTCTACATATTTTGTACTTCTATCCTTCGTTGCCTCATTTTCTACTGGGCCACTTAAATATACTGGATCTTTAAAACTAAATCTAGTTGGAACAGTTCCATCAGCAGAAATATTAACTTGATCTGGTTCTAAAGTTACCTCAGAAAATGGTATAACAATTTCGCTAGGAACACCAGCAGTCATTGTTCTTATTTGAAGAGTAACTGGAAGTTCATCGTCTTTAAGTTCAAAGAAAATATCAACACCAGTTAAGAATATTCCGGTATCATCGGCAACAATAAAAGATTGTGCTAAAGGATCAACCTGTCCTCGTTTTGGTTGTTGTTTTGGTATACAAATAGATTCCTTTCTTACTACATCATAGGCATTTAACGCTATATTTCCATAATTACTTCCTGTTACATCTTTTCCTGTTCCGGATTTACCAGATCCTATTACAGGAAAATATGTATACTTTCCAATTTTTAATCCAACTGGAGAACGTTTTCCTGCGAGTTTGATTCTAACTGCAGTTGAATCAACAGAACCACCCAGTTCAACAGATCCATCAACAACAACTTCATTTATGCCAGATTGTGTGGCATTAGTAAGACTTCTACCTGAATCAGTTAATGCTGCTTGTGGTATTGGAAAAACATTAACATGATTCAGAGACTGCCTACCTGATTTAGGTAAGAAAGTACCTAATTGCCAAAAATATGCATTTCTTCCTCCTACGCTAAGTTCAGTTTTTATTTGTCTTCCATCCCATACGACTTGTCCTCCCCACTTAATAACCAATCGTGAAACATCTCCATATGGATTAAAACTTGGATTATATTTACTATCCTTGCCTGAAGTTGAATAAGAAGCAGATCTACCAAAAATATACCATCCATCTTTTGCATTCGGATCTGTAGCCGGATCTATTCCAGGATTTAAAGTTGATACTCCGGTTAATTCTGAACCTAATCCTGTACAAGGATCTACTGGTGGCGGTGGTGGTGCTGGGGGTGGTGGTGGTTGTGGTGCTGGAGTAATAATCGTTATATTATGAATTATAGAAGTTCCTGCAGATGGGAAGATAGTTTCAGCACTACTGTCATCATTAATGCCTTGAGCATCAATATTATTAACTCCAGTACTAACTGCATATGATATTAATTTAAAGATATTCTCACCATTTCTCCACTTAGGGTTAGCAGGAATATTTGGATTTGGAATCCACATTGCACCTATTAGATTTCCGCTATTATCTGATAGCAATCTAATGGTATCGATTATGGCTACAGCACCGGATGTTTTTCCAATAAGTTTTAATCCAGTAGTAATGTATCCAAAATATTCAGTTTCTGTTGGTAATTGTAAAGCACGAGTATCCACATTTAAAATTGTAGACGTTGCAGAATAAGATTCTTCAAACGCCCGTAAGTTATAAGGATTTAACTTATATCTTTTATCTGGGGAGTTAAACGCACCTTCTTTGTGATCTGGAGTGCAGAGCCTGAATTTAATCTTAGCTGCAGTGTTTACTGGATCACTTTCTACAGTTTCTCCGATTTGGAAAACTCCACTAACCATTCTAACTTCAAGAAGTTTTGGAATAATCAGAGAAGACATGTTCACATTTTCAAAAAATGGAACAAATAGAGATCTTGGTTTTAGTCTTGTTGCAACAAACTCTATATTTCTACTCCTCAACAGTTCAATTTCAGATCTTGTTGTGGAATCGGGTACTACTGGAGGTTCTGGTGGGGGATTTGGTACTGGAGGTTGTGGTGGTTGAGTACCGGGATCCGACACCGGAGATATTGGTGTAGATAGTCTGTATTCGGCAATTACAGTTCTCTTTCTGGGTTTTCTTGGATGGTTTCTAATTTTTGTTATAAAGTCTGCGGCAATATCTGGAGGAAGCAGGGTATTAATTGTATTAATTGCTTCTTTAGTAAGTCTGCGTTTTAATCCACCGCTCCAGATAAGTCTTATTAGATTTCCATCAAAAATTCCTACAGTTAAATTAGTTCTTCCTATTCGGGTTCTGCTCCATTGTCTGCCCCCGTTCCACGAATACCTAAAGGCTCCGATACCAAAATTTATAGCTACATTGGTATTTTGTAAAAAGTTTGTTATTCTTTCAAAATCTTGTAATGCATCTCTTCTATTTCTTCTCCAAAAATGATGCCCAAACCGCCAATAAAGTCTTGAGTGCTTAGATAATAACCAAACAAGTCCACCTACGCCAACATTTGGTGCCGGCGGAGCAGTTTGAACTGGAAGTCCATCTGTATTATTGACTACCGGAGTTACTGGTACAGGAGCCGTACCTATTATTTCCGTTTTTATTGTTTTTTCTTCTACCCAAGTTTCAAATCTTGGGCTAAGAGCTACAAATCCTTTCCAATATCCAGTGAGATATGGAGTTACAAATTCTGTTGTAGAAGCAAATAGTTGTGAGTCATATACAATGTCTGGAGTATAAGCAAGAGTAACTAATTCATTGCTTTTTGTAACTCCAGCATCTCCAAGATCTAGAGGATTACTTTTATCAATGTTAGTGTTAGTATTGTTAGTAGAAAATCCAACTATTCCCTCATGTCCCAATTCTAAATCAA
>JACCDO010088944.1_pt1 | contig 10796 bp, 10 predicted proteins | sample 7446101 | NCBI WGS metagenome assembly JACCDO01 (sample SAMN15323440, study PRJNA562643) | freshwater metagenome | isolation source: river surface water | place: USA:Blue River Watershed | collected 2017-08-16
AGGAAACTAAAACTTCAACTGCTGCTTTGCTGCTGCTATAGGGGTCTTTGCCACCCAAAGGATCCTTTTCTTTAAATGGAATATTGGTCTCTAAATTCCTATAAACTTTGTCCGTCGTAACTACTACGCAAATGCATTTGATTTCTTCAAGTCTAAGGATGTCCAATAAATTTTGTGTGCCATATACATTTGTTCGCCATGTTTTGCCTGGATTTTTTATTGATTCCAGCACGGAAGCCTGAGCCGCTAAATGAAATATGATATCGGGCTTACATTTTGCAACGAATTCCTTAAACTCATCAAAATTGCAAACATCGTTCAATGATTCGAATTCTAGATATCGCCGAGGGAAAGAAGAATAAATTCCACCGTTGTCAGTTGGCGGGAGGGAATAACCGGATACTTGAGCTCCGAGTGTTTTGAGTAGGACTGTTAGCCATGATCCCTTAAAGCCCGTATGCCCAGTGACTAGAACTCTCTTGCCTTTCCAAAAATCATTATTCATTTTAGGTTAAGGCCAGATCTTCCAAGGTGCCTGTCCACTTTCCCACAACTTCTCGAGTAAATTTCGTTCCCGTAAGGTATCCATCGGTTGCCAAAAACCACTATGTTCAAAAGCATTTAACTCATTATTTGCCGCTAATTTAGGAAGAATATCGCTTTCGAAACTTAAATCACTTTCAGCCATTCTTTCAAATAGTGCGAAGTCACAGACCATGAACCCTCCATTTATGAGGGCTTTATCTGAATCAACCTTTTCCCTAAAGGACCTTACTCGCCCTTCATCAACTTCAAGTGCTCCATATCGAGCTGGTGCACCAACCGAAGTTAATGTAACTAGACCGTCATGTTTTCCGTGGTGTGCAATCAAATCCGTTATGGATACATCTGAAAGACCATCACCATATGTTAGACAAAATTCTTCTTCGTCTTCCAAATAGGGCTTAGCGCATTTGAGACGTTCACCGGTTAAAGAGTTAATTCCTGTGTCAATCAGGGTAATTTTCCAAGGTTCGGACTTATGCTCGAGAGTTGTAAGTTCATTATTCACAAGATCGATAGTCACATCTGACTGGTGAAGGAAGTAATTGGCGAAATATTCTTTAAATTGGTACCCCTTATAACCTAGACAAATAATGAATTCATTTATGCCATGACTCGAGTAAATTTTCATGATGTGCCAGATAATTGGCATACCACCAATTTCAACCATTGGTTTTGGTCTTATAGTCGTCTCTTCACTTAACCGAGAGCCATATCCACCAGCAAGAATTACAACTTTCATATTACTCCGTTTCAATGGCTCAAATACTAGTACGCGAAGCCAAAATTCCGACCAATTCTCGAAGATTTCAATTCGAATTCATACTAATTCATCTGGATTAAAGTGGCTCAACTGAGGTCTAGGCACAATTGTGCAGGATCTAAATCGAATCCCAAGCTACAAAAGGAAATTCAGGTTCTAACGTTGAAAGGTTTATTCAATCCAGCCTTGGAATTTCTTGACTTTGGGCGAAAATCAAAAGACAAAAACTGGCTTCAAAATGTTGAAGCCGGAACGACTTAATGAATTTCCAATTGCTCGTAAAACACTGATTGAGTACCCAAGTAGGAGAAAATTCTGATGTAATCTTACTTGCACAGCTCCAAGAATCCTTCTAGCAGGAAGATGCTAATCTCTTGATAAGAAAAACGACTTCTAAGAATTTTCCAGATATTATTAGAAAGAAAGAGGCAGGAATCCTGATGGCTGAAATCGGGCGAGAATTCGCCGAGTCTACTTCAAATCTCACAATATTCATTTTAACTTTCAACCGTCCTCGTGCTTTGGCACGGCAATTATACAATTTAAGAAACTTCCCCGGACAGGTTATTGTTTTAGATGGAGGAGAGTATTCATTAGAAAATTCTGAACTTCAAGCTAAGCCAAACAACCTATTTTATATCAGAGAGAAAACTTTTCAAAAAAGATTCGAAAAAGCTGCTGAGCGCTTGTCCACGGGATATGCGATGACATTTTCAGACGATGATGTACTAGTACCCACCGGAATCAATCAATTGTTAGAGGTGATTTCTCTTGGGAAATCAGAGTCTGTTTTTGGCCGAACAGCCTACGCATTTCCACTTAAAAACTCATGGGGCATTTCAACTTGGTCCCCCTTGTATGATAGCTTGGACGAAAGAAAGGTTTTAGCATCCGATTCCGAATCTAGAATTATTCGTCATTTTTCATCATATTCCTGTGTCTACTTCTATTCAATTATGACTGCAGATGCTTGGAAAAATACATTTTCTATCATCAAATTACCAGATGAAAACATGATGCAGAATCCATACGCACTTGAACTCGCCTACGAATTCATGGGCGCACTTGCTGCACGTTCTGAAATCTACAATGTGCTCGCGGCAGTCAGAGTTAAAGATTTTAAACCGACTTGGCTACCCAATGAAGGTAAAGAAAACAGATCGTTGTTGATGTCAGAGTGGTTATACGAAAGAAAATTTGAGAATGCGGTAACTCATTATAAAACAGCAATTATAAATGCGGCTCGAGCAGTGTCGAAAGAACTAGACGCCGAAAGAGTTACTGAAGCCGCACTACTGAATTTTTGTTCGAGAGAATCAATGTACTTTCGAAATAGGGCGAATTCACAAACCCGGAGAAAATTTCTCACAAAAAGCAATGCCAAAATTGCGCTGGATGTACTACTGATAAAGCTTGGATTTACCAAGCAAGTTTCAAATTTGAAAAGTGCGAGAATTTATCGAGAACTGATATCTCAAGGAATACAATGCGATCGTCATGAAATTGAATCCATCATATTATGTTTATTTATTCGTCAGAATTAAGGCACAAGACCCTAATTCTCTTAAAAATCAATAAAGAAGTTCTGGCCGATGCTAAATTCGTGGCTAAAGTATATAAATAATCATTGATTACAGGATAGAATCATCATGTGAGAATACTTGTTACAGGCGGTGCCGGGTTTATTGGGTCAGAATATCTAAATCAACTTGTAACGAACAATAATTACCAAATTACAGTCGTTGATTCACTAACTTACGCAGGCAGACTCAAGAACATTGAAAACTTTATAACGGATATAGAGTTCTTCAATGCTGATATAAGAGATAAAAAGAGTATTGAAAAAATCTTTAAGGAATCGAATTTTGACAAGGTAGTTCATTTCGCAGCGGAAAGTCATGTCGATAATTCCATCTCTAACCCGAGTATTTTTCTAGAGACAAACATTCTTGGAACTCAAAACCTGCTGGAGTTGTCAATCACATATGAAGTCAGCGAATTTCTTCATATATCGACAGATGAAGTTTATGGATCCTTGAGCCAAGGGTTTGCTAAAGAAGAAAATGCGTTTAATCCCGCCTCAGCTTATTCAGCCTCCAAGGCAGCTGCGGAACATTTTGTAAACGCTGCGAGACACACCTTCAAGTTAAATACGAAGATTGTCCGCTGTTCAAACAACTATGGCCCGAGACAATACCCAGAAAAATTGATTCCGTACTTTGTTAGCCTAATTATTAATGGCAAGAATGTGCCCATTTATGGCACAGGAGAAAACGTTCGGGAGTGGCTGCATGTGAGTGACTGCGCATCGGCAATTCACTCAGTTCTAGAAAGCAAAAAGACAAATGAGGTTTATAACATCTCCTCTGGACAGTTTTATACAAATTTCGAAGTGGCCAAAATCATTTTGGCTAATTTTGGTCTCGGTGAGGAGAGAATTGATTTTATTGAAGATCGAAAGGGGCACGACTTCAGGTACGCAATCGATCATCAGAAAATATCTGACGAGCTTGGGTGGAATCCTCAGGTCGATTTTCTTTCAGGCTTAACGAAAACCATAGAATGGTATCGCGACAACCAATGGGCGCTTATGAAAGAGTCACGTGCCTAAATGAAAGGTGAAACAAAAATATGCGGAATTGTTATGGCCGGAGGAAGTGGAACAAGACTCTACCCATTAACTAAATCAGTAAATAAACACTTGTTACCTGTCTATGACAAGCCAATGATTTTTTATCCAATATCTACATTGATGATGGCAGGTATTCGCCGAATAGCATTAGTTACCCGTGGAATTGATCGACAGCGCTATGAAAATTTATTAGGCGATGGATCACGCTTTGGAGTTGAATTAAGTTTTGTAACTCAAGATATTGCACGCGGAGTTCCAGACGCCTATATCGTCTGTGAAGAATTTATTGATGATGATGATGTTGCCCTAATCTTAGGCGACAATATTTTTGTTGGACAGGGTTTAGGTAAGACTCTCGCAGAAGCCAGGATGCACTCAGGAGCTCATATCTTTGCCTTCCCAGTTACAAACCCGGAGGATTATGGAGTAATCACATTGGATCCTGTAACAAACCGAGTAATCCATATTGAAGAAAAACCAAAAAACAGTAAGTCGAAGTTAGCTATTCCAGGACTGTACTTCACAGATAACCGCGCGATTCAAATTGCCAAGAAATTAAAGCCGTCGGCCCGAGGAGAAACTGAAATTTCTGAGTTACTCACGAAATATCTGTCAGCGGATTCTCTGTCTGTTTCTGTGTTCCGCCGAGGAATAGGCTGGATGGATGCCGGTTCGATTGATGCCTTATATGCGGCTGGCGAGCTGATCAGTGTCCTGCAACGCAGGCAAGGTCTTCAATTCGCGAATTTAGAGGAAATAGCATGGAGAAACGGCTGGATTAGCGACTCGGAACTACTTTCGGCAGCAGATTTCTATCCAGGGACAAAGCATCAGAGCTACTTAAAAGGCTTACTCGAAGAATGAATCTGAGCGGAATTGATTTCGTAATTGTTGCCGAGAATCTGAGAATCGGAGGCGTTCAGAGGCTTCTGGTTGATGAGACCTATCAGTTTCTTGAGTGGGATAGTAATCCGCAGATTATTTCTCTCTCCCCCAATCTGCCCGAAGATCATTTACCTAACTTAGATCGAGATTATTCACGCAGTAAAAAGTTGAAAATTTCTTTTCTAAATAGCAGCAAATTTGAGCAAATCAAATACTTTTACATGCTCATGCGAAAAAAAGATGCGCCTCGAATTTTTATTACACATTCAACTACAGGAGCGGCATTAATCAGAATATGTGCTTTAATTTCTTTTAAAAAAGTCTTAATCATTTTACAAATTCACCAATTAATCTCCCTTTCTGACAAAAAGCAGCAACTAAAGAGATTTATTTACTCAATGTGCGCCAATCACATACTTTTCTCCTCTAGACAGTTCCTATTGGAATGGGAATTAATTCTTAGCAAGAAAAAGTTATTAAAATTAATGTATAAAAAGAATTTGAAATTTGATCGAATGGGGGTTTATCTTCCTCGATTAGCTAGTTCAGATTTTATAAAACACCAGATATGTAAAACCAATGTTCCCCACTTGGTATTTCTCTCACGAGTGACTTCTTGGAAAGGGTTTGAGAAATTTAAATCAATCACAAACCAATTCGCATCCACAGACTTGCACACACTGGCAATGACTGCAAGCAATTATCGTAAAGATATTTTTAACCCTGATGAATTTAACAATGAAAATTCGCATGTTGTGTTCAATTCAAGCGTCACATCTCTGCAGTTAAACTTGGGATCAGTTCATTTGTATCCCAGCGATTACGGACCAAACATCAAATATCCCCAATGTATTGGAATGAATGTGCTTGAAATGATTTCTCAAGGAATCCCTAGCCTTATTTCAAAAGAGGGCTTTGAATCATGGCCTGAGCTAGAAGAATCTCTACTTGTGAAAGTCGTCGACTGGACGAATTCTGATGAGGTATTAAGGCAAATTGAAGCTTCAAGGAGGCTCTCCATGCAGGTTCGAAACAGTGAATTTGATAAATTATCAGAAGTAATCTCGATTGAAAATCACTGTCGTAGATTAGCTATTCTAATGCAAGCATTTCCTCGATAGTCGGTGCGGAAGTAAAACCAATCCCGCGCCAAAGAAGAATGTTGCAGTCCTTATAATTAGATGCCAAACGTAGATCCCGTGTCCTTTTGTTTTCAATTGAAGATATTCTCAGATCACCTCTCGAATTATATTTTGCGATTAATTTAAGCAATTCGAATTTACTCACAGAGTCTTTAGGGACTAAATGTAATGTACTGGGAATTTTCGGACTGGCAATAATCAGATATTCACAAATTCTTCCGAAAATTGAAGTTGTAACACCATTCCAGAAATGGTTCGTAAAGCCAGAAATCTCAGTATTTTGGGGCTTTGAAAGAGCCCATGAGAATATAGATTTCGAGTTACCAGAAATCTCGGGACCAATTATGGAACAGCGCAAATTTATTTGCCCTTCGAACTTCGTTTCTCCAAATAGTTTGGAAAGGCCATACATAGACCTTGGACGTCTTGATGAAGTTTCTGAGTACCCGCCTCGGCGACCGGAGAAGACGGCGTCCGTTTGTGGCTGAATCACCACAATTTCCCTGACTCTTGCTACGCGAGCAAGCTTTCGAGCAAATGATGCATTGATTTGAAACATCTCGATATAGTTCTTGAAATTCCGAGCTCGCGCTTGGGGAATTACTCCTATACAGTTCACTACAAAGTCTGGCCTTGTTTCATCAAGCAGGAGTTCTATGTTGTTCGCTAAAGGATTAAATTTCAGAGTTGACTCCTGACCGGTTCGCGATGTTGTGATTAATTCAACGTCACTATTTTTTGCCAAGATAGAAGAAGTTTTTGATCCCAGTAACCCAGTCGAACCAAGTAGAAGAACGCGTCTCTTCACAATTGCGCTAGATTTCTTGGATTAAGCTTCTGATCTCGGGAATCCCACTGAGCATCTCAGAGAGCTCAAATGCGGTAAGCATCTTTGTTGAATTAGAGGAGTATTCTTCAATATTAGAATCAAGACTTGAAATTTGATGCGCTACTCGCGGAACTTGGAAGTAGCTGGCAGTTTCCGACGCCCTAGCTCTCTCCTCAGCAGTAAGCAAAGACTCATGGATTTTTTCCCCAGGCCTAATCCCAACATAATTTCGTTTGATTTTCCGCTTTGTCATTATTTCAAGAGCCTCAACGAGGGTTTCAACCGTCGACGCCGGAGCTTTTTGTACGAACAGATCGCCGGATCTCCCGTTTTCAAGTGCAAACAGAACCAAGTCTACAGATTCCTTGAGAGACATCATGAATCTTGTCATACTTCCATCTGTGATGTTCACAGAGCCGGATTCCTTCACTGACTTCAAGAACCCGGGAATGACAGAACCTCTTGATCCGATGACATTTCCATATCGCGTGATTATGGGACATGACTTTGCACCATGATGTTCAGCTCGCACTAACTTCTCCATCATGGCTTTTGACATTCCCATGGCATTAACCGGATACACCGCTTTGTCAGTGCTTAGAAAAACTGCTTTCTTTACTCCAGCTGCATCTAGAGTTGAGATTATATTCTGGCTTCCAGCAATATTAGTTTGGACAAATTCCCAAGGAAACGATTCACCTGCTGGCACTTGCTTTAGCGCAGCAGCGTGAAAGACGAAATCTACCCCCTGAAGAACCGTTCTTACGGTTTGTTCATTTCTAACGTCCCCCAGAACCATCTTCAATCGGGTGTCCGGAAACTCCTCACGCATAAAATGTTGCTTAGCCTCATCTCGGCTAAGAACAATTATCTTCTGAATATTGGTGTTTAGTAAGTGTTCGACCAATGTTTTACCAAATGAACCAGTCCCACCGGTTATAAGAAAAGTCTGTCCTGCGAACATGTGGCTCCTCGTTAACATACTCTAGGCGGTAGCCTACCACCCAAGGCTTGAAACGATTCTGATAGAAGGCGAACATGAAAGTCAATTTAGCGAATTTGCAAGTCGTAATCTTTTCGCGCAATCGACATGAGCAACTAATTGAGAGCCTTAGTTATTGGGACAATTGCGGCATAGAAACACTGGTATTACATAACACCAAACAGCCACTCAAGCCTGCTGAAATTCCATCTTCTACAGAATACATAGTTCACGAAGGACCATTTGCGGAGCGCTGTGCGATTGCAAGTAAGGTTCTCACATTCGATTACTTTATTATCGCGTCTGATGATGAACGATATTTACCGACCGCGCTGACTAATATGGTGAAGGAATTAGAGAAAAGCCAGGAGCTTGCTTCCGTCGGCGGACAAGCAATCGGAATTATGAAGTATGGTCTGAGATATCGCACAACCCTTGCATATAAATCTCAAATAAGGTATCAGAACTTAAATTCAGAATTCCAAAATAGAGTTATTTTTCACTATGAAGGCGACCAGAACTACAGCGGTGCCATGTACCGAATATTTAGGCGCGAGCATTTTGAACACTTCTTAAAATTAATTTCTAAGTTCTCCAATATTGGAACTCCATACATCTTCGAGGTTACATCTGAACTTTTCTGGACACTTATTGGTCCAGCTAGGTATGTCAACGAAGTATTTTGGGTTAGAAATTGGATTGTGCCACCCGTCCAAACAAGTGACTGGGATCGAAAGCAATACTTTTATGAATGGGCTCAAGATCCAAAGTACAAGAAAGAATTTGAATTTTGGAAACGAATGGTCACTGATGAATTCAATCTTTTGGAAGAGAACTCTGCTGTGTTCGAAACAGTCCTACGCCACCGAATGAATATCGAAAAGAAAGAACAACTGAGAAATGAGAAATTGAGCTTGCAGAGGTTCTCAAAAACAAGAAAAATAAGGAGAATTATCTTTTCAATATTTAAATCAAAATACCAGCAGAAAGGATTAAACTCCCAATTGAAGAATCTTGGCGTAGAGGTAAGAAGCGACGAACTTGCAGCGGCCCTGTACTCAATAACGACCTAAGAAAAACTTGATTTTCTTCAGGAGGCTATAAAGAGGTTGATTGTTCCAAACGAGTCGTCTTGCCTGACGAACAAGGAAAAATCTGTTGACGTTATAGGTATTCCACCGCGAATTTACAAAATTTGGGTTGATAAAAATTTTCTGGTCATTTTTTCTCATTTTCAAATGCAAATCAACATGTTCACTGTCGCTGCTTCGACTTTCGACTTTAGAATAATCAAAACTAAGAAAAACATGCGGTTTATAGATTGCGAGCCCGCCGAACCCTGAATCCACAGGGACCCAACTAGTGTTTCTTGGTATTTGCCTCATCTTCGAGTAGATGGCGTCCCTCTTGATAAAGTCTTCCAGCAAAATCGCTCTAATCCGATTGAGAAAATGGAATCTGGACATTCTCAAATTCCTAATTTTTGCACGTTCGCTCTCAACTACTTCGAAGTAATTTCCCGGCTGCCAATTGCGCTCACGAAGGGCAAAAATATCGTAATAACCTCCAGATTGATTGGATAGGCAGCAGTCCCAGTCAAGCCTAGTGAAGCAACTTCTTACCGCCTCGTAGTTTAAGGCATTGTTCATGCCATCTAGATCAGCAGCTACTATGTAGTCCCATTTGTAAATCTCAAAATTATCTCGAATGAATTTAACGTAATCATTTCTACAAAACCGTATACGTTCGACTCTATCGGGAATGGCATCTTTCAATTCTCCAAAACTCTTGAAGTAAAAATTGTCATTCGACTTGGATAATTCATTTAAAGAAAGCAGGGTTGGATCATCCGAATCTGACTCTACTAAGTAAGTGAAAACCTCAAAATCTACCGAGAATGCATCTCTCACGGAGGTGAAATCAGCCGTAAGTCGCTGGGAGACGTTTGAAACAGTTCCGACGATGAGAACTCGACCCTTAACATCAGATTCGTTCACAAGTACCTTGCCCATGAGAGACACCTTATAAAAGGATTGTGCGTATTAACAATCATTGAGATTCGTATTCTTTGGTGAACCTATGATTGCACACATGGATAAGAGAATCTCATTGTAAACTTATGACATGCTACCAGAGAGCCCGGTAAAGTTAGAATTCAAAGACCTTGCTCGCTGTGGTGCCTGTCATTCAAAAAATTTGGATTTAACGCATGATTTTGGAAACGTTCCGCTTGCTGGACATTTTCCCGAATCCGAGGAGACACCACTTAGTTTAATTCCAATGAAATTGCTTTTTTGTTCACATTGCACACTGCATCAAATATCTCCTGACATTTCAGATGATTATCTCTTTAAGGACTACAGATATATTTCATCAATTGGTATGCAAAGTCATTTTAACGAGCTCGCTGACTGGTTTCTTAAAGCATGTAATCCGAATAAATCGGCGAAAATCCTTGAATTTGGGTGTAATGATGGTCCTTTGTTATCAGCTCTTTCCGATAAAGGTTTTAGTCCGATTGGGATTGACCCTGCATCAAATATAGTTCAGCGAGCAATCAATAAGGGACTCAGAGTAATAAACGATTACTTCAGCTTAGATGCAGTACATCGATATAATGAATTACAAGATTTGGATTATATTTTTTCGTCGAATTCATTTGCACACATTTCCGAAATAGCTTCAATTGCGGAAGCAATCTCTGCTGCTTTGGCCCCAAATGGGAGATTCATTGTTGAGGTACAGAGCCTAGTTTCACTCATTGAAACATCGGCATTTGATTTCATTTATCATGAGCATAAGTACTATTACACAATCGAAAGTATTTCGAGATTGATGAATAGATATGGCCTGTATTTGGAAAATGCTAGCTTGATTCCTACCCATGGTGGTTCATATCGACTTATTTTTGGGAAATCTAAACTAGAGCAAAGTTTTGCCACGAAAGAACTAATCTCGTGGGAAGCAGCGATCCCAATCAATCCCAAGATTATTGCATCTGCTATTTTGAGATATGAGGC
>JACCDO011749537.1_pt1 | contig 10796 bp, 5 predicted proteins | sample 7446101 | NCBI WGS metagenome assembly JACCDO01 (sample SAMN15323440, study PRJNA562643) | freshwater metagenome | isolation source: river surface water | place: USA:Blue River Watershed | collected 2017-08-16
GACTCTCGAACGCCTCCGACCAGGACGGTCATTTCCCAGAAACCGACAAGTCGTTAAACCCACCAAACACCGCGCTTACAAGAACATTCGATAATATGAAAAAAAACTAACTTAACGGCATTGGGTCGGCACCTGTCGTGCTGGATGCCAGGCCCGTCGGGTTATTTTTTGGAGTAGAAGTCTCGGCATCCACTGGAGTGGTCAAAGTATTTTCAGCCATCAAAGCTCTCCTGGACATTCAGTGTTGAGGACAGGGGTGAGATCCACCTCCGGCATCGGCTCGTGTTTGGACGGATCGAAGGGCGGTAGATTGGGTTCGGGAGCACCTAACTCTTGTAGGTGTTTACGGGCGGCGGTGAGGCCCCAGTGGTAGGCGTAGGGCGGGCCGTCGCACCAGGATTTTTGGTAAGCCTGGGTAGCGGCGGCGATGGCTTGCTCGGTGTTGCCGGCGTCGCGTTCGATCTGGGCCAGGACGTTCAGGGCGTCGGCGTGGAACAGCGGATAGGGGCCGCGCTCAGCGGGTTCCCAGACTTGATCCAAGAATTCTCGTGCAGCAGCCGGGTTACCCTGGCGGCGGCGTAGTTCGGCCAGGGCGACCAGGGTAGGGAGTTCCTCTTCGGCATAGTCAATAGCACGAGCGCGTTGCAGGGCGCGGTGCAGGCGCTCATCGGCGGTGGCGAACTCGTCGAGTTGCAGGGCCGCCGTCCCTTGCAGGCGCGCGGTGCGGATGAAGTCGCGTTCCGCGCGCTCAACAGAAGCCAAACGCTCTGCATCTTTAGCAAGCTCGTGTGCCTGAGTAAATTGTCCCTGGTACAAAGCGAGTTCTGCACGATAAGCCAAGCACAGACCTTCAGATTGACGATTTCTTATTTTGTTAAAAAATTGGGCCGCGTCTTTAAGGTACGAGCTAGCTCTATCAACTTCGCCACGGATGGTAAAGACGTTACCGAGCCTGTATCGACTAATATTCACCCGGCGCCGGTCAGCCGCCAGCTTTAGTGCTTGGCTAGCCGAACACTCCGAACTGTGTAGTCTGCCACTTAGTCTCTGGGTAGCGGTAAGGTTGCATAACACCACCGCGCGATTGCTATCGTTCTCTTCACTGATTTCAATGGCCCGTCGAAACAAAACGGCTGCATTTTCAGGAAAACCGGTAATTTGGTAGGCCTGAGCCAAGGCATTTAGAGCCCAAACTTGCTCTTGCGCGTGATTCAGCGAAGGTAGTGGGGGCACCTGTGCATCGGAGCACAATGGAAATAAGGCAAGTAGCAGACTCTTCCGAAGATGAGCACTACTTAGGCGGTGCAGAGTGGATTGCTCAAGTCGATCCTGGAACAGCTTGCGGGCCTGCTGATAACTCCCTAAGCCAATAAGCTTGTCGTACAGCTCAATGGCTGGCTCCAGTTCGGCTATAGACTCGACTTTTTTCCAATCCTCTACCATGGGCTGGGCAGCAAAGTAAGCTTCCAGATTCAACAACACGGTCTGCTTCTCGTCAGCCCCCAGCCTACCCCAAACTACGCCACGCACGATGGGATGTAGGTCATAGCGGTTGGCGCGGCGCTCCCAGCCTACCAAACCCCGATCCTCCAATTCACCTAAGCAGCGATCCAGAGCTGTTTCGTCGGGGCAGGGGTTGCCTTCCCCCACCAGTAACGCGCGCAGGGTGTCGTAACCGGTGGGCATGCGGAATCCGGCCAGGGTGTGTAGCACCTTGCGTTGGGCGGTGCCCAGGTTGGCAAGGGCGTGGGCCAGGATGTGGGATTGGCGTTGGCGCAGGTCCAGATGGGCAGCGGGTTGCAAGCCAGGGTGGGCGCGCTGCCACGCATCGAAGTTGCCTGGGTCGGGACGCCAAGCGGCCACTTCACCGGCTAGGGCTTGAATCAGTAGGGGATGAAAATTGATGGATTGGAATAACGGCAGGAGCTGCTCACGGGCACCGCTGACACCGAGTTCCCGCCATAGGGCTAGGGCGTCATTGGGCGCGAGGCCACTTTGCAACCAGACAAAGCAGCCAGGAATGGGATGGGCGGTACGGGTTTGCAACTCGGCTGGGTAGAGGCGACTGCTAATAAGGATGCGCGAGTGTTGCAGAGTGGCAAGCTGGCGCAGGAAGCGCCCAGCGCGCAGATCGGTGCAAGTCCTTAATTTGTGGCGAGCCAGATAGGTTTCGCCCGCACCGGTTGGCAGGCCATGGGCATCGGCGATGTGGTTGGCGGTAGCCTCGTCCAAGTCGTCATCCAGCATGCGCGGGGCATCGAGACGGTTGTAGGCAGTCAGGATGCGCTCCAGACCGTCGAGCACGATTAAGAACGGCTGGGCATTGAGAGCCTGCCAGAGCTGATCCGTCTGGGTGGATAGATCAAGCTTGCCAATGTCCTCACGTGTCCGGTTGGTGCAGTAGGCCAAGGCATGGAGCACGAATTGATCAAACCCCGCGTTGCTCTCATAAAAACTCCACCACAGTCGCCCGGCCAGGGGGCGCATTTCGTTGGCGGCAATGTAGTTGAAGAAATGCCAAGTGAGAGCGCTCTTGCCCATGCCACCGATGGCGATGAAGCTGAGGATGGGGTTTTGGTAAACCGTGCTGCCCGGCTTGGCCACCCAGTCGGTGAGCAGACTGAGTTCCGACTCCCGTCCCACCAGCCGCCGGGATTGCATGAGGACGTAAGGGTGGGCGATGTAAGGGGTTGGCGCAGAAGGAATATGGGTGGCAAGGGAACGGAAGTCGGTGACGGCGGGCTTTTCGCGTTCGGCTAGAGCCTGCATGACCAAGCCGCGCAAATCTTTCTCCGTGGTGAAGAAGCTGCCAACCCGTTCGCCGCCAACGCGCTGCTTGAAGGCGTCCAATTTAGTCCCAGCCTCGCCCTTGTCCACCATCTTGGGGGGCCAGGGATGGTTGTCGTCGGCGAAAAACAGCAGTCGCGGGATACCCTTGGCTTTGGCCCTTTCGTATTCCAATTCGCTAATGGATACCTCGTATCCCGGCGGTGTCCAGCCGTAGCGGAAGGCGTAGACGCCGATGAATAGCTCACAGCCGTCCACTTTCCGCAGGCAAACGGTTTCAGCATCAGCGTCCTGGGCGGGCCAAGTCTCCATTCCAATGGGCCAGTAGCCAAGACGTTGACAAGCCTCTGCTACCTGTTTGCGGTGTTCCAGCAAATCGATGGATGTGCTGGAAATAAAAGCTTTGCGCTGACCGACCGACATGCACTCCCCCTTCATGACATGGGGGCAGCATGCTAACGAAGAGGCTAATGGAGATCAAGTACAGTCGGTCATATTCCAATTTTTTGCACAGATCTTAATCCGTATCGACGAAAGATCTAGCTCGTAATCTAGGTGAATATCATCGAACCTGTGCATTTAACTAAAATCCAGCGCAAAAATAGCAAGTCTTACAACACCCCAATCACTTCCACTTCAAAAACAATGTTATGACCGGCTAAGGGGTGGTTGAAGTCTACGAGGGCGAGGTCGCCTTGGATTTCGGTGACGAGGCCGGCGTGTTTCGAGCCGTCTTCAGCGCTGAATTCCACCAGGGTCATTTCTTCCACTTCTTCCGGCAGGGAGGCGACGGGGACTTTGTCCAGGAGGGCGGGGTTGCGTTCGCCGAAGGCTTGGGCCGCTTCCAGGGGAAAGACTTGGCGCTGACCGACCACCACGCCGGTCAAGCAGCGTTCGAGATTGGGGGACAGTTCGCCATTGCCCAATTGCAAAGTGGCGGGAGTGCTGCCGAAGGTCGTCATGACTTCGGTGCCGTTGCTCAGGGCAATGCGGAAATTCAGTGTCACGAGACTATTGGGTTGGACAATGGTTTGCATGTCGATCAGTACCAGAAATAAAACAACAAAACAGGAGCTTAGGCCGCAGCGGTTTTGCCTGCGCGCATTTGCTCCCAAATCATGAGCACCACGCCCACAGTGATGGCAGAGTCGGCCACGTTAAAAGCGGGCCAGCCGTAAGCGCCGACATGGACATAGAGAAAATCCACCACGGCGCCATAGAGGAAACGATCAACCACATTACCCAAGGCCCCACCAATAATCAGGGCAAAGGCCAAGGCTGGTAGGGTTTCTTGCGCTTGGCGTTTCAACATCACGAGCATCCAGCCGGAAATCACGAATGCCAACACGATGAAGAAATAGCGCTGCCAACCGCCTTCTTGAGCCAAAAAACTAAAGGCGGCGCCGCGATTAAACACGAATACCAGATCAAAAAACGAGGTAATCGGGATGATCTCACCCAATTGCAGCCGCGCCACCACGGCAAACTTGCTGATCTGGTCCAGCACTATCACTAGACCAGACAAGGCCAACCACTGGGCAAACTTAGGCATGGCGACGGGACTCGCCTTCGCCGTACAGATTGGACACGCACCGGCCACACAGTTGGGGATGCTCGGCGTTCACACCCACATCCTCCCGGTAGTGCCAGCAGCGTTCGCACTTCTGATGCGTGCTGGGCACGGCTTCGATGCGTTCTGCTTCGCCTGTGGCCACCGGCTTGACGCTGGCAGCGGAGGTAATCAGCACAAAACGCAGGTCATTGCCCAAGGCTACTAGGGCGTCGTACTTCTCGCCGCTGGCGTGCACCACCACTTCCGCCGCCAGGGAGGAACCGATTTGACCGGCGGTGCGCAGTTCTTCCAGCACTTTTTGGCTTTCGGCACGCACTTCCCGAATCACGTTCCAGCGCTGGGTCAGCACTTGTTCCTGCGGGTCGGTGGGCAGTTGATGCCATTGGCTGAGCATCACCGATTCGCCCTCGCCCACCAGTGCCCAGATTTCTTCGGCGGTGAACGACAACACTGGCGCCATCAAGCGGGTCAGGGTTTGCAGAATGTGGTACAGGGCATTCTGGGCGGAACGGCGGGCTTGGGATTCGGCCCCGGCGGTGTAGAGGCGATCCTTGAGAATGTCCAGGTAGAAGGCGCCCAAGTCTTCGGAGCAGAAGTTTTGCAGGGCTTGCACCACTTTATGGAATTCGTAGCGGTCGTAGTCGGCGGTGACGCTGGCTTGCAGTTGCCGCGTCAGCACCAGGGCGTAGCGGTCGATTTCCAACCAGTCAGTGGCGGGCAACGCATGGGCCACGGGATCGAAATCCACGGTATTGGCCAGTAAGAAGCGCAGGGTGTTACGGATGCGGCGGTAGGCTTCCACCACCCGCTTGAGAATTTCGTCGGAAATGGACAGCTCGCCGGAGTAATCGGTGGCCGCCACCCACAGGCGCAGAATTTCTGCCCCCAGGCTATCGGACACTTTTTGCGGCGCAATCACGTTACCCTTGGACTTGGACATCTTGTGGCCTTTGCCGTCCACCACGAAGCCGTGGGTCAGCAGGGCATCGTAAGGCGCCCGGCCATCCATGCCGCAGCCGGTGAGCAATGAGGAATGGAACCAGCCACGATGCTGATCTGAGCCTTCCAGGTACAAATCCGCTGGGAACTTGGAGCTCTCGGCATGGCTGCCGCGCAGCACGCTCCAGTGGGTGGTGCCGGAATCGAACCACACATCCAGGGTGTCGCGCATTTTCACGTACTGGTCGGCCTCGTCACCAAGCAACTCCTTGGCGTCCAGGCTAAACCAAGCTTCGATGCCTTTTTGTTCCACGCGCTTGGCGACCTCTTCCAGCAACTCGGACGTGCGCGGATGGGGCTCGCCGGTTTCCTTATTGAGGAAGAAGGGAATCGGCACGCCCCAGTTACGCTGCCGGGACACGCACCAATCCGGGCGATTGGCAATCATGGCGTTTAAGCGCGCCTGCCCCCAGGAGGGGAAGAATTGGGTATCCGCCACCGCTTTCAGAGCGTCTTTGCGCAGGGTGTGCTCGCCTTCGCCGTCCATACGCACGAACCATTGGGTGGTGGCGCGGAAAATGATCGGGGTTTTGTGGCGCCAGCAATGGGGATAGCTGTGCTTGAGCTTGGCGTGTTTGAACAACGCGCCCCGCTCTTTCAACACTTCGATCACCAGCGGATTGGCTTCCCACACGGTTTTACCCGCAAACAAAGGCGTGGAAGCCAAGAAACGGCCATCGTCGCCCACCGGGTTCACAATCGGAATGCCGTAGCGGCTGCCGATCACATAGTCATCCACACCGTGGGCGGGGGCGGTGTGCACTAGGCCAGTACCCGCATCCAGGGTGACATGGGTACCGACGATCACTGGCACTTGCTTATCCAGGAACGGATGGTTGAGCTTCAGGTGCTCCAGGGCACCACCGGCACAAGTCGCCAACACGGAGCCGGTCAATTCGTAACGCTGCAAACAGCTTTCCGCCAATTCCTGCACCAGCAGCAACAGGCCACGCTCGGTGTCCACCAGGGCGTAAGCGTGTTCCGGGTGGGCACTCACCGCTTCATTGGCGGGCAGCGTCCACGGGGTGGTAGTCCAGATGATGGCGTAGGCGGGTTTGTCCGGCAGGCTAGGCAGGCCAAAAGCGCTGGCCAGCGCCGCCCGGTCAGCCACGGTAAAGCCCACATCCACAGCATCGGAGGTTTTGTCTTCGTATTCCACTTCCGCTTCTGCCAAGGCAGAGCCGCAATCCAGACACCAGTTCACTGGCTTCAGGCCACGATAGAGATAGCCTTTTTCCCGCAGTTGGCCCAGGGCGCGAATCTCGTCGGCTTCGGTCTGGAAGGCCATGGTCAGGTAGGGATTGTCCCAATCCCCCAACACACCCAAGCGCACGAAGTCTTTTTTCTGGCGCTCCACCTGTTCACCCGCGTAGCTGCGGCACAGTTCCCGCACTTTGTCGGCGGGCTGGTGCTTGCCATGCAGCTTTTCAATTTGGTGTTCGATGGGCAGGCCGTGGCAGTCCCAACCAGGCACATAGGGCGCATCAAAACCGGCCAGGGTTTTGGAACGGATAATGATGTCTTTGAGAATCTTATTGACCGCGTGGCCAATGTGGATGTCGCCATTGGCATAGGGCGGGCCATCGTGCAGCAGGAAGCGGGGACGGCCAGCCGCAGCGGCACGAATCTTTTGGTACAGCTTCTTGCTTTGCCAGTCTTGCACCCAACCCGGCTCCCGCTTGGCCAAATCGCCGCGCATGGGGAAAGGGGTATCGGGCAGGTTCAGGGTTTTTCTGTAATCAGCCATGACTCAATCTCACCACAAAGTCTCTAATAAACACCTGAATGAAGACTGGTATTACACCGCTTTCAGGTGGGAAAAATACTGCTGGGCCTGGGCCACGTCTTGGGCGATGGCCGCCCGCAACGCATCCAAGCCATTGAATTTCAGTTGATCGCGCAATTTATGCAGGAAATTGACCGTCAAGTGGGACTGGTACAACTCCCCGGCAAAATCAAAGAGGTGCACTTCCAGCACCATCTTGCCGCGCCCATCCACCGTGGGCCGACTGCCCACACTGGCGACGCCGGGCCAGGCTTCCTGTCCATCGCCCACGCCTTGACCGCTCACCGTCACGGTGAACACGCCTTCCAGGGGGACTTTACGACGCTTCAAGGCAATATTGGCAGTGTGATAGCCCAATTGGCGACCGATTTTGTCGCCATGAATCACCCGTCCTGCGATGCAATAGGGACGGCCCAGCAAATCCGCCGCGTGTTCCAAATCACCACGCAACAGCGCTTCCCGCACCGCCGAGCTAGAGGCTCGCTCTTCGCGCACGGCTACGGTGTGCATGGCTTCCACAGTGAAACCATAGCGCTCACCGGAGCGCTGCAACATGGCAAAGTCTCCACCCCGGCCACTGCCAAAACGGAAATCATCACCAATAACCACATGCCGGACGCCCAAGCCGCGCACCAAAATACGATCTACGAACTGCTCCGGGGACAAGGCCGCCCAAGCTTGGTTAAAACGCACCACATGCACCCGCTCAACGCCGCAGGATTCCAGCAAAGACAGCTTTTCGCGCATGGCCGACAATCGGGCGGGCGCGGCTTCAGGTGCAAAAAATTCCCGAGGATGGGGCTCAAAGGTCACGACGGTGGCCACCGCTCCCTTTTCTTTGGCGCAAACGACCAAGCGCGCTAATAGGGCTTGGTGCCCAAGGTGCACGCCATCGAAATTGCCAATGGTCAGGACAGACAAGGCATCAGCCTGAACGGGAATGCCACGAAAAACCAGCATGATTACGGCGAGAAAAAAGCGGCGATTATACCGATCAAGGGCAGTATTGACAGTAACGGCCTGTGCTTGAAACAGGCCGTTACTGATAAGCGGGGGATGAGAATACGAATAAAGGCCGGACGTTAGGGGGCGCTATCCGCTGGAATGTCTTGTTTAAGAAACTCTTGCCACAGACTAAGCACCTGCTCGCCACCCTGGATTAAACCGGGCAAATGATCCTTGGCTTCGCCTAGTTGGCCCTTTTGGCAGTAACTCTCGATAAGACGGGCCGCATTGGCAAACGGCTGGGCACCACCACCCGCAGCCAAACCCTTAATGGTATGCGCCTCACGAGTAGCTTCTTCTTGGCGCCCTGCATTCAGAGCGGCACTCAGTGCCGCGAGCCGCTCCGGCACATCCGTTACTAAGCCCTCAATCATGCTTTGGGCCAGGGAATAATCCCCATCCAGATTGAATAGTACGTGTTCCAAATCGAAAAACTGCTCGTCACTCACAGGCTTGCCCTTTTCTTCCTGTTCTACATTTACTTTTTTACTGCGCACCAACAATACTTGATCGATTGCTTGGAACAATTCGCTAGCGGATACCGGTTTGGCCACATAACCATCCATCCCCGCCGCAACACATTCTTCCCTATCCCCTTGCATGGCATTGGCCGTCATGGCAATAACCGGAATCCGAGGATTGCGCACTGGCGCAGACGGCTTGCCCCCAGCCCGAATACGACGTGTGGCCTCGAAACCATCCATCACCGGCAACAAACAATCCATGAGTACGACATCGAAATCTTTATCGGCCAAGTGCAACAAGGCTTGCTCGCCGTCTTCGGCCAAATCCACCCGACAACCACGCTTTTCTAGGATAGCGGTAGCTACTTTTTGATTGGTGGCATTGTCTTCCACCAACAAGATGTTCAATTCCCGCTTACGGGGCTCTTCCAGCACATGGCGGGTTATCAGTTGCCCATTACCCGACGGCTCACCCCGCAATGCCCCCAAGCAGCGGCGCAGATGGCTTTCTTTGAGGGGCTTGGTGAGGTAAGCATCAAACCCGGCCTGCCGTACCCGCTCCCCATCGCCACGCAGGGCCGCAGAAGTCAGCATGACGCAACGGGTGACGGATAGTTGAGGATCACTACGAATCATGCGCCCTAAACTTTCACCGTCCATACCGGGCATGCTCATGTCCAGCAAAGCCACTTCGTAGGAATCATTCGCCGCTGCGGCACGCCGCATCAAGGCCAAGGCCTCGGCCGCGCCCGAGGCTTCGTCAGGACGACACCCCCAAGTGCCGAGCAGCGTCATGAGCAGACGACGATTGGTATCGTTATCGTCCACAACTAACACATGACAACCGGACAAACTGGCTGTTTTTAGAGGCTCAGGCGCCACACCACTACGAGCGATCTGCAACACCACGGTGAACCAGAAAGTGGAACCTGCTCCTTCTTTACTATCCACGCCGATGCCACCGCCCATCAATTCCACCAAACGCTTGCAAATGGACAGCCCCAAACCCGTACCACCATAGCGGCGCGTCACTGAAGAATCGACTTGGGTAAAGGGGGCAAACAAAATGTCAATTTTGTCTTTAGGAATGCCAATGCCCGTATCGCGAACTTCAAAGTGCAGCGTCAACGACGCATTGCTCTGCTTCACCAGATGCACCGACATTGCCACTTCACCCTTATGCGTGAATTTGATGGCATTGCCGACGAGATTAATCAGAATTTGCCGTACTCGCCCTGGATCACCACGCACCATACGCGGCACACCGGATTCCACATGGCTAATAAATTCCAAGCCTTTTTCCTGGGCTCGGCCCGCCAAAATATCAGCGGTGGCTTCGACTAGATTGTGCAGATCAAAATCAATCAGTTCCAAGTCCAGGCGCCCAGCCTCAACGCGGGACAGATCGAGAATGTCATTAATTACCGTCAGCAGTGCATCGGCACTACTACGAATAATGCCTGCATACTCTTTTTGCTCGCCATCCAGCGGCGTAGAGAGTAGCAAGTCAGTCATCCCTACCACCCCGTTCATGGGAGTACGAATTTCATGGCTCATATTGGCCAAAAACTCACTCTTAGCCCGGTTGGCTAACTCAGCCGCCTCTTTGGCCTTACGCACGACTTGGATATAAAGACTGAGCCCAAATACCGCCACGATGGCCAAAACCCCCGCCACCGCGAGCAAAAAGAATAGCCCTACGCGTTCCCGACTTAGATTCCCTAAATCGTGCAAAGGCCGAGTCACGAAGACTTCCACACCATCCTCAGCCAGATTGCGGGACGCCATCAACAAGGGCAATGACTTGCCGTCCATGAGCACCGCAGAAGGAAAACGGCCAGCCTCAAATGGGCTAAAGCGCACCGGCTGGAAATGGGTACGTTTGTAACGGGCAAGACGCTTGGCATCGGACAAATCAGCCACCCGGCTATTGGGCAAGGCCAACATTTCTAGGCTTTTGTCTTGGGCGAGAATAATCACGCCATACTCGTCAGCCAGAAAGCTGTCCTCTTGCTGAAGCCAAAAGGACAAATCCGAAACGTTGATTTTGACGGCCACTACGCCCAACACACCCTGCTTATCAAACACTGGCGCAGAGTAGTACAAGCCTGGCAGGTTAGTTTGCCTCCCCACGGCAAATTGCCGTCCCGGCTTACCTGCTAGAGGATCTTTGAAATACTCC
>JACCDO012102541.1_pt1 | contig 10796 bp, 9 predicted proteins | sample 7446101 | NCBI WGS metagenome assembly JACCDO01 (sample SAMN15323440, study PRJNA562643) | freshwater metagenome | isolation source: river surface water | place: USA:Blue River Watershed | collected 2017-08-16
GGGAAGGTGGAGAAAACGTTTATGGATACTGTATAATTGATATTGACTGATGAATGTAATCAAAGTTGAAAATATTTCTAAACTATACCGACTAGGGCAGGTTGGCACGGGAAGTATTTTTCATGATGTGAATCGATGGTGGCATGGAGTAATAGGTAAAGAGGATCCATATATGCGGGTTGGTGAAGAAAATGATCGTACTAAGAAAGGGGAGGGTGACTATGTTTGGGCATTAAAAGATATCAACTTTGAAGTTGCACAAGGTGAGGTGTTGGGCATTATTGGAAGAAATGGGGCAGGTAAAAGTACTTTACTGAAAATACTTAGTCGAACAACTGCGCCAACAACTGGATCAATTAAAGTGAAAGGACGCATCGCCAGTCTGTTGGAAGTCGGCACCGGTTTTCATCCTGAGTTAAGCGGTAGAGACAATGTCTTCATGAATGGCACTATACTTGGCATGACCCGAGCTGAGATTAAATCGAAGTTTGATGAGATAATTGAATTTGCAGGTGTAGCCCGTTATTTAGATACACCTGTGAAGCGTTATTCATCAGGTATGTATGTTAGATTGGCTTTTGCTGTTGCTGCACATCTTGAATCAGAGATTTTAATTGTTGATGAAGTGCTTGCGGTTGGTGATGCAGAGTTTCAGAAAAAGTGTTTAGGGAAAATGAAGGATGTTAGTGAGAAGCAAGGAAGGACGGTGTTATTTGTAAGTCATAATATGCAGGCGATAGCGAATTTATCTACAAAGCTTATTGCTATGCACAATGGTTCAATTAAGAATTTTGCCAATCCACTTGAGGGAATTGAAGACTTTAATTCAATTATTAGCCTAAACAGGGATAGTAATGGTAAGACTGGTTTTCCAAATGAGATAGAGTCAAATGAATTTATTAAGATTTCTAGATTTTATTTGACAGACGAAAATGGGATAAACAAATCCACGTTTTATAACAATGAGAGAATTTGTTTAATTCTTGAGTGCGAGATTATTAAAACTGACCCTTTGTTAGTTATAGGCCTAGGCCTTTATAATTCCGAGGGAGTAAATATATTTTGGTCAATTAATTTGGAATCTGCTGAGCCAATTGAACTATCTCTTGGGTTTCAGAAGATACAAATGCTTGTGCCTTCTAATTTTCTTAATCACGGAAAATATTCTATTGAACTGATTGTGGCTCTCCACAATTTAAAATGGATTTATCGACCAAACGATAATGCACCAGTTCTATATTTTACTTTAGTAGATCAGTTATCTGGAAATTCTGTTTGGTCTGATAAGCGACAGGGGTGTTTAGTTTCTAATGTGGAGTATAAAAAAGTTGACAATTGGGAGCAGTAAATTTTTCAATTTCTCAAGAGCTTATTCTTGCGATTCAAAAAGAGTTTCGGTATAAAAATTTTATTGAAACCGGAACTTATCTAGGAAATACAGCTATATGGGCGTCTGAACATTTTGAAACAATCTATACTATTGAAATAGATCATGAAATAAGTCAAAAGGCTTTTTATAATGCCCGACATAAGAATAATATAAGTTTTATTGTTGGAGATAGTTCAAAAGAGTTGAGTGCTATTTCAAGCGCATTGACTGGCTCAAATATTTATTGGCTAGATGGGCATTGGTGTCAAGAGGTGCCAAAAATTTCTTTTGAGTGCCCTTTGGTTTACGAATTAAATTCAATTGTTGCTCGTCCTGATGATATCATATTAATCGATGATGCTAGGTTTTTTATGGGGGTAGTTCCATATCCACACGATCCCAGTAATTGGCCTAGAATTGATGAAGTTCTTTTAATACTTAGAAATAAGTACCCTGAGCATAGAATAGTCATTGTTTTGGATATCATTATGTGTTTCCCTCTTGATGTTTACCGGTATTTCGAGAAAAATGTTAGGACTGGTTTAATTTCAATAAACGAACAGAGTGAACTTATTAGACATGAAACAAAATCATTTTTAACAAGAGCGTTACATTATTTTAAGAAAAAAATTAGAAGTTTCGCTGCACAAGAAAAAATTGAGCAGGATATTGTTTTTGATGAAAATGCCAACAGCAAGAAAAAATTAATTGAATATTTAGCGACACTAAAAATAAATACACTTATTGATGTTGGCGCAAGTCATGGTAATTTTATTGAGCTGGTTCGAAGTATACATCCTTCATGTGATGTAATAGCTTTTGAACCCTTGCTAAATGCTTTTAAGGTTTTGGTCAATAAATTTCAAAATAATCAATCTATTAAACTCTATAATTTTGCTATTGGCAATAAGATTGGAGAAATACAATTTTTTGAAAATGATTATTCTTTTTCTTCAAGTGTTTTAAAGTTGGGGAATCGACACGTTGAAGAATTTCCTTATGCAAAATCTATTTCAAATATACTTGTTCAGATTGATTACCTAGATAATGTCATTGAGTTGGGTCAAATAAAAAGACCAATCCTATTGAAGATAGACGTACAGGGTTTGGAAAAAGAGGTGATTGAAGGTGCAATTAATATACTATCGCTTGTAGATTATTTATTGATTGAAGTATCATTTGAGGAACTATATGAAGGACAGAGTTTGTTTGAAGAGCTAAATCAAAAACTAAATAAAATAGGTTTAGTTTATAATGGAAGTTTTGGCCAATTGTATTCAAGCGCTAATGGGAAAATACTACAGGCCGATGCGTTTTATGCTAGACGTAATTAATTTCAAGTATTGAAATATCTGGTATCAATTGTTACTATAAATTTAAATAACCTTGATGGGTTAATGAAGACTGTTCAGTCAGTCCTCTCCCAAGATTATAACAGTATAGAATATTTAATAATTGATGGGGGTTCTACAGATGGTAGTAATGAATTTATTCAATCAAAAGAAAATCTATTTAACTATTGGTGTTCAGAAAAAGATCAAGGCATTTACGATGCAATGAATAAAGGTATCATTCGCGCAAAAGGTGACTATTTATTGTTTTTAAATAGCGGAGATTACTTTTATGATTCAACATCTTTATCATGTTTGGTCAATAATAGTAGTAATGAGGGAATAATATATGGCAAGATGGGGATGTATATAAATGAATCTCTTCAAGCGAAAGCTTATCCTTACAAATTGAGCTTAAAGTATTTTAGGTATGATACTATTCCCCATCAATCTGCTTTAATTAAAAGAGAGTTATTTGATAAGTTTGGATATTATAAAACTCACTTCAAGATAGTTTCAGATTGGGCTTTTTTTGTGGATTGTATTATAAAAGGCAAAGTCAAGTATAAGTATATCGACCAAGTAATTTCAATATTTGACCTGAATGGCATATCCTCTCAGCCATCAAGCAATAAGATCATCCAAAAGGAGATAAATCAGCATCTAAAACAAAAATATTGGTTTTCATATCAATATTTTAAATTACACTGGGCATTCAAGTACTATCCCAAGAGAATTTTAATGGAATTTGGCTTTAACTACGAATAAATTCTTGAGTTGAAATATATGAAATTTCTAAAGTTTATTATAGAGTTATAGAGATGCTTTGATTTTATCATTGAGACACTCCTTTATTTAGATTTCATTTAATGCAATTAAATATTCAATCTCCACCTATAGTTTCTGTTATAATAACTTCATATAATCGAGAATTTTGTATTGAAGAGGCAATACAAAGTGTTCTAAACTCTTCATTTGAAAATTATGAATTGATTATAGTTGACGATTCTTCAACGGATAATACGCAGTCTATAATTCTCGATTATTCACAGCGCTATCAACAAATCCGATTTTTTAAGAATCCCCAAAATTTAGGTGAATATGAAAATAGAAATTTAGCTGCTTCTTATGCTATTGGGAAATATATAAAGTACTTAGATTCTGATGATATTATGTCAGTTGATTGTTTAGAGATTATGGTTAGTAAAATGGAGGAAAATCCTGAAGCAGCTATTGGTCTAATTTCTTATTTAAATGAATCGCCAAATTTATATGAAGGAGCTATTCTGCCTTATCAATTATATTACAATTTCTATTTTAAAGGAAATCTGATTAATTGCGGTCCCTCCAGTACTATAATCCGAAGGGATGTTTTTGAGCAATTAGGAAGATATAATATAGTACCCTATTTAAGCGATGTGGATTTTATTTTCCGAATTAGTTCTAAATATCCAGCAGTAATTTTTTCAAAGGAATTGATTTCTTGGAGAAGGCATCCAAATCAAGAATATGCATTCGGGTTATCATCGGGGTTCTATGAAAATAAAACTTTTGGTTATTTTAAATTTTATTTGGAAGATGATAGTAATCCAATGAGTCCATTAAATACTAAAATGGCTTTGAGAAATCTTAAGAATCGATACAGTAGAAATATTATAAAAAAGTTCCTTTCATTTGAATTTAAACGTTCAATTGAATTGTTTAATATTTATGAATTTAAACTATTGGATTTAGTTTATAGTATTAGGCCTAACAAATATCCTAAAACAGCAAACTGCTAATGTTTGTAATAACTCTTTTCAAACAAAAAATTGAGGCATTTCAAATTAAGGTTAGAGCTTTATTATTATGGTATTTTTTTAAAAATAGTAGAATTATAATTGGGAGAAATCTTAGAATTCGTGGGGGTGAAGGAAGTCATTCCTTTGGTGACAGATTGATTATTTACGATAATGTTGTCTTTGAGGTTTACAATAAAAAGGCTAAAATAATAGTAGGTAATAATTGTATAGTATCCTATGGTGTAATATTTTCTTGTTCAAAAAAAATAGAAATTGGTGATAATGTTTGGATAGGTGAGTATGCCTCAATCAGAGATAGTACGCATGATTTCTCTACAAGTTTGCCACTTGGCAGTGGAACTGATTTTATTGAAAGTATTAAAATTGGAGATAATGTCTGGATCGGTAGGGGGTCAATTATTTTACCAGGCACAATTATTGGAGATAATGTTTTGATTGGAGCAAACTCACTGGTTAAAGGGAATTGCGAATCAAATTCGCTTTATGCTGGAACTCCTGCTTGTCTAAAGAAAAAACTCTAGACAAGTTTAAATGTGAGCTTGAATGCGTGCACGTCTTCTATCTGATTTCTTTCAGTTATCTGTTTTATAGTTCTTCTTTTTCAATTTGTGAGAATATTACTTTTAATGGACCCATTTATACCTGTTCCTCCAACATATTATGGAGGAATAGAAAGGGTGATTTATGATATTGCTTGTGCGTACAAGAATATGGGTCATTCAGTTACCATAATTGCTGGACCAGGAAGTATAAGTCCTGATAGATTGATAGTATATGGTGAAAACGCAGGGAGAAGTTCAACTAGAATTAAAATCTCATTACTTTATTCTTTGAGTAAAATCTTATGGAAGGAGATTAAATCACATGATGTCATACATAATTTCGGACGTTTAGCTTGGTTATTTCCAATTGCTTGGTTCAATATCAGGAAGGTCCATACTTATATGCGTTACATTACCCCACAGAATGTAAAGTGGTTGAATCAATTTAAAGTAAGGAATATTGTGTATACAGGGGTTTCTCAAGCCATTGTAGATACTGGTATAACTGGTGGGGGATCTTGGAGGGTTGTTTATAATTGTGCACCGATTGAAAAATTCAGTTTTCAGCCAATATTAACTCAAGACGCACCCTTGGTATTCTTAGGAAGATTAGAAAGGTGTAAAGGTGTTCATACAGCTATTGATGTTGCACTGGCTACTAATCATAAATTAATTATAGCCGGTAACATTTCAGATATTGAAGAAGAGAAGGCATATTTTGAAAATGAAATAAAGCCTAAAATAAATGGTACATCCATTATTTATGTTGGGTCAGTTGATAATCACCAAAAAAACACATTACTTGGTAATGCCAAGGCTTTGTTATTGCCAATTGAATGGTTTGAGCCATTCCCGGTCGTTCTTCCTGAAGCATATGCATGTGGCACACCAGTAATCGCATTTCCTGGCGGTGGTATGGCAGAAGGAGTATTTCACGGAAAAACCGGATTTCTTTGTCATTCAATAGAGGATATGGTTGAGCGCGTTCAATCGATAAGTAAGATTAGCCGACATACATGCAGGAGAATAGCAGAAGAATTGTATAGTGATTCTAAAATAGCAAATGATTATATCAGTATATATGAGAAATAGTATATACAGATGAAAATCATCTAGCTTATTTATATTGACTTTGAAGAGTAAAATTGTATTAATGGCGTTAGGACAGCTTTCAACAAATCCTAGACTTTTGAAAGAAGCTTTGTGGTTTAATGAAAAGGGCTACGAAGTGCATGTCTTATATTGTTTTTGGTCGAAATGGGGGTACAGTGCAGATAAAAATATAATAGCTAACTTTCCTTCTATAACATGGAAAGAGATAGGTGGTAATCCTTTTACGAACAAACTTGTTTATTTTTTTACTAGATTTCGTTTCAAAATAGTTCGGATACTTGGATCAAGATTTCCTGCTTCATTATTTTGGGCTGAACTTTCAGCGTGTCGTTGTTTCAGTGAATTGTATAAATCAGGAAGTGCAATTAATGCTTCATTGTATATCGCACATAATTTAGGTGCATTACCTGTTGTTGGCAAAATTGCTACTATTTTTAATAAAGTATTTGTTTTTGATGCTGAGGACTTTCACCGTGGGCAGTATAAAACTGATTCATTAGTTTTCTCTCAATCATCTCTTATCGAAAATTATTGGTTGCCGAAAGCAGCACTTGTTACAGCTGCTAGTCCATTTATTGCTGCTAAATACAAGGATCTCCTTGGAATTGAAAGCCTTGTAATAAGTAATGTTTTTAGTAAAAAAAATGCTGGAGTCATTAGACAGGTTTCTGCACAGAAAATTAAACTTTTCTGGTTCTCACAAACTGTCGGAAAGGGTCGTGGCCTTGAAGATATCTTACTTGCATTGAAAAGATTTCCTATTGATTCTTATTCTATAACTATCATGGGTGATTTAAGCAGTGAAATGGAAAATTATTTACGTGGGCTGGTTGTAGAAAAAAATGAAATTAAAGTTGATTTAAGCTTTCTAAGTCCTGTTGAACCGAATTTGTTATTTGAAATTGCAGCTACTTTTGATATTGGTTTGGCCATTGAATCAGTGATAAATGAAAACAATGATTTGATTTATACAAATAAGCTTTTTACTTACTTGTTATCAGGGAATGCTATATTGTTTACTTCAACAACCGCACAAGAATACTTTTTTAATCAACATCCTAATCTTGGCTGGATATACCCTAGTGGAGATATTGATAGATTAGAATTAGTATTAAAGCAAATCAAAAGTAATCCACTCGAATTATTTTCACGAAAACAAAATGCTCAGCTATTGGCAAAAGATGTATTTAATTGGGAAATTGAGCAGAATAAGTTGATGAATCATTTGAATATAGCAGCGACGAGTGCCTAATATTTTACTAATTTCTTCTCATTATCCACCTTCCAATCTTACTGCTACACACAGGGTAAGAATGTTTGCAAAACATTTGCCTGTGTTTGGTTGGAATCCAATAGTGTTGACTATAGATGAAAAGTTTTATGAAGAAAAACCTGATTTTGAGTTAAATGAATTAATTCCAAAAAATCAACGCGTAGAGCGCGTAGATGCTTTTAAACTTAGAAAACCGAGGATAGTAGGTGATGTGGGTTTAAGAGCTTTTTTACAACTTAAGAAGAAGGCCATCGAAGTTATTTCTAAAGAAAAAATTGATTTTATTTACATTTTCATACCCTCCTTTTATTTGTCACTATTAGGCCCAATACTGCATAGGCGGTTTGGCATCAAGTATGGTATCGATTATATAGATCCATGGGTTCATTTTTTCCCTGGCTCAGAAAAAATATTAAGCCGACATTGGTGGAGTACTTTTCTCTCAAAGATTTTAGAGCCACTAGCGGTAAAGCAGGTCTCTTTAATCACAGGGGTATCTGAACGATACTACCTACCTGTATTTGAAAGAAATCCATCATTAAAAGGGAAAGTTATAACTGCAGCAATTCCTTACGGTTGGGATAAGGATGATTTAAGTGCAAATCCAGTAATTGACAAAGAAGAACTGATACTTAGTAAGAACAATAAAATCAAATTAATATACCCAGGAGCATTCTTGCCAAAATCAAAAACATTTCTTGAATCCTTTTTCTATGTAATTGCAAGGAATAAGGAATTATTCAGAGAGGTAGAATTTTATTTTATTGGGACTGGTAAACAGGTTGATTCTAAATTGACTTCACCTGTCAAAGATATCGCTGAAAAATATGGGATATACGAAGAAGTAATAATTGAAATTCCCAATCGACTGACTTATTTAGATACTTTACGTCATATTGCAATGGCAGACGGATTATTTATATTAGGCAGCTCTGAGGAGCATTATACGCCAAGTAAATTATTCAATGGATTCATTACCCGTAGACCCATTTTTGCCATACTGCATCACAATAGTTCCGGAAAGGAAATTATTGAAAATTCAGGTTGGGGTATAGTCACCCCTTTTAATAATCAAGAGTCTAAAACAATATTTGAAGAAAATATTCTTAGAGACTTTAAACGCTGGTTAGCCATAAATAAAGATGCTCAATGGAAATTTGTCGAGAAAGTGGCAAATGAGTATTCTATTACACCTCTCACTAGTAAGCTCAATGATTCAATAAGTGCAGTTATTTAGATTTTAGTCTAATTCCTCATCTTGAGACTCTTAGTAATTACTTCCCATCCCATACAGTATAATGCGCCATTGTTTTCTTATCTGGCAAAGCATTCTAATTATTCAATCAGAGTATTTTATACACTTGGTGGTCAAAGTAATTCTATTGTTGATAGTGGTTTTGGAGTAAATGAGAATTGGAATATTGATTTACTGAGTGGATATGATTTTGAATTTATTGAGAATACTTCTTCTCATCCGTCTTCTATCTCATATTTGGGCATTAAGAACCCTTCTCTTTTAGAGAAAATCAGAACATACAATCCTGATGGAATTATAGTTTATGGCTGGAAACATCAAAGTCATTTTTCAGTATTAAAATATTTTCATAGAAAAATACCAATAATATTTAGGGGTGATTCAACTACACTCGATGATTCTTCAGGTTTTTCATTGCGATCTTATTTTAGGTTCTTTTTCTTACAATGGATTTATAGAAAAGTGGATTATGTACTTAGTCCGGGTTCAGCCTCTGATCAATATTTTTTTAAATCAGGGTTAAGGCAAAATCAAATTATACGAGCAGAACATGCAATTGATAATGAACGATACATGAATCTGACAAAAATAGAGGAGAAGCAGTTGTTCGATCTTTCATCTTCTCTATCAATTAAATCGAATGAAATTATATTTCTGTTTGCTGGCAAGTTTATTCATAAAAAAAATCCATTGCTCTTAATTGATGCCTTTACACAATTGAAACAGCAAAATGATAATGTGCGACTTTTATTAGTTGGTAATGGAATCCTTGAAAATAAAATTAAAGAAAGGATAAGTCAGCTTCCAATGGCTATCGCTACATCAATTACACTATTGCCTTTTCAGGATCAACTCCAAATGAAACTACTTTACAGGGTAGCGGATGTATTTATTTTGCCCAGTAAATCTGAAACATGGGGATTGTCAGTAAATGAAGCACTAGCATCTGGGACAGCTGTAATAGTTAGCGATAAATGTGGATCTGCAAAAGATTTGGTAAAAAATGTAGTGAATGGATTGATTTTTAAATCAGAAAATAGCCAAGATTTATTGCAACAAATGCAAAGGATGTGCAATGATGAGTTCCGCGAAATCCTTGCATCTAATGCGAAAGATTCATTAAATCACTTTACATATGACTCCTTTATAAATGCATTGGATAAAATATTCCCCAAAAGTGAAAATTAGTCCCTTTCATATTTTTATTCTGGTTTTTTTATCCATCTTATCAAAAGAGTCTTTGCTGTTCTTTTATGCTGGGGCAATCTTGTTGTATATCCTTAAGACATTTTGGAGGGTAAATGAATCTAAGCACTTATTAGTCAATATGCTTTTGTATTGGGCAGTAGTATCTATTTTAATTCCTTATGCTGAATTAACGAATAAGTCTTTGAATGATTATACACGATATGGTAAGTCCGATCTGCGAATGGCAAGTTGGGTGAGTCTATTTGCCTTAACATTTTATCTTTTTGGAATTAGTGTCATTACAAATAAGATAAAAAGTATTCAAAAAAACTCTTTATATACAATTTTGAGTAGGTATGAAAGTAAGCGACTTATATTACTTTATGTGATAGTTTCTTTGCTATCCGCATTATTAAATTCTTCAATCATTCATATTCCGGGCGGACAATTATTATTATCCATCACTTACTTAAAATGGGTTTTATTGACTCTGTTGATTGTTCATGCTCTAGCTTTAGACAACAACCGCACCCTGGTAATTCTATTGGTACTTGTTGAAGTTTTACTCAGTTTTAGTGGTTTTTGGGCTTCATTTAAAGACTATGTCCTGGTTGCAGTTGGGGCATATTTAATGTTTACTCCTAGGATGTCTTTAAAGACCTATATCTTACTTTCTGCTGTATCTATTTTTTCTCTTTTCCTGTCTGTAATATGGACATTTAGTAAGGGCGAATACAGGCAATACTTAACGGGGGGTGAACGTTCTCAGTTAATTGTAAAGCAAGATAATGTTGGTAATATTCAAAAGTTTTATGAGATAGCGCAGCGTGATTTTTCAAGTGAAAATTTTAAAGAAAACTTTTTAATAGGTTTGGAAAATCTTGTTTATCGTGTGTCTTATGTTGAGTTTCTTGCATTGACCA
>JACCDO010104406.1_pt1 | contig 10795 bp, 8 predicted proteins | sample 7446101 | NCBI WGS metagenome assembly JACCDO01 (sample SAMN15323440, study PRJNA562643) | freshwater metagenome | isolation source: river surface water | place: USA:Blue River Watershed | collected 2017-08-16
CGCCTGCGTTCGCAGGACGAGATGCGCGACTTCTATCGCTCGATCGACGTCTACGTCTGCGCCAGTCGCGTCGAGTGCACGCCCAATCCGTGCCTCGAAGCGGCCGCGTGCGGCGTCCCGATCGTGACGACCGCAGTCGGCAACATGCCGGAGCTGATCCGCGACGGCGAGAACGGCTTCTTGCTGCCTCGGACTGCGCTCGCGTTCCAGAAGGCGCTCTCGGTGCTCCGCGACGATGCGCGCCTTCGTGCGCGCATGGGCACGGAAGCGCGCGCGAGCATCGAGCGCGACTGGAACTGGGCATCGCGCGCCGACGCGTTTGCGCGCATGTTCGACGCAGCGCTCGCTTCGCCAAGAGGCGCGACCGCTGCCGCCACGGCGATGGACCATGGCGTCCAAGCGATCTCGCATGGCGACGCCGACACTGCGATCGCGGCGATGCAGGATGCGCTTGCTGCCGATCCACGTTGCGCACGCGCCCATGCGCACCTGGCGCAACTGTGGTGGGACAAGGGCACGAATGACGCAGCACTGACGGCGCTCGGCCACCAGCGCGACGCGCTGCAGCTCGGCCGCGATGACGCGAAGACGATGGAGTTGTTGGCGAGCCTGCTGCGCCGCCAGGGCAAGGCCGACCTCGCCGCCGCGCTGAGTTAGCCGGCGGCCCAGCCGACGATTCTCTTCCCCCCTCACGCGTCTAGAGAGCATGCGCATCGCATGTTCTCTGTTGGCGTGGACGCTCGCGTCCGCGCCGCTCTGGTGCCAAGGGCTGGCGTGGAATCTGCCTCCGCTTGGCGCCGCCGAGTATCGACGCACGCTGCGCGCTGTGTCGTCCGTGTTTGATTCGCGCAGCAAGTCCGAAGCGGGAAAGGGCGCCGACGCCGTTCCGCAGCAATTGCTGCCCGAATTGGCACCGGGGCCATTCTTGTGCGAAGGCGAACTCGACGAGCGCCGCCAACGCGTGACGACGCCGGTGCGCGACTTGCGCGACGTCGTGCGCACCATCGCGTTCGATCTCGCAGCGTCCGGCAGCGGCACGTGGAAGTTCCCGCGCATGGTTCCGTTTGGCGATCTCGTCGTGAGCGGCAGCGTCAGCGCGCTGGACTCGAACGGCATGCAACGCATGAAGCTCACGATCGACCGCAAGGCGGCGACGCCGAGCGCGACGGACCCCAAGCACGGTCACTACGAGCCGACGGCGATGTTCGCGTTCGACGCAAGCGGCTCGCTGGAGTTGCAGCGCACGGTCGACGCGGCGAAGGGACTCGTGACGTCGTTTACGGCGACGCTGACGCTCCATGTGACGGAGCAGAAGAAGCGCGTGCGCCGGATCGACATCGAGGATGCGTGGGAGTTGGTCGCAGTGCGCGAGAACCAGGACGCAGACTTCCGCAAGCGCGTGGCCGACGCGGTGCGACGCGGATCGCAATGGGTCCGCGAGCAATTGCAGGACGACTCCGCGACGTGGGCTCGCGATGGCAAGGACGACCCATTCACGTTTGGCAGCGGGCGGCTCGCGCTCGCTGCGTTGACGCTGCTCCACGCCGAAGTGCCGCCGACGGATCCCGTGCTCGCCGATGCGCTCGCCGCGTTGCACAAGCGCAAGATGACGGACAGCTACTCGCTCGCGACGGCGCTGATGACGTTGTCGCAACAGCACGCGCCATTGCGCGAGGCCGAGATGGTGCGATCCGGCGCCATCACGGTGCGCGCGCCGAGAACGCTGCCCGACAAGGAACGCGCGCTCGCGCAGAAGTGGCTCGATCGATTGCTCGACAACCGCGACACGCGCGTCGATCCCGAGCGCACGCTTCGCTTTGACTACGACGGCGGCAAGCGCTTCGACAACTCGGTGTCGCAGTATGGACTGCTCGGCCTCGACGCCGCCGCGTTGTGCGGCCTCTCGATCTCGGATGCGACGTGGGCTGCGTCTGCAGACCACTTCCTCGCAGCGCAGTGCCCTCCGAGCGGCGGCGGCGCGCAGCTCGCACTCGTCACCCACCGCGATCTCGCGCTCGCCGCGGGCAAGGAGCCTGAGCCGCGCACATTGCGCGTAGTGCCTCGCGGCTTCGCGTATCAGGAGCCAAGCGAGCCGCCGTATGGCAGCCTCACCGCAGCGAGCCTCGCAGGCATGATCGTCGCGCGCGCTGGCATGCTCTCGATCGAACGCGCGCCGAAGCGCCGCCTGCGCGAACTCGACGATGCGATCGACGCCGCGTTCTGCTGGCTAGGCCGCGAGTTCACCGTGCGCAGTAACCCAGGCTTCGTCGGCAAGGCCGACAAGCACTGGCACTACTGGCTCTACAGCCTCGAACGCGCGTGCGAGCTCGCTGGCATCGCGCGACTGTGCGGCCGCGATTGGTATTACGAAGGCGCGCTGCACTTGCTCGCGCAGCAACAGAAGTCCGGCGCGTTCAAGGCCGGCGGCAGCGAGACGATGGCGATCGAGGCGACGTGCTTCGCCGTGCTGTTCCTCAAGAAGTCGACGCTGCCTGCGATCACTGGGAAGTGATCGCGACGCGCGGCCTCACCACCACCAGTTCGCGGTATCGAACAGCAGACCGATGCCTGCGCCGACCGCGATGTTGCGGCCGCTCGAACTGCAACCGCTCGACAGTGCGCCGATCGTGGCGCCCGTCACGGTGTAGACCGGGAACGTCGAGCGATAGGGCCGCCAATACGGGTCGCTGACGTAGATCGGGTTGCCGTAGCAGTCGTAGCCGTAGCCGTAACCGCGCGTGTAGACGTAGCGCGTCTCGTGGATCGGCCGGTCGACGTACACCGTGCGCTCGACAACCGTCTGCTCCATCGCCGCTTGGTCGGCGGCGCGGCGCTCGTCCGCGGAGCTCAAGAGCCACGCGCTCGAGCTCGCATCGTTCGTTTCCACGCGCGCGACTCGCGCGGCGCCGTCGCTGCTCAGTTCGGCGCGCGGCGCGAAGCCCTTCGTCTCCTGTCCAGCGCCGGGGCGCTTCTGCGGCTGCGCGGGCTCTTCGTTCACGGCACCTGGCTTTGGCGCATCAACGCGCGCCACGTAGGACGGAGCGCACGACGCGAGCAGCAAGACGATGGCGATCGGATAGCAACGCATGGCAGGCACCCCTCGGCGATTCACTTGTTCCAGCTCAAGCGCACGACGAAGTCGGACGCTCGCGACTGGCGCGAGATTGCCTCGAAGTTGGACGTTCCGCCTGGCGGCAGCAGCAGCACTTGGCGGTTGGACTCATCGGGCAACGGCTGGCGTTGGTTGTCGAGGAACGCGGCCTGCACCAGCACCGAGATCGGCTCGTCATCGACGTTGCGGATCGGCACGACGACGCGGAGGAAGTCGCCTTGCTGCGTGCGCTCGACGAGCGGACGACCAGCGCGCACGACCGCCTGCAGCGATGCGTCGGCGACGACGACCTGCGCAGTCGACTCGGCATCGTTCTCGATCGCGTATGCGGGATAGGGCGGAGCGCTGCACGCAACGGCGAGCAGCGAGACGGCGAACGGCAGCAGAAGGGACTTCATGGCTTGGACCTCGGAATGCGGTCCATGCGAGGCAGGGACCGGAAGATGAAGTAGCTCTCGCCGCTTGCGGGCACGTCGACCGTCCACGTTTGCGTGAGGTCGGACAGGATCTGCCCACTCGTCGAGAGGAAATCGATGCGCAGCGTGTGCTGCCCCGGCGCGACGTCGAACGCAGCGCCTTGCACCGTGGATGGAAGCGTGGGCCAGTGGCGCGTGTCCGCCTTCGCGGCGGTGAGCGCAGACAACACGAGCAACCCAGCGCCGATCAGCGCCTTGTCGCGCGCGCCCGTGCTGCTGGTGTCGCCCGCGGCGAGCATCAGCGCGCCAACGCCCGCGGTGCGCGTGATGGACTTGAACACCGCCTTGCCTTGGCGAATGCCCTCCATCTCGGTGCCGCCGCGCGTGCGCGCTTGGTAATCGACGTCGGCGAGCATCCACGTCGGCCCGCGCAACTCGCCGTCGATCCAGACCTGCGCGCGATGCGCCGCAGACCAGCGCGGACGGAAGCGCGCGAGTTCGCCTTCGTTGCCGGCCGCGATCTTCTCGGGCCCCATGCCGACTTCGGCGAGCACGACGAGGTTGCCGACTTCGGGGCTCCGCAGCAGCTGGTTGTTGGACTCGCCGCGCGAGCTATGGCTGCGCGCGAACTCATCCGCCTTCTTCGCTTCCTTGAAGAAGTCCTCCGCGTCGGCGGGCAGTCCCATCGCGCGGCTCATGCGACCAGCGAGCCAGAACAGCAGCGTGAAGTCCGCTTGGTACTTCTCGTCGCCGGATTCGCCGTCCGCGAGGATGCCCTTCTTGAACGCAGCGCGCGCGTTGTCGGGCTCGCCCTTCAGCAAGTAGCACATCCCCAAGTAGTAGGCGTTCATCGCCTTCTCGTAGGGATCGCCGGTGTAGCCCTTGCTGCTCTCGCTGCCGACGATCGCCGAGAACTCCTCGCTGCCGCTCGTCTGCCAGTTGCCCATCACGCGCGCAGCAGCGCCGAAGTGCTGCCACGCCGCGTCGATGTCACCTTGCAGCAGTTCGCACTGCGCCAGCACGTTGAGCAGAAGCGCTTGGTTCTCGACGGGACCGGCGGTCGCTTCCTTGCGCGCGAAGTCTGCAACCACGCCGAGGTCGCCCTGCGTGAAGCGAGCGACCGGGATCGCGGGCTGCGAGATCCCGCACGCCGACAGCGTGGCGAGGAGCAGCAGAAAGAGCGCGCGCAACTGCATCGTCGGATCAGCGCGTGATGACAGACTTCTCGGACTCGAACTTGGTCTCGTAGTCGTTGGTCCACATCAACCGCGACGTCTCGAGATCCGTCAGTTCGAAGGTCACGAGGTAGTACGCGCTCTTCAACTTGCCCGACTGCTGCACGCGATCCTGGATCACGCCCTTTAGCACGTAGTCGGAGCCGAGCACGCCGCCCTTCATTCCTTCGTTCTGCGTCACGGCGCCAGCGCGCTTGGCTTCGCGTTCCTTGCGCACGGCCTCGAGGCCCTCGGCGCTGCGATCGAGCACGACGATCTTGTTGCCGAGCGCCTTGAACAGCTCGGTGCGCAGCTTGTTGAGGACGATCGTGCGGTTGATGACGTCGGACGATTCGTTCTTCAGCTCCGTGATGTGGAACGTCACCGTCTGGCCGTCGGCCTGCGACGTCAGCACGCCCGAGGCGCGGATGTCGTCGGCCATCTTCTTGGCCATCGTGCGGATGTCCTGGCTCTGCAGGACGGCGCCGCCCACGGCATCGGGGCTATCGGGATCGACGCGCCGGTCGATCGTGCCGGCGCAAGCGGTGAGAAGGGACAGCGTGAACAAGCCGAGGAGTGCGGTCGTGCGCATGAGCGAAGTCGGATTGCGAGTCGGGTCAGCAGAAGGCGCCAGCGGCGGCGTCCGCCGCGGAAAGGCGGCGCGCAGCGCAGTCGGGCGGCGCGTGTTGTTACTCCATGTGGGCCGTCGTTGCCAACGAGGCAAGACGCCGCGGCGGCGCACGGCTCGGTCAGCGGATCTCGAAGCCAGAATCGCCCAGCGCCGGACGGTCTTCGACCTCCACCGACCGCACGTGCGAGATCGCGGGCCCGCGCCGCAGCGCCTCGACGAAGGCGAGCAGCGCAGCGTCGCTGCCTTCCGCCTCCCCCACGACCGACCCATCCGCTTCGTTGCGAACGTGCCCGCTGACGCCCGCCTGCTCCGCGGCGCGTTGGGCGAAGCGACGGTAGCCGACGCGCTGCACGCGGCCCGTGACGACGAATGCGATGCGTTTCATTGGCCTGGCTCCATACGCGCTCGCCCATCGTCGAGCGTGACGCGGCACTGCCGCATCAAGTCGATGCCGAGCACGCCGTGGACGGGAAAGACCCCATGCGGAACGCGCGGCACGACGGGCAGGTCGACCGCGGCGAAGCGAACTTGCGAGACGCGAAGGTCCACGTTGCGCAACTCGCGCACCGACGCGCCGCCGCCGCCGGCGGTCCAGATGCGGCGATAGGACGGCACCGCGCGCGCGTCGCCGAGCGGCAACTTGGCGAGTCCCTGCGCGGTGAGGCTGCTGTGACTCGCGCCGGTGTCCAACACGAACCACAGTCGCTCGCCTTCGATCGTCACGGGCACGAGGCAGCGACCTTCGCTCTTCACGCATTGCACCGACGACGTCGTCGGCAATCCGCGCGGCAGCTCCAGCACGAGGCTCTTGCGCACCGGATCGAGCGTCATGCGAAACAGGCTCAGCAAGTCGAGGCCGAGCACTCCGATCGATGGCCGTTCGGGACCGCCAAAGAGATCGCGCATCGACAGACGTTCGTCCTCGACGACGAGCGCGGGCACAGGACCAAACCAGATCTCGCCGACGGCGAACGCATCGAGCACGCCGATCACCGCCGCCAGATGGCGACCCGTGCCATCGGGGATCGAGCCCAAGTCGGACAGCGCGCGGACGCCCGCCTCCTTCGCGAGCGAGCGCGCGATCGTCGTCATCGACGAGCCGGTGTCGACCGCGAACGCGCGACGCAGATCGCCGATCGCGCACGCGAACTCTGGCAGCGCGCCATCGAGCAGCGGCTCCTCTGCCACGAGCGGCCCGGTGGGCTTGCGACGGAACGGCAACTCGCGCGCGACGGCAACCAACGCGCGGCGACGTTGCGCGGCATCGTCGATTGCGCCCGCGAGCAGCGGCGCGAGCGATTCGCCGTAGCGGCCCGCCGAGAACAACTGGTCGCCGAGGCGTCCACGTGCCTGAGCGGCATTCCAGCCTGCGCTCTCGGGATTGGCCGCGACTTCGCGCCATGCCGCGATCGCGAGCTCGTCGCGCCACAGCATGTCGTGGACGGTTGCGACACAGACAGCGATGCGACCGTCCTTCGGATGGCGGCGCTTGCCGCGCATCGCGAGCTCTTCCGCGGACTCGATGTCGCCGGCCGCGAGCGCAGCCAAGAACTCGTCGACGTATTGCTCCGCCGTGCGCGCGGGCTTGCGGCTCGAGCAGGCGACGGCAAGAAGCGCGAACAGCGCCGCGGCGACTGCCGCCATCGCGCGCGTTCTCGCAGTCGTGCCAAGCCGTGCGGCCATGCGTTCAGTTGGTCGTGATCGTGATGCTGCGCGCAGAGCCAGCGCGGATGCCGCGTTCGCCCGCGGCGATGCTGAACCAGTGCGTCGGCATGTCCGAATACGGATACGGATTGGTGCGCGTGACGAACGGCCCCGTGTCGGCGCGCCACGCGCGCACCGTCATCGTGTAGGTCAAGCCCGCTTCGAGCGGCGTCGCCGCTTCGTTGGGCAGGTCCACGAACGCGAACTCCGTCGTCGTCGCTGGCACCACGGCGGTCCACACGCGCGTGTGCAATCCATCGCTGCGCAACTCGATCTCGACGTAGTCCGCGTCGGCAGGCGCAGTGAACTGCGCGGTGAATCCAGCGGCAGCGACCGTTCCGCCATCGAGTGGCGACGTGATCGTCGGCGCCGCGAGCATCGGGTAGGACTCGGCGGTCGAGGCCGTAAATCGCAGCATCAACCGCTGCGACAGGCTGGTCGTCGCATTGCTCGTCGAAGCCGACAACGCGACCAGCCACGCGCAGCCCTCGAACGGGCCCGTGAGCGCTGGCAGCGTGAACGTCAGGTCCGAGCCATTCGCCGCGACGTTGCCCGCAACATCGCGTGCGACGTCCGCAACGAGGCCCGATGGCTGTTGCACCGCGAGATCGAAGCGCAGGTCCGATGCAGCGAACGCGGCGTCAAAGCCCGTCAACGCGCCCGCAGCGACGAACGACGTCGACGCTGCGCGATTGAGCGGCAAGTCGCGATCGAGCGCAGAGCCTTCGGCGACGACGAGGTCCAGCAGCGCGCCAACGGAAGTGAGCGTGAATAGGCCGCTCGCGACCGTGCCCTCTGCGGCGACGACGTTGCCGCGCGGCAACGCGACGCCTGCGCGATACGCGCCTTGTGGCAGCGAGCCGCCAAGGCGCACCGGCATGTTCTCGTAGGCCGCAGCACCTTGCATGCGCGAGTCAAACCACTCGTCGAACTCAAGCGGCCGCGACGCGAGCACGCGCTGCGACTTGAGCGGGTCCGCGCCCGTCAATTGCCCGCGTACGACGCCGTGGCGATCGAACGCGCCGATCGCGCGCTTTTGCTCGCGCACCAGCGGCATCTCGACGCGATTGCCAACCGGGTTCTCGAAGCTGAATGCGCTCGTCGTCTGTCGGCCGTTGACCTCGCTCACAACCGTCGCCGTGATGCGGTCAATGTTGCTGCGGTTGATGAACACCGCGCCACCTTGGCCGGTGACGCCGCTGTAGCCCTCGTTGGGCACGCGGCCGCGAACCATGTCCGCGCCCTCGATCTGACCGCCGCCGATCGGGTCGAGCGCGAGAATGCGCGCGTTGCGACCATCCGAGCCGATGTCGCGGTCCGCATAGAACGTGCGCAGGTCCAACTGCCGAGCGCCCGCGTTCAAGAACGTGAGCAACTCGTTGATCGTCATCTGCGATCCGGTCAGCAACAACGCGAGCGAAGTGCCCGACCAACCTGCTGGCACTTCCTCGAGCGTGCACTGGCCAAGCTCGTCGGTGAACGCAGCGCTCAACGTCGGCTGGAAGCCGCCACTCGACGTCACGCGGCGATTGGGTTGCGCGCGACCGCGACGGATCATCTGCACGCGGATCGTGCCGCACGGCGTGGTGTCCAACTCGAGATCGCCGAGATCAACGTTCGAGCCCACAGTGAGCGGGCCATGCGAAAGGCTGCTCGCGACGGGCAGCCAGAAGCCGCCGCCGCGTAACTCGATGCCGACCGTGCGCTGCGCGCCGGATGCATTTTGGGCAGCGACCGTCGCAACGAAGCGACCATCGCTATCCGTCTCGGTCGGCACATTGTCGACGCGAACCTGCGCGCCGTAGACCGGCGTGTCGTTGACGTCCACCACGCGGCCGCGAAGTGTCGCGATCGGCGCGTCGAACGCATACGCGTAGAGGCCGCCAGTCGTGACTGCGTTCGCGAGTTGAATCACGCCGCCCGTGCTCGACGCTGCGCCCGCGACTTGTTGCCACTGCCCAGTGAGCGGATCGAGCCGGAACAGCGAGCATGTCGCGCCCGACAGCGCGAGTTCATCGGGCACGACGAGCGTTGCGCCGAGCGCAAAGGTCGCAGTCTCGGGCTCGACGAAGAAACCGCGCGTCGACATCCACGCGCCGGTTGGAGCCGAGGGCAATGCGGATGGCAGCTGACCGACACCCAACTCGCCGAGCCGCAGTTCCACGGTCGCGTTCGCGCCGTCTGCGACGACAGTGCCCGCGGGCAACCGCAGTATCGCGCCAGTGTTGGCCGAATCGTCGAGATCCGTCGCGGGCAACGCAGCGCCGGTCGAAACCGTGAGCGCGACGCTCGCGCTCGTGTCCGGCAAGTAGAGCGCATCGCGCAAGTCCGGCCCCGGAACGCTGACCGCAACGGTCATCGAAGACAGCCGATCCGTGTTCGTCGCCGACGCGTTGCTCGCATCGATGTGCACGAGCTGCGTGCCGCGGCGATCGCCATACAACTCCGCGCGACCCGATCGCCCCGTCACCGCGACGCTGCTGCCGATGCTGACGAGCGCGCCGCTGACGCCGCGACCTTGCGCATCGAGAACGAGCGCTTTGCACGTGCCCGAAGGCAACGTCGCGAACGATGGGCCGATGTCGCTGCCATCGCCGGTGCACGAGGCGAATGCGATCAGCGCTGCAGTTGCGCAGAGGAACGAACGGCGCGAGCAGTTCATGGCGTGCATCATCGGGTTCGTCTCGTCATGCGGTCGGGATCGGGCGGCGTCGCCACGCGGCTCTTCGCGCCATCGGCGCCAATGCTGCGCACGCCGACGACCAAGTCATCGAGCGCGAGGCCCTTCAGTAGGGCGCGCGTTCGGCCCTTCTCGTCGGTGCGCAGACTTGCATCGGAAGCCGCAATCACGCCCTCCCAATCGGGAGCCGTGGTCGCGCGCCACACGAACTCGCAACTGACGGCCGTGCGCGGCAGGTCGAATTCGAGGTCCGTGTCGTAGGCCGTGCGCGAAGCGCTTGCAGAACGCACAACGGGCGGCGGCGGCGCACTCGCGAGTTCCGAGAGCGTGGACGCAACCACGCGCGCGACGCCAGCCACGTATTCGAAGTCCACGAAGTCGGGCAGGTCGCCGTACGGCTTGCCCTCGCGCTCGATGAGGTCCGCGTGTTGACGAGAGTAGTCCTCGCGCGGCTCGGTGAGACGCACGGCGGGAAAGCCCGCCTCGAAGAACGAACGGTGGTCGCCGCCGCGACCGTAGCGGTCGCCGCGGTAGACCAACTGCACCTTGGGCGAGATGCCGGTCCACTTCGTCGTGTGCGTCAGCGCACGCGCAAGGCTGCGGCCGGGACTGTCGTTGCCGTCGAGCGCGTAGCTAAAGCAACGCACCACTTCGCTGCGGCGCACGCCGTCCATGCCGAGCGTGTTGCCGACGATGTCGCACGCGATCATGCCATCGACGTTCGTGTTCGCGGCCTTCATCGCCTCTGCGCAGAACTTGCTTCCGACGAGGCCTTGTTCCTCTCCGTCAAAGGCGCAGAACACGATCGTCGCTGGAAAGCTCTCCGTGCAAAGCAGACGGCAAGCCTCAAGCGCCACTGCCGTGCCCGATGCGTCGTCGTTAGCCCCCGGCGCTGCACGCGTGCCATCGGCGCCGTCGCCATTGCGCGAGTCGTAGTGGCCGCCGACGACGTACACGCGCTCGGGGTCGGTCGTGCCGCGCAGCGTCGCGATCACGTTGACGATCGGCACCTGCGTCGGCATCCCCGGCCGCGCGCAC
>JACCDO010740691.1_pt1 | contig 10795 bp, 10 predicted proteins | sample 7446101 | NCBI WGS metagenome assembly JACCDO01 (sample SAMN15323440, study PRJNA562643) | freshwater metagenome | isolation source: river surface water | place: USA:Blue River Watershed | collected 2017-08-16
AAGGGGCAGATTTCGCTATTCGAGCTTACGGAGGAAAATGCGGAGAAATAGTAGTTATGGGTCTCGACACATTACGCCCTAAAAGTTGGCATTGGATTAAATCGAATATTAACAAAGACAAGTTAATCGAACGATTTAATTCTCTTGATTACACACTGAGTTTAGACACGGCAAGACAGAACTCTATCGGAAGAGGAGAGCTTGTAAAACTTTATAGCGAGAATTATGATTAAATTAAAGATCACGTTCTTGAATTCTAAATGCCATCAACGTATTCCAACAATCGTCGTTTATACTGGGGCGCAAAGCATATTCTTTAACAATTTTATCATCGGACATAGATTGAACGGAAATTTCACCATGTTCTTTGCGTGTTCCGTGAGCATACCCTCCAAATTTCACAATTATTTTTTTTATCTCCGATTTTGGAACCTTGAATATATATAATTCTCCTTCTGACTCTACATTATCATATGAGAGATGGTATGCTGTAAATATGTAAGTGTCGCAATCGTGTAATGGTCTAATCTGTACAAAATTAAACTTTGTGTGCTTAGAACCTCCAAGAGACACTTTTACTTCAGAGTTCTGTCCATCTTTAGAACAATCGCCAGTACAGTCTTCTGCTTTGTTTTTTACGTAGTTGAACTTTATTCTTATGAACCTTTCAAGCAAAGGACCGTATTGTTGAGCTGAAACCCCGCGTATAATACAATATATATGCGCTTCTTTCAACGTCGATAGTTTCATAATTTGGTCTTCGTGCTTTACGGCAGAAAGTGTTAAATGTTCTTTTAAGCGTTTCACGCGTTCTGCTTTATCTATATGCGATGATTGATTAATATTAATATGTGGCAGTTTTTCTGACGTTTGACGCTGTTTATGCGTTTGACTAGAAACATCATATTGTTTTGCTAAAGGATGTTTTGAGTTGTTTGGATGTTTTGATTCAGGATTAAGAGGACACGTTATCTTTGTTGTTCCAGGTGAACGACATAACGTACACATACTTCCGCCTGTCTGAATTTTCATATATAATATAAAATAATTTATTTAATTCGAGTAGGCAAGACCGCCCATGCCCGACATGACGCGCAGAACGTTGTAGTTCGTGGCGTAAACCTTAGTGACACCAGTGGCGGCTGTGCCGGCCATCGTCAGGACAAGCTTGGCGTTATCGATACGCGAGAAGTTGCACGTGCCAGATGGCTGGTGCTCCTCGGGCTTCAGGGCGAACGAGTAGACGTTGATGCCAGCCGAGATAGGGATCGACGTGTGGCACAGGTTGGGCTGAACGCGGCTAAAGTAGGCACCATCACGAGCGGCAAAACGGTCCTGACCGTTGAGCATGAGCTTGGCATCAACAGTGGGGTTAAGGCACTGAACACCGTGAGCAGCGTAGTTGTCAAGAGCAGTCATAACGTTACCGTTGCGACCGTAGTTGCTGGCGACACGGTCAGTCTGCTTGTAGACCCAAACAAGCTCCTTAACAGGGTGGTTAAAGTTCAGGTTAATGCTCTTTGAGCCGTTGGCGGTTGTCGACTCATCGCCGCCGAACTGAAGCTGCTCAATCAGGTACTCGTGGGAGACCTGGGCGAAGCGGCGACGCTCGTCAGTGTCAAGGTAAATGTAATCGACCCAGAGGTTGGCAGAGAGATCGCCGGCGGCGATAGTACCGGTGTTACCGATAAAATACGGGAAGCCAGTACCAGTTGACGCAAACTGGATGTTTACTTTGACCTCGTGGTACTGAAGAGCAATCAGAGGCAGAGCAAGACCGACGTTGCGGCAGAACCAGAACTGCAGTGGGACAAAAATTGTGCGCGAAGTGGCAGCCTGAGCGCCAGCCTGAAGACCACTGACGGCACCGCCGGCATCAAGAAGGTCCTGGCCGATCATGTAACGGTAGCCAAGACGCTTCGAGGCCGGGACCGTGAGCTGGGCCCAGATCTCGAGCCAGTCGCCATAGTGGCGATCGATCAGCTGGCCACCGATCTCGACCTCGACCTGCTGAACAATGTGGTGACCAATGTCATGAGCCCAGCCAGAGTTAGCCGTTGTCGGGAGAGTTACCTCCAGGTGCATTCCGCTGACGAGATCGCCGTTGCGAGAGATCAGAGCGGTAACGCGCTTGCCCTGGCCAACAGAGCCGTTGAGCGTCTGCTGGATCGACTCCATAGCGAAGTTCGTGTGGCGGCGGTAAACTACCTTAAAGTAAGTAATCATTGGGTTGCCTGTCAGGTAAATATCCTGGGCACCATAAGCTACAAGCTGCATAAGTCCTCCTGTCATTTATATAATATCTTGAGAAAATTTTTTTACGCGAAAAACAATATAATAAATATTAATGGAAGAAGGTTGGCAAGGTTGGCAAATTCCCGACGCCTTACAAACGGCGATTGACAAAGTTAATCAAGGCGACGACTTGACCATTCAAGAAGAGAGAGACTGGTTAGAATATTATTTATTCATCATTTCTGATAACTTTACCTTGTCTTCTAAAGATTTATTATCGGACCACGATTGGTGGTTAAAGTGTATACAGTATCATAGCGATATCGATGAGGACAAAATGCAGAAATTTCTTGATAAAATCCCTGAGTTGAAGAAAAAACCCCTTGAAGAGTTGTTAGAGGTTGTAGTAACATTTTTCACTATAGACGAACTAAAGGCCGTGAATTTTGACTAGAGGGGGGAACCTAGGTTCCCCCTTAACCCCCTCCTAATAATTTAACACTTTAACTTTACCATTTAACCCTACCTTGCGAGCTTTTTGAATTTATCAAATGAAAAAATATAACTAAAAAATATATATGTTTCCGTCAAAACTCTTGTTTATTGCGGCATGTATTCCCTTGCGGTTAGCTTTGGCGTATCTGGCGAAAACTCAACCAAGTGTTCTCGGTGTTTTGGGGTTAGGTTATTTAGTTTTAGCTGTCGCGATGATGGCAATTTATTTTTTTGATTTACGGCCAGTTGGTACTGAAGCAGGCGGTCGCATCTGGTGGAACGCCATTAGACCACTTCATGCGATATTATACTTTCTCTTTTCGTATTTAGCTTTAACAGGATCATCTGAGGCATGGAAAGTATTAGTAGCCGATGTTGTCTTAGGGCTAACGGCTTGGGTTTTTCATCACTTTGTTTAAATCCCAAAGTGCGGAGTTAACCGCTTTTTGTTTTTGTTTTTTTGTTTTTGTTTTTGTTTTTTTGTTTTTTGTTTTTTGTTTTTTTTGTTTTTTGTTTTTTGTTTTTGGTTTTAAGAGAATAAAACACAAGGAACGATTACGCGCGGAGGCTCGGCTTCTTCGCACGCATCTCGCGAGAGATGAAGGCGCGGTACTTGTCAACACTGTTCTCGTTTACAAGGTTCACGATAATCTCCTTTGTATGAACGTTGAACTGACTGTCAATCATCCAGCCTTGCTTCCCGAAAAACTCGTTCATGTTATCAATGGCCGTCTGGCCACCCCACAGCCACTCCGGGTGGACCTTGCCCGTCTTGTGGTCGCGAACACCTTGGAGAAGTTGGACGATCGGCGTTCCCTCGGTACGGATATCGCCGTTTCCAGCCCAGTAGCAGCTGTGAATGTCACGCGCGCGGTTCTCGGGCGTAGGGAGCAAGTAAATGCCGATGGGAGAGAACTCAAGGTTGGGTACACTGGCGATCGTGTCCAGGATGCGGTAGTAGAGAATGTCGCTAAACGACTCCATAAGATAACGCTGCTTGGCCTTGAGGGCGGCTGCGCGGCGCGGATCCTCGGTGGGTTTAAAGCCAGCAGAGAGCGCTACCTTGTGTTCAGGTTGTGTCTTGGTCTTGGTCTTCGGTTCGGACTGAGGCTTCGGCTGCTCTTCGGGTTGCGTCTTGGTCTGCTTGGGCTGCTGCTCATGTTGCTCAGTGTTAATCGCAGCAGGAGGCAGAAGGGTTGCGCCCCAATCAGAGCAATCGCCATCGCCTACAACGACGGGAGCGGTTGGTGCTGTTGGTACGTGATTGATTTTACGGCGAGGCTTGATGGCGATCTTGGAAACTTCGGCAGGCGCGGCGTTCATGATGTCTTTCGATATGGTGTGTTGGGTTGTGCTTTTATTGTAATACTATACAGATAAAGACTCATCTATTCATTTTGATAAATAAGTCTCACTAATTATCATTCAAACTTAAATTACTGAATTTTGCCTACAGGGAATCTATTAAAGCCTTGCTCTCGCGAATAATTTGGTTAAGATCAACGCCAACATCAACATCGACGGGATAGTCAGTAGGCAAAATTGTCGCAATAACAGGAGCTTTAGATTTTTTGGCGAGAACTATCTGATTACGATTATGCTTGCGGACAATCTCTGCTACAGTTTTACCCTTTTTGTCTACACACTGACCCAAAACTGCTTTTTTATTAGCCGATGAAATAGGAACAGCGTCACGCGTGCTGGGTTTAATCATTATACGGTAAGGACCAAGCGCAGCTTTACCGTCGCAATGTTTTATCATACCTCTTTGATTTATTATACCGATACATTTTCCAGTACGTTTGCTAAGTATTATGCCTAATAAATTAGGCTCAGTTCTCAATATATTCATCAGAGATTGTTCTCGCGACGTAGAAGAAGGAGCTGTTCTATTTATTTTACAAATAGTCTGACGCAATGGACAACTGCGACACTGGCAATTATTTTGTGTGTTTTGACGGACGGTTCCACAATTTAAGCATCTGATACGTTTCATCGGAGCAGATGTAGGCACAGGAGCAGTCGGAGGCGTAGGCGCACCCGTGCGCGTAGAAACACCCAATTTGCCCAAAAGAGCAAAGAGTTCGTTCAATGACATATATTTTATACAATAATTAAAATTGAAATTGAACTTCTTCCGTTAACAAACCAAAACATGAACGATAACTCCATGCCAATTTACGGCGAGATTGCAAGTCTTGTTAATCAACAACCAAATGTAATCGACGACATCGCCACAGAGGATCTGCTTCCTGTACTTAAACTAAAATTACTTAACGCCGAACCCAAACGTCGCCTGCTTATAAAGATGTTAAATGCCGATCATCATGTCGCAACCGATTTATCCACTGAAGAACTGTTAAGCATTCTCCAATGGTCAGACGATGCTTATTACAACGGTGCACCCGCACAATTGTTGAAAGATCAAGTCTACGATTACGTGAAACGTGTTCACGGTCAACGGACGAAGCTTACAATGGATAAAGAAAAAACCATGCTATCCGTTAGTTCAGAGACAGGTGTTGGTATTAAACCAACTAAGGGCCGTGACGCGCGCTTGCCAGTACCACTGAGATCGCTGGATAATTTATTCAACGGAGAAGGCGATGTCGACAAATGGAGCGCCAATCATAAAGGTCCATATGTACTAAGTGCCAAGATGGACGGTACGTCGGCGTTATATCATAACGGAATGCTTTTTACTCGCGGTAACGCAACGGTTGGTCGAAATATTAGTCACATTTTGCCGTACTTGTCGCTTCCAAAGACTCCTGCGAATATAGCCATCCGTGGCGAACTCGTCATTGATCGTTATTTGTTTGATCGTAAATACAAGGATAAACCGGCGTCAAACGGAGCAATTCGAAAGATTAATCGCAATTCTGTTGCCGGTGCCTTGGGCAGCATTAACAATCTGGATGAGGGATTTTTTAAAGATTTGACGTTTGTAGCTTATGAAATCATCGATATGGCTGTCGGTACAGGTGCACAGCAGCTGCGACCAGCCGAACAATTCCGCAAGTTGCTTCTTGACGGTTTTAGTGTTGCTAAATTTCGCGTTTTGGAAACTGTTTCAGATGAGATTTTATCGGCGATGTACCACGATCTCATCGCGACTTACAATTACGAGGTTGACGGTGTCGTGATTCAACGAGACTATCCATATGTTCGAGAGACGGATAAAAACCCAGATTACGCCAAATCCTACAAGGAAGCCCTGACACAAGACGTGGCCGTTACGAAGATTATTACGATTGAATGGAATGTCAGCCAGTACGGTTATTTGGTTCCGACGCTTATTTATGAACCGGTTTCGATCGGCGGTGTTACGCTTCAGCGTGCCACTGCTCATAATGCACGGGAAGTTCAGAAACTTGGTCTTGGACCTGGCGCGATTGTTGAAATTGTCTATCGAGCCAAGGTCAACCCGCAAGTTAACCGCGTTATTCAAGCTGTAGAACCGTACATGCCAACGGTTCCGTACAAATGGATCACTTCGGATTCTGCTGGTGAGCCAGTAAATATCGTTTTTGACGAATCTTTTGTGTCTGGTGTTGGAGCTCCTGGTGCAACAGGAGACACGATTAAAATTAAACTCATTCATAAATTTCTGGTTGAAATCGGTGCCAAGGGGATTGGAGAAACAACAGTTGAAAAGATTTATCATAAGGCAGGATATAAGACCGTTGGCGATTTCATCGGTGTGAACTTGTCAGATGTCAGTTTTCTCGGCAAGCAGGCAGGACAAAATATTGTTAAAGCGATAGAAACATCGATTAAATCTATTGACTTGCCGACGCTCATGGCCGGCAGTAAAGTGTTTGGTCGCGGACTCGGAACCAAAAAATTCACTAAAGTTTTCGAAGCGTATCCGGATTTTGCCTCTAAACGTCATTCATACGACGAATATGTTCGCATGTTTTTGAAGGTAGATGGTTTTGCCGACAAAACGGCTACATTAGCCGCGAAAGGTATGGTTGATTTTTGGGAGTTTATCGATACACAGCTGTCTGCCGATATTTACAAAAAAATCATAGAAAATACTGCCGGTGCACCAGCAGGTGCTTCTGCACCTGCGCAGTCATGGTGCACGGGCAAAAACATATATTTGACAGGCGGCAAGAATCAAGAAATCGTAGACTTTATCAAGAGTCATGGCGGCACCGTACAAAGCACGTTCACCGCAAGCACAGATATTCTAATTCGACGCGACGCTTCTTATACCAATAAAAAGACAGAAGAAGCGGAGCAGCGCGGCATTCAGATTTTAAACATGTCGGATGTACAGATTTAACCTTAAGAAAGGAAATTTTTAGATAAAACTACATAACTCGGGTAAACTTCCGGGTGCTCCTTTACAAATTTTTCCGGTTCCGTTGCGAACGCAATCGGAATTGGTTGCTGAGGGTATCTCCAGTCCCAATAGTGAGGCTCACCATAGTAATCTACTATCAATGCGCTGTCGAGAAAATACGGCTGCTTTGCTTCTATAATCACACGAGAGCCTTCTGGTACAACTGCTCTCTTAACATCCGGCATAGATTCCTTTGGTAACGTGCTTAATTTTAACTTTAAATCTTCATCATTAGGTAATAATTCAGAAATGTACTTATTGCCTGGGGCTACTGGACGATTCAAAACATTATTAACATTATCCAATTCGTTAAACTGCTGAGAGTAAGCATTCGTCGTTACAGGAATAGTAACGGGAGACCATCCAGATGCCGAACCGGCTGTTTGTGTCCGAGAACTAATACCCAATATGAAAAGGCAGGAAACTAATAATACAATAAACAGTCCTGTGATGCTCATGATATATTTAAAGCCAGGTTTTAAAAAATGATAAAAATTCTTAATATAAAATATGATGTTACGTGTCTGTAAACGTGATGGCCGACTTGAAGAGGTGCAGTTTCAGAAAGTTACCGATCGCATAGAGTATCTGCGCAAGGGCGTTCTTGCCGACGGTACAGTGATTGGCGAAGCCCTGGAGGTTTCTTCCAATACGATTGCCAAAGAGGTTATCTCTAAAATTGCCGATAAAATTACTACGCGCGAGCTGGATGAATTTGCCGCGAAATTCTGCGCAAGTCTGGCTACGGAAGACCACCAGTATTGTGTTTTGGGTGGTCGTATTGCCGCTTCCAATCACCAGAAAAATACAATTAGGTCGTTCACCGAAACAGTCCGGTTGCTGTATGAAAATAAAAAGGCCAATGGCCAGCCCTATCCGTTGCTTAACCGAGCTGTCTACAAATTCGCACAGTCTCATTCTCGTGACCTGGAGCAGATGATTTGTCATGAGCGCGATTATAATTTCGATTACTTCGGTTTTGAAACCTTGAAGAAGGCTTATTTCTTGCGCCGATTGGACGGTGCTTTATCTGTTTGCGAAACTCCGCAGCATATGTACATGCGCGTAGCGGTGGCCTTGACTGTTCGCACTTCAATGAGTCGCGAGGCTAAGTTGGCACATATTAAGGCCACATATGATTGTTTGTCCCTTGGAAAGTATTCACATGCCAGTCCAACGATGTTTAATGCCGGAACCCATACAGAGCAGTTGTCGTCTTGCTATCTTCTCGGCATCGGCGACAGCATGGTTGACGCAGGTGGCATTCCGGATTGTTGGAAGGCCTGTGCCGAGATTTCTAAGGTAGCAGGAGGCATCGGTGTTGGAATTCAGCCGATTCGCGCAGCCGGGTCTGAAATTGCTGGAACGGGAGGAAAGAGCGACGGTATTGTTCCGATGATTCGCGTTTTTAACGATATTGCCCGGTATGTAAACCAGGGCGGGCGTCGGCCAGGTGCTATTAAGATGAGCATCGAGCCATGGCATGCGGATATTTACCAGTTTCTTGACTTGAAAAAGAACATTGGTGCCGAAGAGCAGCGGGCGCGCGATTTAACTTACGCCCTATGGGTGCCAGATCTTTTCATGTCACGACTTCAAGAATCCATTACAACCGGCAAGGATGTGACATGGAGCTTGATGTGCCCGAACCAATCTCCTGGTTTGTACACGACTTACGGCGACGAATTTAACGAATTGTACCAGCGATATGAAACAGAAGGCCGGTTCATCAAGCAGGTGAAAATTAAGGATTTGTGGAATGAGATTTTGACATCGCAGAAGGAGACGGGCGGTCCTGATATTTTGTACAAGGATTCCATTAATCGCAAAAGCAACCAGAAAAACCTCGGTGTTATCCGCAACAGTAATTTGTGTTCTGAAATTCTCGAGTATTCCGACGAGAACGAGTACGCGGTTTGCAATTTGGCCAGTATCTCCTTGTCGGCATTCGTTAAGCGCGACTCGGAGACGGGTGCTCCATGGTTCGACTATGAAGATTTAATGGCGACATGTAAGATTGCTCACAAGAATTTGGACCATATTATCGACATTAATTTCTACCCTATGGAGAAGTGCCGACTGTCTAATTTGAAGCATCGGCCAGTGGGTCTGGGCACACAGGGGTTCGCAGATGCCTTGTTGGCGTTGAATCTTTCTTTTGAAAATACAGTCGACGAAGAGAAGAAAATTACAGCGATTTCAGAGGAGACGCGGGTTTTTAATCGTAAGGTAGCCGAGACAATGTATTACGCTTGTATTGAGTCGAGCATGGAGTTGGCGCGGGATCGTACCGAATCTATGGCTACATTGCGCGAATTGTACCGAGCAGGAGCTTTCAGGTACACTCAGAACGGTCTCGATGTTTTATCGTCATCTGCTGGTTCACCGGCACCTGCTCTCATTGAATCGATGCGACCAATCATGGAAGAAGTATCAGCCGATAACTCTTATCCTGGCGCTTATTCAAGTTTCGTAGGTTCGCCGTCCAGTGAAGGCAAGCTTCAGTATCACCTGTGGGGCGTAGACCCGATGCCAGGGTTTCTTGACTGGCCTTCTCTGATGAAGCAAATCGCGCGTTACGGCTTACGCAACAGTCTTGTCCGCGCCGACATGCCAACAGCCAGTACGGCACAGGTGCTTGGAAACTCAGAATGTACAGAGCCTTACAAGTACTGTATCTATACGCGCCGTGTAACTGCCGGCGAGTTCGTGGTTGTCAACAAGTATCTCCATCAGACATTAAAAGAGCTGAACCTCTGGAATCCGCAGATCAAGAAGGATATTATTCGCTATCGTGGAAGTATTCAGGACATTAAACAGATTCCTCTCGCCGTCCGCGATCGTTTCCGTACAGCATTCGAGATTAGCAAGCGTACGATTCAGACCTTGGCGGCGGATCGTGGTGCGTTCATTGATCAGACACAGAGTATGAACTATTTCGTATCGCGTCCAACAAACAATATCTTGACGAATATTCATTTGGGTGCGTGGAACATGGGCTTGAAGACCGGTATGTACTATTTGCGCCGCGAGCCGGTAGAGCATCCGATTCAGTTCACAGTCGAAAAGGGCTTTAGTGTCGGTGGAGCACAGGATCAAAATTTAACCTCAAAGGAATGCGTCTCGTGTTCGGCCTAGTGGGGAACCCAGGTTCCCCATAGCCCCTCCTATTGATGTTATGCCGTTATGTCGTGTTGTTATGTCGTTATTTCGTGTTGTTATGTCGTGACACGGTTATTCAAAATGCGAAGCCGATGAGAAAAAATTATACCTAAATTGTATATGTTCCTTTTTGATTATATAGATCCAGTATACTTCGTAGCTGCCCTGGCTATAGGATTATTATATACATACTTAACTGCGGGTAAACCTACTTTGGTTATTAGATATCCGACTCCTGAAAATGCCGGCAAAATAACATATCGCGACGACGCAGATGTATGCTATAAATATAAAGTCGCGCCAGTTACATGTCCGACGGACGAGAACCTTATTAAGAAAGTTCCTATCCAGATTTAAATTTAAACGTTTAAAACCTCTTTACGCGAGGGGTTTGAAGTTTGAAGTTTGAAAGTTAAATGCTCCCAAGAAAAAATATTTTGTTAAGATATATGACAGGTGGACTTATGCAACTTGTAGCCTATGGCGCTCAGGATATTTACCTGACCGGCAATCCTATGATTACCTATTTTAAGGTGGTTTATCGCCGCC
>JACCDO010016899.1_pt1 | contig 10794 bp, 11 predicted proteins | sample 7446101 | NCBI WGS metagenome assembly JACCDO01 (sample SAMN15323440, study PRJNA562643) | freshwater metagenome | isolation source: river surface water | place: USA:Blue River Watershed | collected 2017-08-16
CGGCCTATTCGCAAAGTTGTACGCGGCTGTAGCACGGTTGGTTTAATCACCCGATCGCGTTCAATCCAAGTTCCATTTGTTGAATTTAAATCTTCAATAATCCAGTTTTTGCCTTGAGGAATGAGCCTTGCATGGTTAGTACTAACAAAGTCATCATCAAGCACAATTGTTGAATCTGGTGCGCGACCAATTGTTATTTGCGAAATACCTAGAGGAATTTCAGTTCCTTCAAGCGCACCTTCAGTGATAATTAACTTGCTTGCAGTTTTGCGTGTTCGTAAATTTGCTCGAGGACTTGGTGTTCTAGCTGGGGTAAGTGGCTTTGCATCGCGTGGTGCTTGCAGATCTCGGCGCAAAACACCAACAACAGAAATTACAAACCACCAGAGCACAACCAAAAAACCAATTCGAAGAATACTTACTAGTAATTCGGACACGATTTACCGACTCTTGTAGGTCAAAGTTGTATTACCGATTTTGATTATTGAGCCATCACGTAAGTTAGCTTCAGTAATTTTCTGACCGTCAACGCTTGTGCCATTGGTTGATCCTAAGTCACGAACAATAACTTGGGATCCAAGAACGATTGCACAATGTAAACGACTAGCACCAGCATCAGTAATTTGGATGTCGGCATCTGTACCTCGTCCAATATTTGTAATTGATTTAGTCAGACGATACTCACGGCCTGAAATGTCAGTAAGTACTGGCGTAACGGTTGCCGTCATCGCGGCCACTGGTATTTGAGAAGCTGGCTGTTCTGTTCGAGCAGCAGTAGCAGGCGGTTGATATTTCGCTTCGCCAGTTTCACTTTTTATTCGGAAAACTCCGGTTTCAAATGTGGAATCTTGACCAAAAGATACATTGACCCGATGAAGAATTCGATAGCGCTGCTCAGCTACGTAGCTATTTGCTAATTGAGTTAATTCTGCAATCAAAGTATCGAAGTAAGGTGAAAGCCTTTGATGATCTATTGCACTTAGTTCAATTACGAAAATGTTTGGAACAACTAACTGGCCATTAACACCGTTTGCTCGGGTGTCGATTTCTTGTTGTAGTGCCGCGCCAATTTCAACCGGCTGCACTTCAGACTTGAAAGCCTTTGAAAATGATCCATTAACTATGCGATCTAAGCGCTGTTCTAGATTGTCTAAAAGACCCATCGCCAGCACTCCAAACATTTATAAAAGTTGATAAATACAAGTTTACTTGGGCATTTAGAGCCTAAATGCAAGGATGAACTATGTGTCTTTCACATGAAGTGGATGTTATTGCAGCTAGTGAGATAACCATGGTGGCAGTTGATGCACTTAGACATAATCAAAATAAGCAATTACCTAAAAAATTAGTTTTGACTTGGTTTAAACATTCGAACAACCAAAGTTGAAACCATGATGGATAACACCACGATCAGCAAGACTGCAGTGAACTGAGTCTGAGTTATGAAATTCTCAGCAAGGGCAGCACTTCCAAGCACGAATGAAAATTCACCGATCTGACTTAACCCAACGGCTAATTGCGCAGGACGAGCATCAACACCACTTAATTTGGTAATTAAATATGCCGGGAGTGTTTTTGCCAAAATTAAAAGCGCAAAAATAATTGTGGCAAATGGAAGAGCGTCAATTAAATTCTGTGGCGAAATTAAACTGCCTATAACTACGAAGAATAAGACTGCGAACAGATCTTTGAATGGCAGGAGCACTCGGCGTACTTCATCAGTCTCTCTTCCCTGGTTAAGCGCTAAACCAGCAACGAATGCGGCTAGAGCCATAGGAATTCCGAACGCAACAGTTCCAATAGCAGCAAGAACTAAACCAACTGAAACTGAATAGATTAAAAACAGATCGTGTTCCCACTTAACTACTCTTAGTAATTTTGGAAACAAGAATGAAGAAATATAAGAAAGAACAGCAATACCAACAAGGCCGGCCAGCGCAATAGCCAGCGGTCTATCGCCAACACCAACAATTGTCAGAATTACTGCAGCAATAGCAACACCCGTTATGTCTTGCATAACACTCCAACCAAGAAGTGCAGTTTCAGTTTGCGGATTTGTGGTTCTGCGACGACTGCGCGTGATGTTAACAATGACAACACTTGATGACATAGCGATACCAAGTGCAAGCAAGATTGCTCCATACAGCTCTATACCAAGTGCAATAAACACAGCAGTACCAATGGAAATACCGATTAGTACTTGTAGTGGTGAAGCCCAAAAAACTGCGCGTTGTTCAACTCGAAGTCGGCGCAAATCAATTTCGATGCCAACTTCAAAAAGTAATAGAACTACGCCGATGTCAGCTAAAACCGCAAGCTGTTCTGATCCAGCGACATAACCAGGTGTGAATGGTGAAACCAGAAGCCCGGTAAGTAGGTAGCCGATGATTGCCGGAAAACCTAATTTGCGTGAAATTAAACCAAGTGAAGCAGCAACTAATAGGACAACACCCACGTCTAGCACTAATGGTGCTGTTTCAATCACTAGTGCAGGCTGCATTTAACAATTTTACTCTAAGAAAATTATCAGGGCGTAGGCTTAAAGAGTGCAGATAAATACTGAACTATTAGAACAAGCAGACAATTGGCTTGATCAAGATCCAGATTCAGTTACCAAAGAAAAATTAATCGCGTTAATCAATGCTGCAAAAGCAGGCGATGGCGCAGCGTTAATAGAACTAGAAGACGCTTTTCGAGCACCGCTTGAGTTTGGAACTGCTGGATTGCGCGGTGCATTAGGCCCCGGACCTAATCGAATGAACCGGGTAACCGTGTTACAGGCCATCGGCGGCCTCGTTGAGTACTTAAAAGTAAATGGATTTTCAGGAAAAAAAGTCGTTATTGGATATGACGCTCGATACAACAGTGATGTTTTTGCCAAAGATTCAGCTGAAGTTTTAGCAGGAAATGGATTCACTCCAGTTATTTTTGACCATGTTGTACCAACTCCAGTGTTGGCATTTGCAATTCGAAATTTAAAAGCTTGCGCTGGAATTATGGTTACTGCAAGTCATAATCCACCTCAAGACAATGGCTACAAAGTTTATTTAGGTGATGGAAGACAAATCGTTCCACCAGCTGATCGTGAAATTTCAGACCAGATTAGAAAAATTAAGGATGTTCGCAATTTAAGTCGAGGAACTCAAATAGAAATTGTTCCAACAAGTTGTGAAGAAGCCTACGTAAAATCAGTTGTAGACATTATTAATGCTGGCCCAACAAATTCTGCCGATCGTAAAAACATAAAAACTGTATACACAGCGATGCATGGTGTTGGTTGGCAAACCCTGAACGAAGTATTTTCGCAGTGCCAAATGAATTCACCTAGCGCCGTTATGGAACAGCGAGATCCAGATCCAGCATTTCCTACTGTTGCATTTCCAAATCCTGAAGAAAAAGGTGCCCTTGATCTTTCTATTGAGCAAGCACTTAAAGAAAATGCTGATGTCCTATTAGCTAACGATCCAGATGCAGATCGATTAGCAGTCGCACTTCCTACCGAGGACAACAACTGGAAAATGTTGCGCGGTGATCAGGTAGGTATTTTGCTTGGTTGGTGGATTGGTCAACGCGCAAGACTTATCAACAAAGACCTAAATGGAACGCTGGCTAGTTCCATAGTTTCATCCATGATGCTTGAAGTTATTGCCAAAAAGAATGGGTTTAACTACGAGCACACGCTAACGGGCTTTAAGTGGGTTAGCCGAGTGCCAAATTTAGTTTTTGGTTACGAAGAAGCACTTGGGTATTGCGTTGATCCACAAAGTGTTGGCGATAAAGATGGCATTTCAGCTGCTGCAATGTTTGTTGAGATGGCCGCTGTTCTTAAAGGCCAAGGAAAAACAATTTGGCAACAATTGGACGATCTTGCGTTGGAATACGGCTTATTTGTAAGCGATCAAGTTTCAGTACGCGTTACAGACATCACTGTGGTTCCAAAAGTAATGGGAAGTTTAAGAACAAACCCACCCAAGAAGTTTGGAACCCTTCTGGTTGATTCAGTTGTTGACCTATCCAAACCAGAAGATGGGTTGCCACCAACAGATGGAATTATTTTTTACTTAACTGGTACATCAAAGATTTCACGTGGACGGGTAATCGTTAGACCAAGTGGTACAGAGCCAAAGATCAAGTGCTACCTTGAAGTGGTTGCAAATACTGACGATTTAATCTCGGGTCGCGCATTAGCCGAACATGAATTAAGTGAAATCGCTCGTGATGCAAAACCACTTTTAACTGGAGGAATGTAATGGATCGCACAGACTTAGCAAAGCTAGTTGATCACACTCTACTTAAACCAGAAGCAACAGCTGCCGATGTGATTGCACTTTGCCAAGAAGCAAGCGAGCTTGGAACTTTCTCAGTTTGCGTTTCACCATCTTTTGTTGAAACTGCAAGAGCGAATGTAGCTAATGGTGTGGCTGTTGCAACCGTATGTGGTTTCCCTAGTGGAAAACATGAAAGTGAAATTAAAGCAGCTGAAGCAGCACTTTCAGTTGCCCAGGGCGCAGATGAAGTCGACATGGTTATTGATGTTGGTCGCGCAATTATGGGTGATTGGGATTATGTCCAAAGTGACATTGCGGCTGTTCGAAAGGCGACCAAAGGAAAACTGCTTAAAGTTATTTTGGAAACCGCTGCGTTAACTGACGAACAAATCAAAAGCGCATGCATGGCGGCCGAATTTGCAGGCGCTGATTTTGTAAAGACTTCTACTGGATTTCATCCAGCAGGAGGAGCTGAAATACGTGCAATCAAAATAATGCAAGATACTGTTGGTGGTCGCTTAGGTATTAAAGCAAGTGGCGGCATACGCACAGCAGAATTTGCACTAGAACTTGTCGCAGCAGGTGCTACTCGTTTAGGACTTTCAGGGACCAGAGCTGTGCTTGATGGCGTTACCGCCACCGGCAATTACTAAAGCCCGTATTCTGCGCGAAGTTTGGCGTAACCAGGTTTAACTACATTATTAATAATGTCTAATCGTTCATCAAATGGAATGAATGAACTCTTAAGACTATTAATAGTTAGCCATTCAAAATCTTTTAATGTGTAATCAAAAGCCTCGGCTAGCCAACCCATTTCCTTTGACATTGAAGTATCTGACATCAATCTGTTGTCAGTATTCAAAGTAACTCGGAAATTAAGTTTGCGAAGTAGACCAATTGGATGTTTGGCAATACTTTCTGCTGCACCGGTGTCAACATTTGATTTAGGGCAAAGTTCAAGTGGAATACGGCGGTCTCTGACGTAAGCAGCTAAATCACCAAGTGTTACTGATCCATCAGAGTTCACTGTGATGTCATCAATTATTCGAACGCCATGACCCAGGCGCTCAGCTCCGCAGTATTGAATAGCTTCCCAAATACTTTTCAAACCAAAAGCTTCGCCCGCGTGAATCGTGAAATGTGCATTTTCGCGTTGCAAGTATTGAAAAGCGTCTAGGTGCTCAGTTGGTGGGTAACCTTTTTCTTTGCCAGCAATATCGAATCCGACAACACCATCGTGACGATACTTAACGACTAGTTTTGCAATTTCAAGTGAGACATCTGCCATTCTCATTGCAGTTAATAGTGCACCAACTTTAATTTTGCGTCCGGCAGCAGCACTGATTGATTCGCCTTCTTTAAATCCATTTAGGACTGCATCAATCACTTGTTCATACGACAAGCCTTTAGCGGTATGAAGTTCTGGGGCAAATCTAATTTCGGCATAAACCACGCCATCATTTGCCAAATCCTCAACACATTCACGGGCAACTCGGGTAATTGCATCAGCTGTTTGCATCACACCTACTGTGTGCGCAAAGGTTTCTAAGTAGATTTCAAGTGAACCTTGGACTGCACTATGAAACCAGTCCGCTAGTTCTTTTTCATTATCGAAAGGTAATTTTGTGTAGCCATTTTCTTTGGCAAGTTCCAAAATTGTCGTTACCCGAAGTCCACCATCTAAATGATCGTGTAAAAGTGCCTTTGGAGCCTTTTTAATAATTTCGCTAGTCAGCATTAGTCATCTTCTCGGTTCACTAAATCAGGTGAAAATGCTGGCAAACATATGGCCACATAATGTGCATCTTCTTTAGTTAAATAACGAACCCGTTCACCTGCGCGGGTAAGGATGGCCTGCCCACCTTTTACTGTTGTCGTTCCATCCTCGTGTTCAATTTCAAGAGCGCCACTTAGCACAATCGTGTATTCATCAAACTCAGGGGTTTGCGCCGGCTCACTCCAGCCCGCTGGCGCATGCATAACTGCTACTGAAACTTTTGAATCATTGCTGTTTACATGACCGATGAATTCTTCGATTGTTTTTCCACCCGGAACGGGGATTAACGTTGGCGCGGTAATTAGTTGAGGCATGCTGTTTACTCTATCTTCTAAATAGCTTAAACAATCCGATCAATTACAAGAGGGAAGCGATCTTTAACTTGATCTTTACTTCCAATTTCAAATCCATTCATCAGTGATTCAAGAGCCAATTCAAATCTCGCGGGTTCATCGGTGTTAAGCGTAAAGAGTGTTTGCCCTTTCTTTACTTCATCACCTGGGATTGCAGTCCAGGTAATACCTGCTCCAGCTTGGACTAAATCTTCTTTGCGTGCCCGGCCAGCGCCAAGTCGCCATGAGGCAACGCCAACACTTAAGGCATCAAGTTTGGTTAAGTAACCATCTTTATCTGCTTTTACTTCAAAAGTTTCTTTTGCTTTTGGAAGTGGCGCATCATTATCGCCACCCTGAGCGCTGATCATTTGTTTCCAAACATCCATCGCTGAACCATCGTTTAGCGCATCAGCAGGATCTTTAGTATTTGATACGCCAGCTGCTTCAATCATTTCGCGAGCAAGTAAGACTGTTAATTCAACAACATCACTTGGTCCACCACCACTTAAAACTTCAATGGCTTCAGCAACTTCAAGAGCATTGCCAGCGGTTCTACCAAGTGGAACGTCCATTGCAGTTAGAAGTGCTCTAGTTTTAACACCAGCATCGTTTCCAATTGCAACCATTGTCGTTGCAAGTTCACGAGCTTGATCCACAGTTTTCATAAATGCACCAGAACCAACTTTTACATCCAGTACAAGTGCGCCTGTTCCTTCGGCAATCTTTTTACTCATAATTGAAGCTGAAATAAGTGGAATTGATTCAACTGTGCCGGTTACATCTCTAAGTGCATAAATTCTTCGATCGGCTGGCGCAAGAGTTTCACTAGCTGCGCAAATAACTGCACCAGTTTTATTCAAGACATCAAACATCTCTTGGTTTGTTAATTTAGCTTTCCAACCTTTGATCGATTCAAGTTTGTCTAAAGTTCCGCCTGTGTGACCAAGACCTCGCCCTGAAAGTTGTGGAACGCTAACGCCACATGCTGCAACAAGTGGCGCAAGTGGCAAAGTGATTTTGTCTCCAACACCACCTGTTGAGTGTTTATCGGCAGTTGGACGGCCTAACTTCGACCAATCCATAGTTTCGCCAGAATTTATATAGCCTTGCGTCCACCGAACAATTTCGCGGCGAGTCATTCCATTAAGCAAAATAGCCATCGCCATTGCTGACATTTGTTCTTCGGCAATTACATTTCGAACATAAGCATCAACGAACCAATCAATTTGCGCATCACTTAATTCGCCGCGGTCGCGCTTAAGCGCAATAACTTCAGGTGCGGCAAATGGTTCAGGTTTTGAAGTGTTCATTAAGTCCATCTTGCCACGCAAAATGAAAGCTGGTTAATGACGTTTTATTTGCGAGTTATTAAATCATCTGGCCCAAAAGCATCAGGCAAGATTTCGCTCATTGGCTTAATGCCAGAAACTGAATCTAGTAAACAGTTAGCGCCGCCATGTTCCCAAAGTAATTGCCGACAGCGCCCACACGGCATGAGCGCCATACCGTTTCGATCAACACACGCAACAGCGACAAGTTTTCCGCCACCGCTAAGTATCAAATTTGAAACTAAACCACATTCAGCACAAAGGCCAATTCCATAGGATGCGTTTTCAACATTGCACCCTGTGATAATTCGACCATCATCAACTAGCGCTGCAACACCAACTGGAAAATCTGAGTAAGGAGCATAAGCCTGCGCCATTGCATTGCGAGCATGATCGCGCAATGCATCCCAATCGATATTCATTAGTGCGCTTCGCCCCTGCGATAGATAACACCATCAGCTGCAGGTGGTCGCAAACTTTGAGAGGCAGTTGCTAACACAAGCAATGTGGTTACGTATGGAGCAACAAGCGCAACTTCAGTTGGCAACTTTGTCGTTAGTAAGAAAGCGCTAAGCAGGGCAGCACCAAGTAAACCAAGAGCGGCACCTGTTCCACGCATGCCGCGCAGCAACATCATGATTGCAATCGCGATCAAAATAATTGCACCCAATAGCGCCAAACCAGAAATGTTTGATTTTGAACGAAGTTGTAATGCGTCGATGTAACCGAAAATAGAAGCACCTGCTGCAGTTCCACCTGGTCGCCAGTTACCAAAGATCATTGTGGCAAGACCGATGTAACCACGACCTGCAGTTTGTCCTTCGCGATATACGTTAGTACCAACGATTGCAAGATATGCGCCAGCTAACCCAGCAAGTGCACCAGAAGTTGTCACAGCGATGTATTTGTATTTGTAAACATTTACGCCAAGTGATTCTGCTGCCCAAGGATTTTCACCAGCACTTCGCATGCGAAGGCCAAATGAGGTTCGCCAAAGAATAAATGCAGTCAAGACAAACATTGCAATTGCAAGCAAAGTGATTATCGAAACTTGGAAAAAGAAACCTGATAGCAATCCTGCGGCATCGCTAATTATAAAAATTCCTTGTTTCTGCAAATTTGAAAGCGGATCTGCAATCTGTGAAATTGTGATCGAAGGAAGTGCAGTCACCGGTGGTGATTGAGTTTGACCACCACCAGGAGCATTTTCAAATGCAAGTTTTGCCAAGAACTGCGTAATGCCAAACCCAAGAATATTGATTGCAGTACCAGCGATGATTTGGTCAACACCAAATGAAACAGTTACGACTGCAAAAATAAATGCACCAAGTGCGCCGTATATAACTGCAGCTGCAACACCAGCCCACGGACCCCATTGCCATCCAGCCCAACCTGCACCAAACGTTCCAAGAATCATCATGCCTTCAAGGCCGATGTTTGCAATACCAGAACGCTCAGACCAGATACCACCAAGGCCTGCTAAACCAATTGGCACAGCTAAGCCAACTGCAGCACCAATAGTTCCAGTACTACTTAAGTCAGCTGTGTCAGCAAAAGTACGAGCAAGTGAAAGTGCAGTGACACCTGCTAGCAATAACAAACTGATGCGAACAAACTTTGCTTGCGGAAGCGAAATGCGCGCCATTATTTGTTCCCTTCACTAGTTGTTGCTGCAGCCAAGGCTTTACCAACATTTTGTTGTTGGGTACGAACCCGATTACGTCGAACAAGTTCATAAGCAACAACAACTGAAAGCACAATCACACCTTGCATAATTGTCACGATTTCTCTTGGCACACCTTCTAAATCAAGAATTTGACTTGAAATATCCAAGAACGCCCAAAGAAGTGCACCAAAAGCAATACCGATTGGATTATTTCTTCCAAGTAAGGCAACGGCGATACCTGTGAAACCGTAGTTGGCTGGGAAGTTAAGCGTGTATGAAAATTCTTTACCTAGTAAGTCAGGTAAACCAACTAACCCAGCGATTGCACCAGATGCGAGCATTGCATAAACAACCATGCGCTTGCTATTAACACCGCTTGCAGTTGCTGCAGATGGCGAAAGACCACTTGCCCTTAGGTCATATCCAAAACGGGTGCGATTTAATACAACCCAATAAATAATTCCAACTGCAATTGCAATAAAGAAGAATCCGTACACCTTTACTTTTGGATCAATTAGGGCGTAACCGGCTAATTGCGCGCCTTCTTGAATTCTTGGTGTTCCACGAACGTTTAGCTTTACTTCAGTACCAATTCCAGTTTGAACAATCACATAACTGATCACACCAATAGCCAAGTAATTGAGCATGATCGTTGAAATAACTTCGCTAATTCCGCGAACAACTTTTAGCCAGGCAGCAATACCAGCCCAGAGTGCACCAACAAACATGGCAACCAAAATTGCAGCAACAGCTGAAAGTGGACCAGGCATTGCAATCCAACCAGCAACCGCTGCTGCAGTCATTGCAGCCAATCGGTATTGACCGTTAACACCAATGTTAAAAATATTCATTTTAAAACCAATTGCAACAGCAACAGCACTCAAGTAATAAGTGGTTGCAGTATTTGTGATTAAGGTCAAGGAACGAGTTGAAGTTCCATAATCAAACATTCGACTAAAGACTTCAAAAATGTTTGCACCAAAAGACGCCAAAATTACGCCGGTCACAACTAGAGAAAACACAATAGCCAAAAGTGGAGCGGCTAAAACGTCAACTAATTTACGAAGTTTCATTACGCAGCAGCTCCTGCACCAGTCATTGCATTACCGAGTTGTTGTGGGGTCACAGTTGCTGGATCAGCGTCTGCAACAAACTTTCCACGCAAGATGACCTTTAATGAATCGCTTAAACCAATTAATTCATCTAAGTCAGCGCTTATTAGCAGCACAGCTAGTCCCGCAGCACGCGCTGCTCGAAGGTGATCCCAAATCGCTGCCTGTGCGCCAACATCAACACCACGAGTTGGGTGGGCGGCAATTAATAGTTTTGGTTCACCTGACATCTCGCGACCAACAATTAGTTTTTGTTGATTGCCACCAGACAGAGCGCTTGCATAAACATCAATACTTGGTGTGCGAAC
>JACCDO010141508.1_pt1 | contig 10794 bp, 17 predicted proteins | sample 7446101 | NCBI WGS metagenome assembly JACCDO01 (sample SAMN15323440, study PRJNA562643) | freshwater metagenome | isolation source: river surface water | place: USA:Blue River Watershed | collected 2017-08-16
CGACGCGGTCTTGTTGGTAAACATAGCAACAATTGTACGGTAATGAAAAGTTGTTGATTTGTTGGTTGAAAGAAATTTTTGGATGAGGTGGGAGAGATGAAGGGGGTTTCGCTCTTTCAATAACAACGAATCCACTATCCACCACTTTACTCCCCTACAGAATCCTTCTTTTTGAACTGTCCATTAGCTCCTCGATTAGTACCTTGAACAGACATGAAGTACGAATGAATCTTCCGAAGGTTCTTTTGTTCGAGCCAAACTTCATAAGCATCCATGCGATTGACGTACCCTGGGCGAGGCATAACTAGCTTCCCAACACTTAGCCAGTTGTAGATGGTTTTAACAGTGACCCCAAGCTCGTCAGCCATCAGGGATATCTTCACCCAGTCTTGTTCCATGAATCTCCCAAAAAAGTAAACCGCCCCAACACTCTAACATGTTGAGGCGGTTCATAACCCTAGCGGGGTTATTTTGTTTCTCTCTCCCAAGGAAACAAACCTGTAACTCTATGTGCAGGTCCTGCTACTTCCCAGCCTTCCCAGACTGACAGGACCAACACATTTTCATTCTAGCACTACTTTTTCTTTGGTGTTGCCTTCTTGGCTGAAGTTGCTGCTGGCTTTGTTGGGGCTGGCTTGGCTGCAGGCTTTGCAGCAGCCTTAGCCTTAGCCTTCTTTGCCAACGCCTCAACCTCGTCGATGCTTACTGGCTTCTCGACTGGCGCCTTCTTTGCCACTGGGTGTGGCTTTGAGTCTGCTTCGATCTTTGCAATCTTTGCATCTGCCTTTGCCTTCGCAACTGCCTTAGCCTTAAGCTCCTCTTCAGCAGCCTTCTTAAGTGCAGCGACACGTTCCTCTGCCTGCTTCTTCAAAAGCTCGAAGTATTCCTTCTGCTCCTTGACGATTGCTGCTTCAGTCTTCTTCGAGTAACCGAGACCAAGACCATTACGGAACTTGTCCCAAGCTGTGATGTTTGCCAATGTATTTCCTAACGTTAGTTTTAGCTTTTTGATACTAGCACATTAAGCGCTGTGCTCGCGGGGGTCTCGACATTCTGAGCACAAGAACGCGGTTACGCCTTGGTCATCGTCTGTGTCGAGTAGAACTGCTCCAGTCAAGCTGACTCGAACTGGAAAGTAGGCTGTCTCGGTTTGACATACTTCGCAATTCTTTGGGATGAGCCACTTCACATTCTCGGTGAAATCATCACCAAGAGCTTCTTTCGAAGCTGCATAACCCATTGCCAAAGCATGTTTCTTACCTGACCCAAAGCTCTTGCGCATGAAGAACTTTGTGTTCGGAACATCCATAACTGCACGCTCACGAACGCAAGGGCAAGAGTAAGCTCCTGGCTTGCAGAAGTGTCGATTCTGAAACTTGTCGAACTTGTGGCGAGTAATCGAGTGACCACACTCACAAATCCTTCGATCATCATTTCGAATCGTTACGAGATAAGCTTCCTTAGTGTCGAGGACATCTTCGTAATCTAGATCGAAATCATCCATTACTTACCCGATTCGAATACGAAGACCTCATCTGATGGTGCAGATACACCAGCTCCAACCATGATGTTCATAATCTTTGCAAGTTCTGCATAAACTGGATTGCTGACAGCTGATGCTGCAATCTTGGTTCCCTGCTGAACTAACAAGTCCTGAAGCTCGTCTTCCCATTGCTCGTCGGTCTTGTCTGACACATTGTGCCAGGTCTCTCCGTCAAACACTGCTGGAATACCTTCACCGTAAACAATAACGTAGCCATACTGAACTCCGCTCTCATCTACAAACGAATCCAACAAAATGCCTTCTGGGTCACGCATTACGCGAATACCGCGCATCTTTCCTGCATTTGGTTTAATCATTTTTTCTTCTTTCTTTACCCGAGATATTCTAGGGTCTTCATTTCTTTCTTGTCAGGCATAGTGCCTACCCAAGTTTCTCCATCGAACTGATACAAGTCTCCCTTGGAATCTTGATACCAGCCAATCTCATAGGCTTCTGGCTCTTGAACTTCAATCTTCTTAGCTTCTTCAACTGGAAGTTTCATCTCAACTGCGGTCTTAGAAATCTCTTTAGCCAGTCCAGGAGTAATCTCCTGCCACTTCTGTTCCATCAAATCAGAACGAAGCCACATCAGGCGACCATCCACAACTCGGATCTGAACCTTATCATTTTCATTTACCAGACCTCCAGTAAACAATCCTCGAAGCTGCTTGTCCAACTCACGCTCTGCCTTAAGCTCAGCTTTCTCCTCTGGAGTTAGCAAAGGAGTTGCGTAGTCAGCCAAAGGTTTCCATGAACCTTCACCGTCAACATCCACATAAACTCTGCCAATAGCATCTACCGCAGCACTATCACTCAACATAGTCAAATCAGGATTCATCCCAAATACTCCAACTTCTCAATCTTCACGCTAGGGACAACATCCCAAACGAGTCCGTCATATTGATACAGATTTCCATCAGTATCTTGATACCAACCAGCCTTAACCTCTAGTTGAGTCCAACGCCCATGTTCGTCTCTAAGAAACTCAATGGTTTCAAACACAGGTACATCAATTCCTCTATGACTCTTGCTCTTGTAGTCCATATTCACACCATACACACTTTCTTCCTTCTTGTCAACTACCTTCTATAAATCAATCTTTTCTTTCCAACCCCTGTCAAATCCCACCACACCAACCCCCAAATACTTATTTTCTTAATTGTACTCGAATACTTGGTACTGCAACATTATTTTACGTAAGGCCCTATACACACGCGTCACGCGTATTAGAGATTATTGTTGCAGTATCAAGTATTAGAGTAGAAATATAGAAATATTATCAACTTTTAAACCTCCCCTTCCATTTTTTCTTGATAATACCCAAAAAATATATTATCAAAATCCTCCACCTCCCCCTTCCTCTCCTTCTTCTCAGATTAATAAAGGCGTCCACAATTTTTTGATAATGTTTCTTACCCCCTGCTTACTTCTGCCCTTCTTTATTTTCTTTAGCCCCGCACTTAATAAGAAGAAAAACACGCACCAAGTTGCCGCCCAGCCGACGGAGTCGGCAGCCCGCTCCCTACTCCAGCAGTGCATTACAATTATTTACATGTCAGCTGAACGCCTGCCCAACACCTCGCTAGAGATTGCTCTACGCAGGTTAGACTTATGCACTTACGCTGTTCAGGAGATTCACATAGAGCTGGACCAACCCCAGGACCCAGACTCAAAGGCTGACCTTATCCTTGCAACCGAGAAGCTCGTTGCAGAGACGGTTGACCTATATCAAACCGTTAGGGATTATGTTTGGGGAATTGAACCAGAAGAAGACGAGTAGCTGTAACTTAGAGCTTCTCTGAAATAGTCTTAACTACTTCTGCCCACACACGTGGCGTCCAAGTGTACGGCTGATAGCCACCAGCACCGCCAATAAGAACTTGACTGCCATTTTCTACAGCCAGTTCAGCAACTATCTCTGCAGCCTCTATATACCCAGCAAGAGTGTACTTAAGACCCCACTTCTCACCTTCATGCGCGTCTGCTCCTGTTGCAAGGAGGATAACGTCTGGCTTAATTTCTGACACTCGCTTGGCAATATCTTCTACTGCCCAAAGGAAAGCGTCATCACCAGAGCCCTGTTGCAGGTTGTAGTTGTACCAGTTGCGATCTATATCAGTGTATAGATAATTGTCAACTCTATTAGGGATAGAAGTATATGGAAGATTCGGAAATATACCATGTCCATGGATACTGAAGGTATGCACTCCACTATCTAAATCATCAAGAATTGCCTGCACTCCATCGCCAGCGTGCGCGTCCCAATCTATGTAGACAACTTTTTTACCAGCACGAGTAAACTCAAGAGCTGCCCAAGCCATGTCATTGAATACACAGAAGCCAGAGCTATACCCACGATGCGCGTGGTGCTTTGCACCTTGAGGGTTAAACGCAACACGAACACCAGCACCAGCACTTTCAAGCATCCGTTCAACTAAACGAACAGTTCCGCCAAACATTAGCGCAGCAGTATCGGCGTTTACTTTATTTACGCCAAACCACTCATAGCTTTCGCCTTTGTCTAATACTTCAGATATGTACTGCTTATCATGAACTTGACGTAGCTTAGCCCTGTCTCCGTCTTTACCGTCTTTAAAGGTAGGTTCAATGATTTCAAAGCTACCTTCTTTTAGTTCACTTTTAAGAATATCCACTGCAAGCTTTGCTCGAACAGGGTTCGTAGGGTGTGACCCATCCCCGCTACCCAGTTTCCAGTTAAGATAGGAATCTGAATAGGCAATAGCTAGCGTCTGTTGTTTGATACTCATAGGTGCTAGATTAGCCAATAACTGTAGTTATGTCAAGCTAAGCCCTAGAATGTACCCCTGAAGGCGATTCCAGCTCTAGGCTCAATAATCTCCACAGCGTGACGCACACGATGCCCAATATAGATTAGGTCCCCAGGATTAAGCTCCACAGTTAATAGGTGCTCATTATCTGGAACACCAGCAGAATCTTCTCTATGCTCGATATCAGCCTTTAGCGGGGTGGAGAGCGTCCAGCGCGTCTTACCAATACACTGCCAGAATAAGGTGTCTCTGTCATCTCCATGCGCTGGCACGTTGAAACCTTCAACTGCAAAGTTCACAAAGGTCCCAGTACTACGCGGACCACCATTCGAAAGTATCTCTGCCAACCCATAGTCTTCACGCAGAGTTCTCTCTACTTCTGAAGTGATTCTGTCGATCTCTCCGCCTTCACCGCCACCAGTGTAGAAGTAGAAGTCTGCATCTCGGCGCTTAAGAACTTCACCAACGAATACTTCGACGTCACCGTGCGGTTGAAACGTTGCCTGTTTCTGACGCTTAATCTGTAGGTTCTCAATAAAGTCTGCCCAAACAGGTACATTCATAAAGATCCCAGGAAAGTAGGCTACCCCGTACTCTTCCTTAGCGCGTTTGATTTCAGCCTGAACATACTCAGGGGTGTACTTAAGTTCACTAGAAGTAGACATACGGCTATTATATCTTAGTGCCTAGGAAACCTAGGAGGGAACATGGCTCGCACTAATTGCTTTCTAATCTCTGCCTGCTCTTTAGTAGAGGCGTTCTTTAGGGCCTCTTCTATATCCTTACGGACAGAGTTATAGAGAATAGCAAAAGCGGTGGCGCTAATACAAACCAACGCCACCGCCACTACGAAGATTATGTCCAGGATAGAGTGATTGCTCATAATCCTATTCTATCTAGTGTATTTGCTAGTTATTTCTTAGTCTTGACGTATTCCTCAAGCCCAGCCCAGACGTCTCTCTGAGCTCGTTTATTCTTTTGGTACTGCGAAGCGGCAATCCAAAGTAGGACCACAAACTCTAACACCAATAGGCTTAGCGCTCCAATAGCAAATGCCCACCAGCTCCACTCAAATGTCAAAGTGACCATGACTCTTAGCTCCTTTAATTAGTTAGTGCTAGTAGATTCTAGCTTAAGGTTGTTTACCCATTCAAGAACCTCGACACGCAGAACAGGAACAACAGTTCCGTCCTCTTCCTGGATGCCCTTCATGTTTAGTTCCATCTCGGTTGCGCATTCCCCGCATACGTCTACATTCATAGAGATGTCACCCATCTCGTCTTCCTGAACAATAGCGCGTACTCGGTTCATTTCATATGCCTCAAAGATTTCATTGCACTGGTCACAGCTGAAATCCACGTGGGCAAGTGTGCTTGTAGTAGTCATTCCATTTTTCCTTTCTGTTGGTTGACTACTTAGAAACTACACCTAATCTAAATTCTTGTCAAGTAATCCATGGAAAAGAAAACGACCCAGAGAATGTTCCGAAACTCTGGGCCGCTTTCACAACAGAAAGGAGTAACAGGGAAAATGAACTAAACCCTGGAACTACCGCCCCTAAAGGCAGGCAACTACATCATAACACATATAAATACCTCTAGCAACAAATCTGGTAAAATAATTATTAGGCTGGGGAGCCATCAGGAGCGTTCCCGCAAATGCCTATTTCAAAGAAACCAGCGGCTAAAGCTAGTAAAACTAACAGCAAGCTTGGTTTAACTCTCGACATTACTTATCGCGTAGTCGCGACTTTTATTGCCTCTGCCCTCAGTGTTATTGGCGCAGGCTCAATTATTGGACTTGACCTATGGATGTCTGCATCCCTAGGTGGTCTGCTAGCAGTTGCAAAGGTTATCGAGAAGCTAGCTCTCGCTTTCTTGGAGGACGGAAAGATCGACCGTAAAGAAGTCAACATGATCTTCTCACAAGTTGTCCGTCTAAAAGAAGCAGGAGACGCAGCCCAAGATGCGCCTAAGTCCAAGAAGTAAGAAACTACTTAACGTTTATCTAGCAGTATCTTTAGCTTTCTTTTTTCCACTAACTGGAGCTACCTTAGCGTACGCTACAACTCCAACACTGGAAGAAGCACAGGCTCAGCTCACCGCAGCCCAGCAAGAACTAACTGACGCACAGGCAGCCCTTGCTGCAGTCAATGCTGACGTTACCTCTGCAACTGACAATTTAGCCACTGCGCAGACAGCATACAACGATGCCCTTACTGCGTACAACGCTACTCAGGTTGCCCACCCAGGAACTACAACAACCTCAAGCCAGAACGTTGTGCAGAATGGCCAGTTCAATGATGCCTCCGCATGGTCTGGCATCGCGATGTACCAAGACTATATGTACAACAACTCAAACATAGCTCTTGTTATGAACGGCATCCTTAAGGGTTCATACTCTTCTGGCAACTTCTACATGCAGCAGGGCACCTTCACTTCCCCTGTTAGAAACGTAACCTTCTCTGTTGACGTCTGGAACAACGACAATAACAATGGCGTAGCCACTGCAGCTGACTACTACCGAATCGAGTTCCGCACCTACGCAGCTGACGGCACAAGACTCAACTACTACAACTTACAGTGGTCTAACGGTTGGCACGACTGGATCACCCGTTCCGCTACCTACACCCTTTCACAGGATGCAGTCCGTTGGGACGTAGGCTTCCGCCTAGCTGATGGCGGTTACTGGAATGGTAACTACGGTCCTGCAGTCGACAACGTTCAAGTTATTGCTCAGGTAGCTACCACCTCCCCTACTACCTACACTTATGGCGAAGCAGAAACTCAGGCTTTGCAAGATGCTCAAGCTAACCTAACTTCTGCCCAAGCAGCTCTAACTGCCGCACTAGCAGATCAAGCTACAGTACAGCAAAGAGTTTCTGCCGCCGAAGCTGAAATGCAGCGACTAACTCTACTTGTTGCAGAGCTTACCCCGCACATCAACGCTCCGACTAACTTAACTGCAGAGCTTACCTCTACTCATGTAAACCTAAGCTGGTCCGCTCCGACTTCTAACCTTTCAGGGGTCACGTTAGAGCGCTACGCAATTATGTGGTCCACAACGCACTTCACCCAAAACGGCTGGGGCTGGGTTCACGACCAGACTTCAGTTTCAATTCCGCTAGAGATTCTAAACCAGAACGGTGGACTAGGTAGCACATTCCAGTTCCAGATTCGTGCAGATAACGACACTCTTGCAATCTATTCGCCATACTCAAATGTTGTTTCAGTTCTCACACAAGAGCCTCAATGGTGGCAGATTCAGTTTGATGAAGGTCAGCAAGTTTCTATTTCTGCCCCTGCAGGTTACGTTTTCTCCACTCCACGTGGATGGTATGGAACACCAGACGGCACCTGCGGACTTGATGTTACTTCAGTTATTACTCCACTAATTCAGGGCAATGCCACTGCAAGCTTCAGTGCAAACAACGCACTATTTACAGATCCTTGTCCTGGCTGGGGTAAGGTCCTCCGATTGAGTACCCCTGTTGTAGTCGCCACAGTAGTTGAACCAACACCTGCGCCAGAACCAGAAATAACCCCAACCCCAACAACTCCGCCAAGTCCAACCCCAACAGAGACCCCACAACCGCCAGTGGTGGTGGAACCAACACCAACGCCAGAGCCAGGTCCCGCACCGTCACCAACCCCCACACCAGCACCAGAACCACAACCAGAACCACAGCCGTCGCAAACACCTGAACCTACTCCTACTCCTACTCCAACACCGACTCCAGAGCCGACCATCGAACCAAATCCTGAGCCAACCACACCAGTAGAGCCAGAACCAGAACCGACTCAGCCATCTGAGCCAGAACCAACGCCAGAACCAGAACCAACGGTACCAGCGAAACCAGAAGAGCCAGCAGTAGTACCTGAGGAAGAACCTTCACCTGAACCAACTCCTTCTGTTGAACCTGAAGAACCTACAGAAGAAGAGCCTATCACTTCAGTTGAAGACTTGCCAGAAGAGATCACTGCCAGCATTCTTCTTGACATCAAGCTAGACGAGATTGTTCCAACTGACCTAACTCCTACACAGGCAGAAGCAATAAAGGAAGCAGCTCTCGAAGTATTTGAAACTGCAGCTCCAGGCTCAGCAGCTTACGAGCAAGCACTTGATGCACTACTAGTTGCAGCCCAAGCAGACGACATTGTTGTTGATGAAGAGCTTGCTTCGATTCCAGGTATTGGTGCTGCTGCCGTTGCAGTTGCCGAAGTCCTAAACCTTTTGTCCAACGTTGGTGCTGACATGAACCCAGAGGTTCGTGAAGATGCACAGAAGGCAACAGTTGCTGCTGTCATCGTTGGTCAAATCGCAGGAGCAGCAATCGCTGCAACATCAGCCGCTGCACCAGCTGCAGCTTCACGAAGGATCAAATAATGTACGAGTACAGAGTAAAAACACTCATTGCAGTTATTGACGGGGATACCATCGATGTCGAGATCGACTTAGGGTTTGATATCTCAATCACAAAGCGAGTACGTCTTGCTGGCATTGATACTCCAGAGTCAAGAACTTCAGACAAGTTCGAGAAGACTCTAGGTCTCGAATCAAAGGCGCTACTTAAGCAGCGTCTTGCAGCTGCTAAGACAATCCTGATTAAAACAGAGAAGCCTGACTCATCCGAAAAGTATGGACGAGTCTTAGGTTGGCTATTCATAGATGATGAACCAACCTCGTTTAACGAAACAATGATCGCAACTGGTTACGCGTGGTCATATCTGGGAGATACAAAAGTAAAGAACTTCGACGAACTGTTGAATAAAAGAAAGTAGAAACCATGATGCATTTCATTAAGGCTCTGTTCCAGGACTTGGTAGACCAGGCATGGACTTTGCTGGGCCTCGGCACGGCATGGGTACTTCTAGAGGGCTCAGCCCGCGATCTAGTTGGAACCATGATTCTGATTACCCTGGGATTTTGGGTTATCACATTCCCAATCTTCCGCTACGAGAAGCCAGAAAAAAAGATAACTAACCTCTAAAACAAGAAGCGCGTCTTGCTTATGCAGGGCGCGTTTTCTTTTATCTACCTAGGCACTCGTTAACTTTTAGTACTCCCTCGAAGAAGCCACACGGTTCAATATTTGCTAACGCACGAGTATCTTTAGGTAGACATGCTCCACCAAATCCATACTGCCCGTCATCAGGACTAGGGACTAGCGAGTGATACTTGGCACCAAGTCTCGGGTCAAATCCAAGCACTCCGCGCACTTCGTTATAGTCAATGTTGTAGTCATCTGCAATTAGCTTTATGACATTAAACATTGCAACTTTAGTTGCCAAGATTGCATTAGACGAAAGTTTAATCAGTGCAGCAGCCTGGAGTGTGCATTTGTAGTACTGCGAGGTATTTAGAGGGAACCCTACGCGAGTCAACCATGACTCAACTCTATACACATCTCCAATGTTGCCACCAAGAATCGTCATTACAGATTTGTCTACACCACTAGACATTTCAGTGGCAGTGTAGAACTCAGGGAACAGTACGATTCTTAGCGGACTGTACACAGTTAGAAGGACATCTTCCACGTAGTCAGGGCCAACAGTACTTCTGATAACTACAATTCCAGTAAACCCATCTGCCATTAACCTATCGAGAACGAAAGATAGATTAGTGTAATCAGTCGGGCCACCCCTTAAAGTGTCTACGCAGACAATTGCATACTCGTACTTGAAGAAGTTCTCTATAGTAAAACCCTTAGCTGGGTCATGCACATCAATAGCCACCTCCAACTGCGAGGCAGTAAATCTGCCCACATCTCCGTAACCAATGAGAACCGCAGGTAGGATGGAGTTATGAAGATTTTGATTACTGGCGTCGCTGGTTTTATGGGCAGTCATTTAGCTGACGACCTCCTATCCCGTGGGCATAAAGTTCTTGGAATCGATAACTTATCTGGTGGCTCGCTATCAAATGTACCAGACGGCGTAGAGTTTCTACAAGAAGATTTGGCAAACCTAAGCTTAATACGGCCAATCTTCGATGGGGTTGATGTTGTAATCCACACTGCATGTACAGCTTATGAAGGAGTGTCGGTATTCTCTCCAGCATTCGTGACTCAAAATACTTATCAGATAACAGCAACAACTCTTAGCGCAGCTATTGATGCAGGTGTCAAAAAGTTTGTATTCATGTCTAGTATGGCTCGTTATGGTAATCAGCCAACTACTCCGTTTACTGAAGATATGAAGCCAAATCCTGTCGATCCTTACGGAATTGCAAAGGTTGCATCTGAAGATCTTATTAAGAACTTATGCGAAGTTCATGGTATTAATTGGTCTATCGTAGTTCCGCATAACATTATTGGTCCTCGTCAAAAGTATGACGATCCATATCGCAATGTTGCAGCGATCATGATTAATAAGATGCTTAAAGGCGAGCAACCAATTATTTATGGTGATGGTATGCAAAAGCGTCAGTTCTCGTTTATGTCTGATGTAGTTGAGCCAATGC
>JACCDO011710329.1_pt1 | contig 10791 bp, 12 predicted proteins | sample 7446101 | NCBI WGS metagenome assembly JACCDO01 (sample SAMN15323440, study PRJNA562643) | freshwater metagenome | isolation source: river surface water | place: USA:Blue River Watershed | collected 2017-08-16
ATAATTGGATATCGTTGGCAGATTGGTGTATCAGACCGTGAATATTTACATGATATGATTCCCCATCATAGTATGGCTGTATTAACAAGTAAGCATATACTTGAGCGTAGTTCGAATAAGCGGATAAAACAGCTTGCTGAAACTATATTAAATGCACAAGTCAAGGAGATTGCGTTAATGAAACTCCTGTAGGAGTTTGTTTGCATTGCTAAAGCAATGCGCATGAAACTCTTGTAAAAGCCCTTACACTTTAAACCAATTCCAAAGATTATAACAACGTTTTGTTTTTTGTCCATTACCATATTTATTAATCTCTTCATTAAATAATTTATCTACAATAAATAAATTATTATGATGCTCTACTATATCGTCTAATAGTTTATTGCGTGCATTTATATATTGTGTATGTATTGCTTCTGATGTATTTGGTGGAAGTTTATCTATTTCTTTTACAAGGAAATATAGACGATTTTTCAATACCTTTTCAGCCGCTTTCATTTTCTTTATTTGAGAAAATACATTTGTTGAATAAATATAAGAATAACGAAAGCGAATTGCTTCAGGTATTATAAATTGATTTGTATCTTTGATTTCTTCTACTTTCTTTTCAACTTCATTTACAAATGTTTGTACTTTTGTAAATATTTCATTATCTTTATCTTTTATAAGTAATACTTTACCAGAAAAGAATTCACACATTGTTTGCAATTTATCAAATTGATACGCAGATGTTTTATGAGCCTGTGCTTTGGCATCCAGTTTTAGGAACGATATAATAGAAAGAATAAATGTACTTGCACCAGTTAGACATGATACTAATATAGCACCACTTTCTAACCCTTTCATTGCTACACTTAGCACTGTACAAATTGCAGATATTAATATTGTAGGCATCATTAGAATATTAAGGGAGTTTTCACAATGTGTCTTAGAGTCGATATATAACATTTTTTGACCTTTGAGATATACTGCAATAATATCGAGAGTAGTAGAGTTTTGTGTCATAGGACCCCAATATGTATTTGTAAGGATGGCAGAGAATTCTGGAAATTGTGCTAAATCAATTATAAGGGATATATCTTCTTGTTCATTTTCAATTAATGAATCTGCAGATTCGCCGACGGAATCTGCAGATTGATGAGTTGCCTTGGCTGCACTTGCTTCGCTCGTGCCAGTAGTTGCAGATTTTACAACATCTGCAGATTCATTCATCGATATAGCTGTATCTGCAGTTCCCTCACTACCATGTATGGAATTTGCTTGTCTGCGACCTAATAGCCTAGGATGTGGCTGAGATGCCCCTGAACTATCTGCAACTGTTGTGGCTATTATTTCATTTGCTAAATTGGTCAACCCTGTAAAAGATGCTGCAGGTAAAAATTCATTTATATCTTTTAATATATGTTTGGGTGTTATTGGCATAGAGGAATCATTCTCTGATATATCTTTTACAACCTCTATACGTAATGGCGATAACCGTGGCGGTTGTCGTGGTTCTTGCGCAGCGCCAATTTGATTTCCCGAAATATCAATTGGTATTCGCAATGCACGTTTACTTGACATTATTATAACTGTCTAAAATCTATTGAATAGATTATTCACAGCAATTAGATGTCTAATCAACAGCAACAACAGCACACGTCATTAAATAAGTATTTCTATATTGATACAAAACATGAGCCGGTAATTACTACACAAATACAGCAAACTACAAAATATAAATATCCTATTATTATCCAATCTGAACCAGTGAAAGATATATTAATTCGTATTACCCCATATAAAAGCGATTATTGTCTAAATTGATAGAAAATGTCAACCCAGCAATTAGAAGGTCAGTCAGAACAAATGAAATCAACATCTGAAAATGATTGTTATTTTGTAAGTAGTAGAGGAATTCTTAAAAGTTGTCATATTCGTTCATCCAACCCACGCTCTAGTTGTGGATGGGATACCGAATATTTAAATACACTCGTTAAAAATCCATCAATACAATTTAATCATATGCGTATATATGTATGTTCTGAGCTTCTTCGTTATTTTGTAAATACAATTTTACCACATATAAATGTTGATTTTGTGTTGTTAACTGGGGATTCAGATTTAAGTATGCCTGGGGAAGGATTGAATGCAGATGAACTATCTCGCCTTCTTTCTAATTCTCATTTACGTCGATGGGGTGCTCAAAATTTAATGCGAATTAGTAATCCAAAGCAGTTACAAATGCCGATTGGACTTGATTATCATACATATGTAGCAAATCCAGGAACTGAATGGCGGCTCCCAAATGAAAGTATTTTACCAATTGAACAAGATAAATTGCTACACAATTTGAGAAATAACTCCTTGCCATTTAATAAACGTATACCTAAAATCTATACAAATGCACAACATCGCCTCGATAGATTTAATGACCGCCGCAATTCAATTCATACAATTCCGAATAGCATATTAACACTCGAGCCATATATTATTCCACGAACAAAAGTTTGGGAAAATTATTGCAAACATGCATTTGTATTATCACCATTTGGAAATGGTTTTGATTGTCATAGAACATGGGAAGCACTCTGTTGCGGATGCATTGTAATTATACGGAATCCATTTATGAAAGAATTGTTTGCTGACTTACCTGTCCTAAATGTAAGTGAATGGTCCGATGTAACACCTGAGCTTTTGCAGAAAACAATAGAAGAATATTCTGCTAAAACATTTAATTATGAAAAACTTACACTAAAATATTGGATAGACCAGCTTCATACATATTAAGCACCTTCTAATAGCCCACGTATTACTTTACTATTCACGCGTTGCCTTATATATTTATCAATTGTATGTACAATATATAAAATACAGCAATTAAGAAAATAATAAAATGCTACTATATTTTCTAAATGCATATACCGAGACTGTGTTATAAATGTTGCACACAATGATAATATATGAATATTCCAATGTTTAAAATAATAATATATATATTTCCATGGATTTTTAGTTTGTAGAAATATATTTACTAAATAATATGCACATGTAATTGCATGAACTGATATACATATATGTGAAAATGATATAGTTGATATATTACTAAATGCACTAATTGGAAATAGCCATAATGCTGCAAATGGAGTTGATGTATTATAATATATATATTTATTAAAAACAGTAGCCGATTCTTCTAATTCATTAATTGTGTATATATAAAATCCATGACACATATTACATTGTTCACGCGGCTGTGTTGGGATTCCATATATCCATTTAAATAAGCATTTTAAATGAACATATTTTATTGAGCCGTTGCATTTACAAGGGCTAATAAATGGATTTGATACTATAACATGGTTATCAAGACAGAAGCGGCATTGGTCGTCACCGTCTTCCATTTATTTATGATTCGATAAAACGGATTGTATGATTTTGCTACTTGAATTACTTGCACCATCTTGAAATGGGAAAATTACAACCTCAGATACATATTGACGTCCTACAATATCGTCTAATTTATAATCACCACCCTTCACTAATATGTCTGGTTTTATTGCTTTAATTAATTCTTCGGGCGTGTCTTCATCAAAAATACGCACATCAGTTACCCAAGGAAGAGCGCGTAACATACTAGCTCTATCTTGTTCAGAACGAATGGGTCGTGATACACCTTTTAGACGACGAACAGAAGCATCACTATTTACACCAACTATAAGTGTATCTCCAAGCTTACTTGCTTCCTCTAACAGCCGTAAATGCCCAACATGAAGTATATCAAAACATCCATTTGTAAATACAACTTTCTTCTTAATGTGATGTCCTTTTATTTTTGTAAGAACTGCTACGATATCTTCTTTCTTAACAACATATGTCCCACAATGCATAACAGCACGTCGTCCAAACTCATTTGCTATTTGCAATCCTTCCTTATAATTTAAAGTAAAACTCCATAAAAATGCCATAACAGCAAGTACAACATCACCAGCACCTGTTACATCAATTACTTCTAGACTCTCCGTTTGTTTATCTTCTATATGTGCAGCTCCTCCCGCATATCCTAAACTCATTCCTTGCTCCGCTAGTGTAATAAGTGATGCGGTACAACGCGATTGCTCATATATTTTTATATGAGCATTTTCTAACCCACATTTATCTATATCGATGTTACCAAGTCGTTTTGTTTCATTCTTATTTGGTTTGATAAGGGTGCATCCATAATATGTTGAAAGCGCGGCTTTTGGGTCAACAAATGTATCAATATTTTCTGATAGAGCATATGCAATAATAGATTGCTTTAGTGTTTGTGTAAGAACGCCCTTATTATAATCGGAAATAACAATTTTGACAAGTGGGCAACCATTTGATTCTTTGCAGCTTTCTACAATGTTTACAATATTCTGCATAATTTCCAGTTCTAATTGCCGTGAAATTTCATCTGTTGATTCGTTATCCGAACGAAACATGAGTGTATTTTTATGATAATATCTATGTTTACATGTTGTTGGTCTACCTCCATCTACACATAAACCATCTGTTGTCATAGAATGGCGTTGTAAAAGAGTACGAATATGATCTGCATTTTTATCATCTCCTACAACAGATACAACATTTACATATCCTCCAAGTGCTGCAAGATTTGCTGCAACATTTCCACACCCTCCTAATAGATATTTATCAACACTCTCCTTTTTAAAAACAGGAATAGGTGCTTCGTTTGCAATACCTTTTATAGAACCATTTGTAATTTTATCTAACATAATATCACCAATAACTATAAAAATCTGCTTGTTGACATCTGGATTATATGATTTAAAATATTCATCCATCCTTCTAATAGGACGAGATGATTATTTATATGGACATTGATAACACAATTTGTAATACAGACCAGACTCTTTCATCACCGGTCAAATATGAAAAAGCAACTCCTATTTATGAGAGAATTGCAAAAGTGAATAAATTATATGATGAAGGGCATACTATTACATATTGGACAGCTCGTGGTAATAGTTCAACACAGGATTTGTCCGAGCTCACAAGAAAGCAATTAGATTCATGGGGGTGCAAATATCATTCAATAAAAATGGGAAAACCTTCTTTTGATTTATTTGTAGATGATAAAGCGTGTGATTGCGAAGCATGGTGCCCTATTGCTACAAAGGCAATTGCACCTCCTCAATTAGAAATTACGTTAACACCAACATGCAGTCGTGTATCTCATCCCCAGGTCATCCCTAAAGGTTGGGGTCATGAACTTATTATTGTAAATACGCCTAAATATTGTGGAAAAATTCTTCATTTTCATACTGGCGGTAAGTTCAGTATGCACTACCATCTCCTAAAAGAGGAAACATGGTATGTAGCAAGTGGTCGATTCCGTTTCTTATATATTGATACAAATAATGCAACAATATATGAAACTACTTTACAGAAAGGGGATGTTGTAACAAATTATGTAGGACAGCCTCATCAGATTATTTGTGAAGAAGAGGGTGATATATTTGAAACATCAACACAGCATTTTGACAGTGATAGTTATAGAGTGTTCAAAGGCGATTCTCAAGTGGCAAAGGTTTAGCTGTTAGCTCATCTACTACTTGTTGAATTGTAGGATTCATTATAATTGATGGATATTTATATTGTACATATGTATCAAATATAAACCATTTTTTCACAGATGCCATTGTAACTGCATTTAGACATGGTGCAATTGGACCTGAATTTACACCAATGATATATTTGGCGTGTGTACTAATAGCTGCAATATCTTTTACAGTAAGAGAATGTTGAATAGTTGATTCGATTCCTTTTATAAAAGATGTAGATACAATTTTATAGCCAGCATTTTTTAGTGTATGTGCAAAAATATCCCATTCCGCTTTATTGTATCTATATTGTCCACTTTGTGGAACTGCATTTACAAATAATATATCAACTGTTTTGCAAGAGTCTGGAAGGCGCTCATATCGGGCAGCTAAATCAGGGTCCGTATAATAGAATGATGAAATACGTGGTAAATTTAGTATTTTAGCAATACGATTTGTATGCTGCAAAAGAAAATCATTAAATGGATATGTATTAAAATGTTGAAAACTATGTTTCATCCATACATCAATCGCTGTGGCTGGTTTCTGCGCAAGTGGAGCAATTGTCACATGTCCTTCACAACTTTGGACAAACTCTTCTAACTGTATTTTATAGGCTGAATTGCAGTAATATGTAATATGTATATTATTATCTATTAAATGCTGGGCAATTTGATGTAAATAATTCATCATAAATAAACCATCTCCTAAATGATATTCATTATATATATGAATCATACGTTCCATTCTATTAAAAGGATTATATTAAACTTTAAATATAATCTTTTTAATAATTCAAACAAAGTTTAAGAACGCTGGGCGATGCGAGTAGAGCGGCGGACAGGAGCAGGTGCAGAAGAACGCATAGATACAAGAGTCTCTGCAGCAGCAACATCTTCAGCTGTTAGCTCATTGTAAAAGCCAGAAGAGGGGCGAGCAGAACGTAGATAGTACTTGTGTACTACAGGTGCAGCAGCAGGTGCAGGGTTTGTCATAGAGCGAGTAGAAACTGGCATTTTCCTAATTGCAGCAGTGCGGGCGGGCTTTATATTCTCTGTATGTAATAAGAATGGAGTTAGCTCGTCGTCTTCGAGATATATCCAAGGAGGATGCTATTAAATCATATGAGGAGCTCAAAGATATTGCTTGTAAAAAAACAACATCCTTTGCTCGTGCTGGTATAAAAGCACTTGATTATTTCTTCCTGGGGCATCGCATAAAAGCCAAAACAAAACACGGATTTTCCTTTGCAGATGCAATGAAAAATTCTACACGAGTTGCATATCTAAATGAAAAAGTCCGTAAAATCCGCCCCAATCCAGATGCTATATTTCGTGACCCCGATGAACTCCTCAAACATCAATATGCAGTTTTCCAACTCTATTATGGCTCTATTAATCAATTCCGACCAACAGAAGCATTGCGTGTATATTGTACTTTAAAGCCTCGTGTAGGAGTTCTTGACTTTTCTTCTGGTTGGGGCGGGCGTTGCTTAGCTGCAATGGCTCTTGGCATCCCGTATTATGGATTTGATGCAAATACACAATTAGAGAGTGCATATAATAATATAATAAAAACATATGGTCATGATTCACCTGTTAAGATGACATTTAAACCGAGTGAGACAGCTGATTTTAGTGGTCTTAAATATGATTTAGTATTTACATCTCCTCCATATTTTATGATTGAACAATATGAAAAAATGCCGCGCTATGAGAGCGACCAAGCATTTTTGGATATATTTTTTAAACCGGTTGTAAATAATGCATGGGCACATTTAATGAAAGGTGGTCATATGGCACTGAATATGCCACATGAGATGTATATGGCTGTACGAAAGGTATTGCCGCCAGTTTGGAAGCGTATTGTATTACCTGTGAGCAATCGTCATCCTACAAATGCAATCCGTGGGCGAACATTAGGAGTGGAGAAGGAACGTCATGAGTATACATATGTTTGGAAGAAAGAGGGGGGTGGCAAGTCATTTACACGGAAGATTATGCGGACTTAGCTGCAACAGGCTTCTTAGAAACAACCTTCTTTTTTGCGGGAGCAGCGGCGGCAGTGGCAGCTTCCTCAGTAGTTAGCTTTGCAACGGACTCCGTAATAGCATCGACCTCTGCATCAGCAGCAGCGGCTTTCTTCTTTGTCGTCTTCTTTGCTGGTGCAGGGGCTTCCTCTTCTGCTGGAGGCTGCTCCTCAGCTGCTGCAGCCTTCTTACTGCTTGACTTCTTGGCTTTTACAGGTGCAGGCGCCTCGTCAGCAACAGGTGCTTCTTCAGCCGCTGCAGCCTTCTTACTGCTCGACTTCTTGCCTTTTACAGGTGCAGGGGCTTCCTCTACAATTGTAACTTCACCAGGAGTAATATCTGCGTCACCATACCCATAAGCCTCTGCATGCGTAATAGTCTCCTTTACTTCCTCGGTGGCAGCCGCCTTCTTCGTCGCCTTCTTTGCCTTTGGTGTTTCCTCTGCAGCTGCAGGTTTTGCAAGCTTCACAGGCTTTACAGAATCATGCAGGTCCTCAGCAGTTGTAGCTGCTGCGGACTTCTTACCAATGACACGGTCTGCATCCTCCTGGTCAAAGTAACCAAGGCTATTCAGTACAGGATGTTCAGTGACCGCCTTCCAGCGGTCATCTCCCTTTACAACATCAATTAGGTCATTCGTACTGTGACCATACTTATCTGCCATAATATCTAGCATGGTAATGAGCATATCTGCACAATGAGCATTGATGCCATGAATAATTGCAGTTAGGACGGCTTTGGGATTTGCACGCAGATAGGAATCTGAGATAGGATTGTACTCTGCATGACGAGTACCAGCAGTTCCCTGGACAGTAATCTTCTTCTTGGCAGCAGTGGCAGTTGCAGTGGAGGACATTTTAATGGCGTGGGCTTGGCTTGTATGCAATTAGGAGGCTTGGTACCTACTCATTGCAGACACTAACAATTCAATTTTGGCTATCCTCTAAAAGCTATTACACGTTTTCATTATTCTGCAACAGCAAAACTTGGATGTTGTGATGGACGTTTGAATAATTGTTTAATTGATAATCCACCAACACCAAATAAACCAAGTGTTGTTAAACTCTCAATCCATGGTCGCCCTCCTTCACGTAATTTAGCACGCGCTGCAGACCAACTAACAGCCGCTAATGTACCTACTAAAAATAAATCAGCAGCAGCAACAAGTTTATCTATATTATTAATATATATTAAACTAATAAGTGCTCCACCAGCACCCAATAATATTTTCCAAGGAGCACCTGCTGAATTAAGTGAACGCCATCCTTCAAATGAAGTCTCTTTTATATTACTATATATATAACGACTTGTACCTATAAAACTAACTAAACTACTTGTTAAAATAAATGCAGCTGCTATATATGTCATAATTGATGCTTCAGTATCGCTATTATTATCACTAAATATATGTTTTGTAATTTGTGCAAAAACATTATCAACATGGCGAACACCTCTAAGTGGGACATATATAATATAAGCAAAACAAAGTCCTCCTAATAGTAATGCGGCTATTATAGTTGAGTAATAAAATCCTTTTTCAACATGTTGTTCATCAACAGTCTCTTCTGTAAATTTAACAAGAATATCTACACCAGCTAAAATAAAGAAAATATATAAGAATGCACGAGATGGGTCGAATGAATTACCAACAGCTGTTGTAAGATTTTGCACATGTCCTCCATTAAACCATTTAAATAAACCTGCTATTCCAAATAGCCCAATGATTCCTATACAAAGTGTACCAATACTATTAATAATAGTTTTATTAATTTCAATACCAAATGTACCAATTGCTATTAGAAGTATTGCTAATTGAATTGCAAATAGTATTGCAAATGTAGAATTCATATTTGGGAAAAGAAGACGTGAAATAAAAATGAGACTGACGGCGGTTGAAATAAGATTAAAAAAAACAATAACAATTGCAGATATTATTTTACCAGCAGACCCCATTTCTTCAGCAATAAGTTTATTTTCGGCATCATTTGTTTTATATTTATTTATTGCTGTTCCATATGTATAACTACTCCCTAATAGTAAGGTTAATGCTCCGCCAATTTGCAATGGAAGAGTTTTACCAGCTGCAACAACGGAATTTCCTACTAAATTTGCCGCACCACTCCCTAATATATTTAATATACCAAAAAAAATTAGGTCCGTTAAACCAAGTGTCTTATATAGCTGTGACCCAGGTGCAACTTCTTTTATGGGCGGCGGTGTATCCGGTTTCGCTGCAGATGCAGATTGAAATGCATCTATCATTGAGCTACTACTACTTGATTGAAGAAAGTAGAAACACCAACATTTACAGTTAGGTTGCGGATTTCTTCAGCAGTAAACCATGCTGCTTCTTCAATCTCATTTGTATCACGAGGAGTTGGTGCAGGTTCAATAGGCATCCAGAAGAGATAATATGTACCTCCTTTGAGGGGTACACATCGAATAGGAGCAGGTAGCATTTGGAAACCCGTCTCTTCTTTAATTTCACGACATACACATTCAAGAGCTGTTTCACCAGGTTCAATATGCCCTTTCGGGAATGACCATTTACCAGAATGACGACCTTTTACAAGTAGGAATTTATTATTGGCACTTTGCAGAATTCCTCCATACACAATCTCCTTTTTTGAGAGTTGCTGATAAGATGCATTGCGATTATTGGAGAATGCGCTAGGAAATGTTTGTCTTTTGAGTGCAGCCACATTCATTTTGTTGCTATCAATTGGATAGTTGTAATAGTTCAATTTTCCTTACGTTTGCATAGTTTTCATGGTGTGGCTGTTAGAAACGTTATGAAAATTGATGTGTGTGTCGCCTAAAAGCAGGTTAGCATACAAGCCTTATTATATAAATGTCACAGCCATCATTTGAGACTCGTTATTGTTGGTTTCAGGAGGAGCTTCATAAAGATTCACCAAAGCCAAACTTTGACCTTATTCTAGAAGTTCAGCTAACTGACCCATCCCTAAAAGCCCTATATGGAGAGAAAGCCAATTATGGAACTGACTCAGGATTTGACCTATATGTCCCAGCCGATATTACAGTACAGCCTGGAGAGACCGCTACTATTGATCACGCCATTGTCTGTGAACCGAAATTTGCTGGCGGTTATTATCTCTACCCCCGCTCCTCAATTAGTAAGACACCTCTACGACTCGCCAATTCTGTCGGCATTATTGATAATGGTTATCG
>JACCDO011426838.1_pt1 | contig 10790 bp, 10 predicted proteins | sample 7446101 | NCBI WGS metagenome assembly JACCDO01 (sample SAMN15323440, study PRJNA562643) | freshwater metagenome | isolation source: river surface water | place: USA:Blue River Watershed | collected 2017-08-16
GGAAAGAGCGATAGCGATATAGATCGAATTGAAATTAGAACTCACGAGGCGTGTATTCGAATCATTGATAAGAAAGGCCCACTTCGAAATCCAGCTGATCGCGATGACACCATCCAATACATGGTCGCTATCCCGCTAATTTTTGGTCGATTAACTGCGCGCGACTATGAAGATGAAGTCGCTGCTGATCCAAGAATTGATGCCCTTAGAGAGCGAATGAAGTGCGTTGAAGATCCACAATTTACAAAGGATTATCACGATCCCGAAAAGCGCTCGATTGCAAATGCGGTCACTGTTTACTTTAAAGATGGAAGTAAGGTTGATGAAATTGCCATTGAATATCCGGTCGGCCACAAGCGCCGCAGAGAAGAAGGAATTCCGCTTCTAATAGAGAAATATCGAACTAACCTGGCTCGAATCTTCAATAAGGCGCAACAAGAGAAGATCGCTGAGTTAACTCTTAATTACGAGAAGCTAGCAAAGACTCCGGTTAATGAGCTAATGGAGTACTTCGTAAAGAAGGCTTAGCGGTTCTGGGGAAACCCTAGGTTGATTCCACCATGGCTTGGATCGAGCCATCTACTTGTGACCACTTTTCCGCGGGTGAAGAAGTGAACTCCTTCGGTTCCATGTGCATGGGTATCGCCAAAAAGCGAACTCTTCCAGCCGCCAAATGAGTAGTAAGCAGTTGGGACCGGGATTGGGACGTTTATTCCAATCATTCCCACGGTAACTTCATTTTGGAATCGACGGGCTGCGCCACCATCGTTAGTAAATATTGCAGTTCCGTTTCCGTAGCGATGTGAATTAATGAGCTCAAGTCCTTCGTCATAACTCTTCACTCGCACTACAGAAAGGACTGGACCAAAGATCTCATCGGTATAGATGGACATCTCTTTAGTGACGTTATCGAAAAGCGTTGGACCCAACCAGAAACCATTGGTGGCGCCATCAACTTTGGGATTGCGGCCATCGACAACTAGTTTTGCACCTTCTCGCTCACCGGCATCTACATACGATGCAACTTTGTCGCGATGAACTGATGTCACAAGTGGACCCATATCTGCGCCGGCACTTCCATCGCCAGTTCGTAATTTGCCCATTCGCTCTGCGATCTTCTTCACTAATTCATCTGCGATTGGTTCTACCGCGACTAAGGCAGAAATTGCCATACATCGCTCGCCCGCAGAACCAAAACCAGCATTTACTGCAGCGTCAGCGGCGAGATCAAGATCGGCATCGGGAAGCACCAACATATGATTCTTAGCTCCACCTAGCGCTTGCACTCTCTTGCCCGCTTTTGTGCCGTTTTCATATATGTATTGGGCAATCGGCGTTGATCCCACGAAGGAAACTGAGGCGATATCTGGATGCTCCAAGATTCGATCGACAGCGACTTTATCGCCATGAACAACGTTAAATACCCCGTCGGGTAGTCCCGCTTCTTTCCAATAGTTAGCCATTAATAGTGATGGCGTCGGATCTTTCTCACTCGGCTTCAAAATAACAGCATTGCCAGTCGCAATTGCAATAGGGAAGAACCACATCGGAACCATTGCTGGGAAGTTAAATGGCGAAATTATTGCGGCGATCCCAAGTGGTTGGCGGATTGAATAAACATCAATACCGGTGGATACCCCTTCGCTGTATCCGCCTTTTAACAAGTGGGGGATTCCACAGGCAAACTCAACAACCTCAAGTCCACGAGTGACTTCACCTAAGGCATCGGATAAAACTTTGCCATGTTCTAGGGTTATTGCTTTTGCCAACTCTTCTTTCTTGGCATTAACAATTTCGCGGAAAGAGAAAAGAACTTGGGTTCGCTTTGCAAGTGAGGTATTTCGCCACTCAATCGATGCTCTCTTTGCTGCGGCGACCGCTTCATCAATAACTTCAATAGTTGCAAAATCAACCTTTGCGCTTACCTCTCCGGTGGCAGGATTAAATACATCCCCGCTTCTTTGAGCGCTGCCGTTCCAGGAAGAACCATTGATGTAATGAGTGATTCGCTTTGTGCTCAAGATTAGTCCTTACCTTCGTAGTACTTAGCGATGCTGGCTAGCGCTTCATCGATAATCGCAATTCCTTCTTTAGCTTCAGCCTCAGTGATATTACAAGGAGGGACAACATGCATACGATTGAAATTGGTGAATGGCATAAGGCCACGCTTCTTACATTCAGCGACTAATTCACTCATCGCCGGGCTAGTACCGCCGTAAGGAGCGAGCGGAGCTCGTGTGGTGCGGTCACTTACTAGATCCATCGCCCAGAAAACGCCTTGGCCACGGACTTCTCCAATTAACTTATGTTTTTTCTGAAGTTCACGAAGCCCTGGTCCAATGACTTTCTCGCCAATTTCGGCAGCCTGCTCCACAATTTTCTCTTCCTTCATCACATCAATTGTCGCCACAGCAGCTGCGCAGGCGAGTGGATGTCCGGAATAGGTAAGTCCACCTGGGAAGACCCGGTCGTTAAAGGATTCCGAGATCGGTGTAGAGATAACTACTCCACCAAGTGGGACGTAACCAGAGTTCACTCCCTTGGCGAAGACTATTAAGTCGGGTTCAACTGATGAGTGCTGATAGGCAAACCACTTTCCAGTTCTTCCAAAACCAGCCATTACTTCATCAGCAATCCAGAGAATTCCATACTTATCACAGAGTGCACGAACGCCTTCCAAGTAACCCTTTGGCGGAATCAGGACGCCAGCAGTTCCAACGACAGATTCAATTAATATCGCACCGATCGTCTTGGCGCCTTCGAAAATTATTGTGTTCTCAAGATGCTCTAGCGCTCTTGCGCACTCTTCCGCTTCGCTCTTGGCCCAGAACGCACTTCGATAGAGATATGGGCCAAAGAAATGCACATGCCCGTAGGCAAATTCATTTGGCCAGCGACGGGGATCACCAGTTGCTGAGATAGCTGCAGATGTATTGCCATGATAGGAGCGATAGAAAGAGAGAACTTTGTGGCGGCCAGTAAATAAACGGGCCATGCGTATTGCGTTCTCAACTCCATCTGCGCCACCGTTGGTAAAGAAAACCTTCGCAAATTTCGAACCGGCGAGTTCAACAATTCTTTTTGCGGCCTCACTTCTCACATCATTTGCAACCTGAGGTGCGACCGTTGCCAAGATGTCGGCCTGGGCCTTGATTGCGCCAATGACTTTTGGATGTTGAAAGCCGATATTTGTAAATACGAGCTGGCATGAGAAATCTAGATATTTCTTCCCTTCGAAGTCCCAGAAGTAGGAACCTTTGCCACCTGCAACCGGTAGAGGTGAGATTTGCGCTTGAGCCGACCAAGAGTGAAATACATACTTACGATCTAAATCAAATACCTCTTTACCGCGCTCTGGGTTGGGGAGATTCTCAGACATATCGCAATCTAATCACTTGCCCCCGGGGTCGCTCAAACGTTACGAAGCTCTTCAAGGATTTCTAGCGCGGTAACTGATGTGAAATTCTTCGCAGCCTGGCGCCCGGCTTTTGAATGTAACGAAACAGCCCCGCGCACCAGGTCAAAGGCCTTCTCCCCATCTTTGATAGCGACTAAGAATGATGCAATAAGTCCAGCAAGCACATCCCCACTTCCAGCTGTGGCAAGTTCTGGGCCACCAATGCGATCTACAAAGACCTGAGAAGAGTCGGCAACAATTGTTCTATTTCCCTTAAGTACGACAATTACACCAAATCTATTTGCAATGTTCTTTGCAATCTCCTCACGCGAGCCATCAAATTTCACTCCTAGATGTTTTAACTCTCCCTCATGTGGCGTAATCACTGTAATCGATTTTCGTCTCCTTAAAGTCTTCACTTTAGAGATTGCTGCTCCATCAAGTACTAACGGTAGATCCGGAATAGAAGTTAGAGTGCTTGCCCCAGGTCCTACTAGTAGTGAATCAACGCGCTCATTTGTAAGGTTTGGAATAGGAACTACATCGGGAAACTTTGAGATGACTTGTGAAATCAATGCGGAGTTAGCGCTTAGATACTTAACGTAGCCGGCATTACCGCGTCTTGCGCCTCCTACTGCGAGAGTGGCCGCTCCAGGATATTTCTTTGAACCAGCACATACCGCTACAACGCCGCGGGTGTACTTGTTATCAGCTGGTAAGAGTTTCCGACGGGACATGAGTGCACTCAAGATTCTTTGGCTCTAATAGGCACTTGCCGCATAGTAAATAAAGCTGGTGGCAAGATTGGTTGGCGCAATTTGTAAATGACTTTGTAGGCGACCCACAGAGATCACATTCACCAATCACCTTAGTTTCATCGGAAAAGTCAACAGTCATTCGACCATCAAAGGTATAGAGAGAGCCTTCCCAATAACCCTTATCTGCGAACTTCTCGCCATATCGAACTATTCCACCGGCAATTTGATAGACCTCTTCGAAACCACGTTTCTTCATTACGCTAGAGAGAATCTCACAGCGGATTCCGCCGGTGCAGTATGTGACGATTGGCTTCTTCTTTAGATGATCGAACTTTCCACTATCTAGCTCGCTCAAAAAATCCTTTGTAGTTTTCACATTTGGAACGACTGCATTTTTGAACTTTCCAACCTTAGCCTCATAGGCATTTCGCCCATCAAAGAAAACTACTTCCTCACCACGTGCATCAATTAACTCGTGGACCTGTTCTGGGGTTAGGTGCTGACCACCATTAATTACGCCATTTTCATCAACTTTAATCTCATCAGCTACCCCAAATGAGACTAGCTCATCGCGAACCTTTACGCTCAATCTGGGAAAGTCGTTTCCGGTTCCTTCTGACCACTTGAAATCGATCTTCTTAAATCCAGGGTATTGCTTAGTCTCTTTTACATATTTCTTAAGTGCACTCATATCACCACCAAGAGTTCCATTAATTCCATGGCGCGAAATAAGGATACGTCCCTTTAAGCCAAGAGAATCACAGAGAGTTGTCTGCCACAGCCGAAGCGCTTCTGGGTCAGCTACTGGCGCAAAGCCGTAGTACAAGATGATCTTCTGTAACTCAGGTTTTACTCCGATATTCACCAGGACATTGTATTAGCCTCACAAAGCGCTCCAATTTTGAGTTCGTGAGACGAATACGAGGTTTAGTTACGCATGAGGTCAATAATGGGGGTATGGGAAGAGCCACCTCAAATCGAATCCTGGCCTTAATAGTTATCGCCGCACTTGTATTGAGCGCTGTAGCTGCGCTGGTTTCATCTCTTCGAGAAGAGGTTAAGTACTCAGCTAGTTCTCCAGAAGGCGTTGTTCAGATGTATCTGACCGCAATCATTGAAGGTAAGAATGATCAAGCCGCCTCTTACTTTGTATCGGACTCGACCTGCGATGCCTCCGATATCGATCGTGCTTATGTCTCAGAGACGCTTCGGGTAAATCTAATTTCTACTTCAGTTGATGGAAATAGCGCCTACGTAAAGATTGATGCAAACACAGGCGCAAGTGGACCATTTGATGATGGATATACCGAATCACATACTTATCGACTATCCAAAGAGTCCGGTAGGTGGTTGATTGAAGGAATTCCCTGGCCACTCTGGGATTGTGGAAATTTGAATAAATGATTGCCGCCATATTCATTCAGGTTCTCTTTTTAGGCCTGCTCTTCTTTGGCGCTTATAAGTTATTTAGCCGAGGCGGTCGTCGTGGTGGTGGTGAATTCTCGATCCGTCGCCTCTTCCACTACTCACTGCTCTATTTCTCGGTCATCATCGCTGGCTTTGGCGTTAGCGGGCTTCTAGGAAGAAGTCTGGACTTTGGAAAGGTAATCGCCGAAAGCAGGACCGATCTCGCCCGTTATCTCTCATTTGCAATTGTTGGAATGCCACTTGTCTATCTATTTGCTCGCTGGTCGAAAAAGAACCTCCGCGATGATTCAAGTGAACGTACTTCGCTTGCTTGGAGTGCGTATCTGACAATCACTTCAATCACATCCTTGGTTATCTCGCTAAATGGATTACATGACACCCTCTCCTGGTTAATCGGTAACGATGCCTATCGTGGAAGCGCTCTTGCGCAGCTCCTGATTTGGTCGATTATCTGGTACTTCCACATCCGGCTCTCGCGTGAAGCATGTGAAGCAAATCGAGCTCAGTATTTGATTGGCTCAGGAATTGGATTATCAATTCTTGCCGTCGGCCTTGGTGGTTTAGTTGCTAATTCGATTGAACTATTAATTAACGTAAATCAGGAGATTCTCTCAATCGAGCGAACCGATCCGATTCTCAATAGTGCAATCACAATATTGATGGGTCTACCAGTCTGGATAATTTACTGGCTCCGTGGCGCCCTCACCTTTACTCGAGATTTTCTATGGCATGCCTATGTATTCCTTGCAGGAATCGCAGCTAGCTTTATCACAACAGTTGCCGGCTTTAGCGTGGTTCTCTATGACGTTTTAGTTTGGTTACTGGGCGATACCAAGAATCTATCCGCTACCCAACACTTCTTTACCACTGCCAACGCAGTCGGCGCTGCGTTGAGCGGATTAGCCATATGGAGTTATCACCGTTCGCTCCTCCAAGAAGAGGCTGAGCGCACCGAGTTAAGACGAATATATGAATACATTGTGACCGGCGTGAGTTTGATTGCTGCATCGCTTGGAATCTTGATGATCATTGTTGCGGCTATCGAAAGTGTAACTCCGAGTGATATCTCCACTACTCGGGAAGGTTCAAACTCGCTGATCTTGGCGGTGACGCTCTTGATTGTTGGTGCACCTATCTGGTGGATGTTCTGGAACCGAATTGAGCGCGCCGTACTTCGAGAGAGCGCCGACTTAGAATCTCCAACTCGGCGTATCTACATCTTGATGCTATTCGGCGTAGCAGGCGTGGCCGCCGTAGTCTCGCTAATCACTCTAATCTTCCTATTCTTTGATGATCTCCTAAATTCAGAACTCAGCGGAACTACTCTTCGAGATATGCGATTTGCTGTAGGAATTCTCGTGACGAACGCGGCTATTTCTGGTTATCACTGGACAATTTACAAGAGTGAACGTGAGACTCCGGTGGAAATCTTCCGAAGAGGGCGTCATATAACTTTGGTCGGACCAAGTGATGCCCACATCGTGGAGTTGCTCAAAGAACAACTTGGCGGAAATGTGCAACTCTGGGTTTCACCTGATTCTGGCTCACCTTGGAATCTTCAAGAATTAGTTGAGTTGATTGATACAACCGAAGGGCAAGAGCTACTTGTTATTAATGAGAAGAAAAAACTAAGGGCTTTTCCTATTCACCATTAGCTCTTTAAGTTTTCCTTAACCATCGCAATTAGAAGTTTCTCATCAACTTTCCAATCCGAAGGCACCCGAATGGTCTTCTTATTGACCACGTAGCCTTCAAGCATCGGCGCTACCTTCTTTAGAACTTTGGGATCCCAGGGGGCGATGGTTATGTGATTCTTTGATGCAGAACAGCCAAAGACATATCTTTCTTTATCTTTTAGCATCGGCTGATTCCAAGCAATAACTAGCTCAAGTCTCGGATATTTGGCTTGGATGACCCTAAAAATCTTCTTTATCGTTCTAGCCTTTTCCTTATCTAGAGTCGCAAAATAATCCTTCGGTGTTTCATGGCGACGCGAGGAAGTAGAGCCCCTTGTAAACATCACTAGCGCGTTGGCATGAGCGCGAGAGAAACCATAGTTTTCTTGAAGAAAGGCCATCTGTTCCGGGTATTTCTTACCTGTGACCTTCTTCATCTGCGTGAACCAATAACTCATAGGCTCGCCGTATCTCTTCTCGATTGCCGGAAAGTGTGATTCGCGCTTGGACTTATCAACTGCCATAGGTTCCAAGATTACTCTTATACTTAATTGATGATTGACCTCAAGGACCCAGAATTTATCTCGGATCCTTATCCATATCTTGCCCAGCTAAGAGATAAAGAAAAGCCAATCTGGCATGAAGACCTTGGTATCTATTTAGCCGCAACACATAAAGATGCAAGTGAAGTACTCCGTAATAAATCACTCGGTCGAATCTATGTAGATCGAACACCTGAATCAGATTGGAAAACCTTTAATTGGCTTCATTCTGAATCGATTCTAGAGAGCGAACCACCTAAACACACTCGCATACGTGGACTTATTTCAAAAGCTTTTAATAGAGCTCGAATCGAATCGCTTCGCCCAAAGATAGAAGTAATAGTTGAGGAATTGTTAAATGAGTTAATTAACTCATCCACGACCTTCGACTTGATTTCAAATTACGCGGAGCCTTTACCTGTGAGAGTAATCGCCGAACTCTTGGGTTTCCCAAGGTCTGAGGAGCACCTACTACGCCCTTGGTCCCAGGCAATCGTAAAAATGTATGAAGTCGATCCATCCGAAACTGCGAAGCTAGATGCTCGGGAAGCAGCTGCTGAATTTTCACAATATGTTCATGAATTGATGGTTGCTCGTAGGGCCCATCCTGGTAGCGACTTGATCTCTGAATTAGCTCAAGTAGAGGAGGCGGGGGAGCGCCTTTCCGCTCATGAACTAATTGCAACCTGTGTACTACTGCTAAACGCTGGTCATGAAGCAAGCGTCAATGGCTTTGGAAATGGAATGGTGGCTCTTTTAAATAATGAAAAGCAGCGAGAATTGCTCTTTAGCAATCCAGATAAGCATGGAGAGCTAGCAATCGAGGAGTTTTTGCGCTTTGACTCACCCTTACAACTCTTTGAAAGAACTGCCAAGGAGGATGTAGAGATAGGCGGTGTGATTATTCGCAAAGGCGAGAAGATAGCAAGCTTGCTAGGCGCTGCCAATCGCGATGGAAACGCCTTCGACAATCCAGATTCAATGGACATAACTCGCACTCCAAATCCCCACATTAGTTTTGGCGGTGGAATCCATTTCTGTATCGGAGCTCCATTGGCTCGCCTTGAGATGTCAATCGCACTTCCAGCCCTAATCAAGCGTTTTCCAAACCTGCAACTCTCCAACGAGCCAAAACGTAGAGACTCCTTTACTCTGCGGGGCTACGAAAGAGTTGAGGTGAGTAAGTACTAATGAAGCTAGCTTTTGTATCAGGTGGAAGCCGCGGCCTCGGTAAAGAGGTTGCTAGCGCGTTAGTAAAGCAAGGCCATCGGGTAGTGATTATTGGCAAAGATGAACATCGCGCCAGTGCGACCGCAACTGAACTTAGCTGTGAATATGAATGCGCTGATTTAGAACACCAAACTCAAGCTCGCACACTCGCTGAAACAATGCTAGCTAAATACGGATTGCCTCAAATTGTGGTTTTGGCCCATGGTGTAATGAGCGACAAGATGGCAAAAACTTTAAGGACTAATGACCAGGAATGGAATCGCGTCCTAAATATCAATTTAAATTCAACATTTACTCTAGTAAATTCATTTGGATCAAAGATGGCTGAAGCAAGAGATGGTCGAATAGTTATTTTCTCTGCATGCCTAGGAAGAATGTCTGGCCCCGGAAACGCTGGAGGACTTGCGCCATATCGAATCTCTAAAGCGGGTGTAAATGCGCTAGTTAGAAACCTGGCTCACGAAACTGGACACGGCTCTCGCGGATTTCTAATTGATGCAATCTGTCCTAATCACAGCCGCACCGATATGGGTGGCCCCGATGCGCCGCGTAGCGCAGCCGAAGGAGCGGAAACTGCAATCTGGTTAGCCACAAGAGAATTCAAAGCTGGCGATCAAACCGGAGTGCTCTGGGAAGATCGAGAAGTAATTCCCTGGTAAGCCTCACAGTACTTTTGAAAATCTAGGCGTACCCTAAATTCATGGAACTTTTCGACATTCTCTACCCACTCGGAGTCTTCTTCTTTGCATGGATTTGGGGCTGGTCTTTTACTCACTTTATCGACCAGTAGTTAGCGATGAAGGCAAAGATTAAGAACGGCTTTGCCCCCAAAGTCTGTATTAGGTGTAGCCGTGAGTTTGAGTGGCGTAAGAAATGGGCACGAGACTGGGAAAACGTCAAATACTGTTCTGATCGATGCCGAGCTGGAAAGAACTAATCCTTCTCAGATTTTCTTGTTGCAAAGGCGAATATAGCCAATCCGGCAACTAACGCTCCTGCGCCGACACCATATGAAATTACGTCTTCAGATCTATTTGAGTCTACAAATACGCCCACAAATACAACGGCAAGAATCGCAACAACTACTCCAATTAACTTAGATTTCAAGTCATCTAAATCCCGGACACGCAACCAAAGCGGGACTTCTATCTCTGCATCAATAAATAGTTCGTAGAGTCCATAACCGATAACCAGGAGAACAGTTCCAAGTAGGATTGCATCTACAGCAGTCAAAACTTCTACGATAGTTTCCTTCAAACCATATTCGCTGGAAACAGCGCTATACACAACTTTCAAAATCTCTAACGATCCTTGGCCCATCAACAAAATCGCTCCAATAATCGAAGCTATTGCAGGAACAAAGACCACATAACGCGTAAGGCCCAGGACTCTTTTCATAAGATGTTCATAGTAGACCGGCAAAAGCCTTGTCTTTGGTATCTAGTCACTTCTACCCTTCCTCTATGCGGGGACGTGTCCTGACTTTAGTTCTAGCGTTGATTTTCTCTGCCTCAGCCGCCATTGCTGCTCCAAACCCAAAGGCTGGAGCATCTTGTTCAAAAATGGGATTAATTAAGACTTTTAAAGGGAAAAAGTTCACCTGTATTAAAAATGGAAAAAAGTTAGTTTGGAACAAGGGAGAGCGGACTGGTTTTGAAAGCTTTGAACCTGGAGGTAGCTACTCCGCTCCAACTGCAACTGCATCTCCAATTCCATCAGTAATTCCTTCTCCAACTCCAAAACCATCTTCAACATCAAC
>JACCDO011115674.1_pt1 | contig 10789 bp, 5 predicted proteins | sample 7446101 | NCBI WGS metagenome assembly JACCDO01 (sample SAMN15323440, study PRJNA562643) | freshwater metagenome | isolation source: river surface water | place: USA:Blue River Watershed | collected 2017-08-16
CACTTGTTTCTACAACTCTCGGCTTACAGACTTATATAAGTACATTTATTGATACAAGTGAGCTCGCCTCTACGGTTAGAAATCTTGTATCTTCGACTTTTTTTGCGTCTCAGCTTGCTTCAACTGTTACGGGACTTGGAACTGCAGGATATGTTAGCACGGCCGCCCTTTCTGGTCACGTTTCTACTGCAAATCTTTTGAATCTTGTCTCGACACCGAACTTGCTGAATCTCATCTCTACAGAAAACTTATTAAATCTTGTTTCCACACCGAACTTGCTGAATCTCATCTCAACACAAAACTTATTGAATCTTGTGTCTACACAGAACTTACTAAATCTACTCTCAACTGGGAGTATATTGAACTTTGTATCTACGCCTAACCTTTCAAACCTTGTCTCCACACCAAATCTGATCAATCTAGTTTCCACTGCAAATCTTCTTGACCTTGTGTCAACAGCGTATCTCCAATCTCAACTTGTTTCCACTGTAGCAGGCCTTTCTAACGTAGCAGTCACGAAACTCATCGCAGGTTCAAACATTACTCTATCACCTGTAGGCGGTGTGGGAGACGTCACTGTAAATGCGTCAGCCTCTAACTGGGCAGTCTATCCAGCCATTTCAAGTGTTGTCTTACAAACGACATTCCCCAAAATCATCAATCCAGTCCCTGATGCTCAATGCATTTTTGAATCTCAGAATCTTTTCCTCCAGGATTCCAATAATGCACCAGGAAGTCTCTTTGCCAATATATTTGGAATCATAACTAGTACTTCTTTAGCCTTGTATGGATTCACTAACCGTTATGATGTCACAGGTGTACTTAGTACAGCTTCTTTAGTATATAGTGACGGGCCTACAGTTCAAACAGGCTCTTTATATCTGAGTTCTATTTATCTTGGTGCATACGGTGGTGGCCCGTACGGATATTTAACAACGGATGCAACTGCATCTGATGTTTACTGGAATGGAACAAGCTTGACCAGTGGTGGTGGCGGCGGCGGTATCACAACTGGAAACTTAGTATCTACGACGAGTGGCCTCCAAACCAACTTTATTGGCCAGCAGGGCTACTTCTCAACTCTTTTCCTGAATATGACATCTGCTACAGCTCCTGCATGGAGCTCAAGCAACCCTATTGCAGGATCTGATCCTGAACCGAATCCTCTGGCCTTTGATATGTTTGGAAGTGCTCGTATCTTGAAAAATCTCTATGTTGGAAGTACTACAACTATTCTCGGCACATCGGGTATTTATGCCCAAACTGTGAGCACAAATACAACCACTGCAAAACAAATGAATTTCTCTTCTCTTTTTGTGAATAATGCACCGATTATTGTCGATTCGAACGGAAATCTTATTGCAACCACACAAGTCTTTTAAAAACCGAATCCTCCCAAAGGAAGAATAATGTTGGAGTTGGTTGCATCATTGTAAATCGTCGCAAAGTTAAAAAAAGAATTTGAGGCAGAGTTTTGAATCCAACGGATTCCGTTTGTTCCATCTCCTACTGCAAAAAAGTTTCCAGTAGCATCCGTGGGTACACGAAAATATCCAACTAAATCCGCATAAATACAAGTATGATATCGAACTGTTCCTTGTTGCTGATAGGCATCAATGAATGAAGCGTTGCTAGTAGCAAATGTGCTTACAAATGCTGCACCAGAGGATATAGTAAAATCTGTATTTGGTATTGACCCTGAGTTACTGTTATAGAGTGTAATCCCGTATTCATTATAGAAGTTGGTTATATACAGATTGCTGTAACTGGCTGTTTTCCTGTAAATAAATGAAAAAGTTGCAGATTTATTCGCATCTATTCCATAACTAACGTATGGATATTGACTTGCACCAGATATATCATCAATCGCATAGTTTGAAGGGCCATAGACATAAAATGTGTTTGAAGATCCGGTGAGATTTCTAATATACACATCTTTTCGCATGCCGTTTTGGGCCGAATCAGAAATTACAATACTATTTGAAAGTCCGTCCGTCCATTCATAATACAATAAACGAGAGTTTCCCGTTTCTGTTTTTGCATATCCATCTGGGCTGCCGGTCCCGACTACGGGGAGAAACGGAGCATAAATACCTGAAACTGTCCAGCGATTGGAAGAGTTTACTATAAACTCAATATTTACATTGAAAGGTGTGCTTGAAGCCTGTAAAGGATACGTGCCAAAGTTGGATTGAAATCCATAATATTGGTCAAAGGGATTTTGAAAGATTCCATCAAATGTACTATTTGTGCTTGTAAGTTGTGTTGTAGTAAGGGGATAGCTTATATTACTCATATATGCACACATCGTCGCTCCATTTGTACTACAGATTTTGAAACTAAATTTCTGGCCTGAGGGAGGAGCAGGGGGCAAAATGATCGATTTAAATTGACTTGCCGATGGACGAATCTGGGTAAAATAGACCGGCTTTGTCATCACAAAACATTCTCCATCATCAGTTCTTCGCTGTAAGACTCCATTGTATTCTGATGAACTTGCTAGGAGTACATACGAATCTGAATCCCAATAGTTTAGTTGAAATCGCACTGCGATTCCCTGATAGAAAAACTGTGGTCTTACTGATTCTCCAATAAATATTGGAGATGTTGCATTTACTATGTAATCAATCTGACCGTACCATAAAAGAACTTCAATCGCATAGTTTGCAGGTGGTGCGGGATCACTGATTGTATATGATAGATTGTAGCCTAAATTGCCATGCCCATCATCTCCATATGTGACATTAAAATCAGTGAAAGATGCCATCCCACTCTTTTTACTCCTTTGAAATATAAGGCCATTAGATTAACGTAGCTTGTATGGGAAATCCCTCGCGTTTTGCAAACTCATAAACCCATTCTCCCAACTTTCCCTTCTCAACCGCAGTCGGACGATACGGCCACGGACAGAGCATGACCGCATTTGGATTCGGATGTGCTCTTTGCCATGCTAAATGAATCTTTGATCCAAGAACTTCACGAAGCTTTCGCTGCCCAAATGTATTTTCAGCAATATTGAAATCCACCTGGAGAAACTTCTTTTTCTGGAGTTCATCTCGAACATTTCCAGGATATCTTAAATGAAACGCCTCTTCTGGAATGTCTAGAACGGCCGAAAGAAAGAGCTGATAGGCCTCTCGTCTCCAAAGTGTTGCCTGGAAGGTAAACATGAAATCTTCATCAAGGACAAAGAAGTTCGAAGATTTATACCGAGGCGATCCAGCCTTTGGACCTGGGCACGGCATGAGTCGGACTGATGCAACATTGGAATCCGAATCAAAAATCTGAAGGGCCTCCTCTATCGCCTTTTCATCTATACGACCACCTAACAAGAAATCTTCCTGAATCGGAAATACATACTGAATAGAGTTTGGAAGGGCCTTACAGGCTGCCACTCGACTCTCTAAGAAAAACTTTTCTGAATCAGGGATCGTGAGGATTTGGACTCCTAGTTGATTGGAAAGATCCTGTATTGTTTGATTCTGTGGAGTCTCAGTGACCATATAGGTGGGCCATTTCAAGGCGGATGCATAGCGTTTCACAAGCGTAAAATGCAGGGGAAGCAAGTAAAAATATTTGGGTGTACTGTTCACAAAATATGCAACATCCTTTCTGTCCATCCTAGAACTATCTTTGTGTATCGGGTTTAGATTCACCAGATTATTTATTCGCCTCAAAAAGAATGGCATCCCTCTCGCGAAAAACATACGATACGGATGTAATAACATTACGCCGTATCTTTGCCTACAATCCTGACACCAATGCCCCGATTTCTGCAGGGACTATTCTGGCCGTCACAGGGGCACGAGGAGCCGCGAGTTTTATCGATCCTCTGCAAATCAGTAGCATCCGTGAACTTTCGACTTTGGTAGGGAGTGCTGCTTTTGAGAATCTCAGTACAGGAAATCTGAGTGTGAGCAGCATTACATTTTTGGACGGGGCAACGCAGGCAGAACAACTGATGACCGTCAGCAGTGGCATCCTTTACCTAAATAACTCTACCATCATGGGGACTGGAAACCTCGTGACTGGACAACTTATCTCTTCGATTGTTGGCCTCGGCACCGCTGGATATGTGAGTACATTCAGTACAAGCCAACTCAGTACAGGTCGCCTTCGTTCTGGAGATATTCGAACATCTACTGTCAACTTTATCGACACTGCAAATGGCGGACTTCGTACTTTGACTGCAAGTAATGACTTTCTCTATTTTAATGGAGGTGTTGTGAACTATGCAAATATCAACTACAATACAAGTACTTACATTTATCAAGTCAGCTCTGTTAGCACAATCTATGCATTTACCATTCCTGTAACCGTTAGTTCTGCTACAAATCTTTATATAAATACAAACTATTACTCATCTGTGTCCTTTAGCACTGGACAGCTCACAACGTCTTCCGTGAACTTTATCGACACAACAAGTGGTTTGGAGCAACTCCTTGCCGTCAGTAGTGGACAACTGGTCCTCAATGGTGCTGCTGTGATCGCCGATTTAACGAAACAACAACTGATTTCCACTGTGGGTGGCTTGGGTTCCATTGGTTATGTCAGTTCCCCTCAACTTCTGAGTACTACTGATGGGCTTATTACCAATCTTTTGCCCCCTTATTTTACATCTACCGTGATTGGATTAGGGAACTCTGGCTACACCTCAAATACACAACTCGGTAGTACTACTGCTGGCCTCGTAAACAACCTATTTCCTCCTTTCTTTACATCCACTGTGATTGGTTTGTCAGATTCTGGGTATATTTCTAGCTCTCAGCTCTTGAGCTCTATGGCGGGAGTCCCGACTGTAGGTGCATTGGTATCTTCCGTTGTTGGCCTTGGAACCCTCGGATATGTAAGTTCCACACAACTGACAAGCACAACAACTGGACTTTTGAATGTTTCTCTGCCACCGTATGTTACCAGTGTTGGGAGCCTGTATGTGAGCACACCGAGCCTGATAAGTAGTCTCAGTAATCTCTATGTGCCCTTTGTGGGGAACCCTTCTGGGGCCTTCCAGCTCTTTGCTCAATCGAATACCCTCAACTTTGGCCTTTCTGGCTCGAGTACATCCCAAATCTTCGTAGGAGATGCTCGTAGAAGTTTGGCACCTGGAAATACTGATCCCCTGATCAAAATCTCCCAAGATGTTACCACAAATCCTCGGGGAGCTGATGTGCTAAACGTCTTGGGTGGTGTGAATAACCTGAAAATGCTGAAAGTTGATTCAAATCTGAATCTTGGCGTTGGTCTGAATCAAGCTCAGCATTTGAATGCAACGGGCCTTGGATATACACTTCAAACGGGTGGCAGCTTTTTTGCGATTAATGCTGTCATTTCAACAAATCTGGTAGCCTCCAACTACATGATGACAAGTACAATGATTTTAGCTGATGTAATGACCTTCTCTACCTTCGGCCCTGCAACATCCAATATTCGTCTTGCTCTCGCCACTGGAGATGCCTACAAACCCACAGGAGCGACTTGGAAAACCTTGTCGGATTTACGCATCAAGGAAAATATCGTGGAGGCTGATTATTCTCGTTGCTACAGCGATATTAAAACAATCCCACTCAGGCGATATCGTTACATCTCGAGTTTCGTCGACCAGGCGGGCGTTATGGATAAAACTGTTCTCGGATTTGTTGCACAAGAGTTGGCGACCGTCATGCCCAAATCTGTTACGAGCCAAGCCTTGTATGGGTTTGATGATTTGAATACCATTAGCGTGGATCAAATCAACATGGCTTCTCTAGGGGCACTCAAGAAAACGATTCAAGACAAAGAAGCCCTGGAATCAACAACAAGTGGATTGATTGAGTTAAATAATCATCTTCGTAGTGAACTTTCAGCCCTGCAAACAGATGCGGTGGTGAACGCGGAACGATTTACTGGCATACTCAATGATCAAACAACACAATACACGCGACAACTCGCATCCCAATCCAACTCCTTTATCCAAACGGTCAATCAACTTCAACAGGACTTTGGTGCAACCATAAGCACACTCCGCGGAGAAATGGAATCCATGAAAAATGACTTATCGATGTCACACTCAATCTTGTAAGGGTTACTGGCCGTTGTATTTATTCATGACAACTGCAGTTGTTTGACCAAGTTGAACGTCATAGTAAACAAGAATCCAGAAACAATACCGATTGAGAGATTTTGTATATCGTATACAGTCTCTGAGTCCATTCTTTGGAGTGTAAATACTTGTTTCATTCGGCTTCCCTGCAGCAAGTGTAAACGTGCCTTTTGAAGTATTTTTGATGAGGAAAAACTTTGTCTCTTGCTTATTCGGTGGCAACTCTGGGATTTTGAATGTACTTTCATTTTCTGTGATTGTCAGAGTTTTCTCCAGGGCCTGTACAGAGTTTGGATACTCTGTGATTGAAAATCCAGCCCCATCATATTGTGTCAAAATAAAAAGATGATTGTTGAAAAAACTTAAAATAAAGGAGCAAGTATTGCTCAAAAGTGCTTTGTTACTGAGACAGATGCTCAAATAGGCTCGCTCATTGCCTGAAACGTCCTTGGATTCTATTGAAACTCCTGGAGGTGCATAGATATTCAAGATACCAGTATCAGGCAAAAAACGATGTACATGAAGAAACTTCAGAGAGTTTTGACGTAAATCTGTAAGAACAATATTATTGCTGGCATCATTGTTCCAATAATAGTTCAAGAAATGACTTTTTGTTTTTTCGACCACCACAGAGTCAGGAAGGAACCCCTTGGCAATGCTTGTAAAGGTGCCTTCATAGTTATTTACGACGAGCCAAGAAGTCCCATCACTTACAACACTTACGCATTGATTGGTATGAGTAAGTTGGAACTTCCAAGTGCCTTCAATCGTTGATTCAAAGATTTCTTCCAGATTTTCACTTTCGTGATAGAAAATCTCGGATTTTTTCAGAGGATACTCGCGGCCTTTTAAAGATGACATGAGGATAAATGGACGTTGGGTACCGAGATATTTGAAATGGTAGAGCTTTCCTTTTGCAGAGGCCACGGGAGGTAAAATCATAGATTTATTGAACTCAGAATCTGAAATATAGGTAATGGGTTGAGGATTCCAGCCATTTTTGGAGTCCGCTTTGTGAAACACAAAAAATCTGAGAGTTTCAGATTGGATTTCTCGGTCCGTTTGTGTATTTGTTAGATAGACCTGGAGATAGGCCCCTTGTACCAAAAACTGCGGAAACTCTGCTTCTGAGACTGAGATTGCACCTTGTTTTATCTTTTCGCTTTGGCCTACATAGATTCCGTTTATATATGCTTTCAGAACTGGTTTGGCAATCCCTGAAAACTGGAACTTCAACAGAAGTTTTTTTATCGATTCAGATTCATCAAGTTCTACGTTGAAAAAATCGAAAAACATCGAACCTCTACTACTAACTATACGAAAAAGGGTTAAAACGGTCTCGAGATTCCTTCTTAGATGTTGGCGAAGCACCCTCTGACGGGAAATCCGATTCGTCTGATTAAAACCTCTGCTCAGCTTTGGAGAGATGCAAAGACAGTCGTTCTTCTTTCTGAAAATGCAGATCCGAGTATTGCTTGGGACAGATGGGAAACCCTCGCCGTAGGCACTGAGACAATCAATACATTACGTGGAAAGGGAATCGGTGTCAATGTGGGCGTCTTTCTCGATGAACCTTCACTTACACTTGATGAACTCAAGGTCCAGAGTCAAAAGGCTCATCTGATTGCTATCTCCATGAAGATTATCCAGCAAGTGGGTGCGAAAGCCTTTCAGGATGCAAAGATTGGAAATATTCTCTGCCTCGACGAGTTTATTCATCTATACTCGTATTGCGGTGTAGCCTGGAATGGTAGTGCAGAAGATGCGGCAGCCTTGATTTGTGCAACTCTTCATTATTCATATCTGGCGGGTGTTGATGAGAAGGCCATTGAACACCGCAAGGAGCGGTTTGATGCAATGAACATTCGGTGTCTTGGACTCCATGCGAAACCATCCCCTCTCTGGCTCATTCAACAATACTATCGCCCTGAGAAGGCAAAACGTGCACGTGAGATTCGTCGCTGCTTGGAAGAAAATGTTCGTTGTCCATTTATTGATAAAATCGTACTACTCACTGAGGAGGACTATAGTGCTGATTACCCAAAGGGAAGTGAGACCAAGATTCAACAAAAGGTTGTTGGAAAACGCTTGACATACGAGATGGTGATTCGCACTATTTATGAAGATGTGCCTGAAGGGGTGATTGTTGTCTTTGCAAATAGCGATATCTATTTGGGAGATACAACTCAGCTTCTTTGGTCCATGAATCTTGACAATAAGTTCTTGAGCCTTCTACGTTGGGATGTCCCTGAGGACGGGGGTCAAGCCAAAATCTTCGGGCCTCGAGATGATTCTCAGGATACTTGGATTGTGACCTCCAACTCCGTGAAAGCCCGCAAATGGAATTTTAGTGATCTGGCATTTCCGTTCGGCAAAAACGGATGCGATAACGCCATCAATGTTGAAATGCTGAGACAGAAGTTTTTGATTGGAAATCCGGCGTATTCCATTAAAACGTTCCACGTTCACACAAGTGGATACCGCACGTACAACCCTCAAGACATTGTGGACAAGCCTGTATTTTTGCATATTGCACCCACTGGCTTGAATGATATGTTCGCCAAGGAGAAGTTTGAGGGGAAAGATATCCTCCGCAAAGTCGATCATAAACCTTTCTATCGTCCGCTCCGAAGTGTGCAAGAAAAAGAAATCAAAACTTTCTGCAATATGTTGAAGCGTGGAGAGGAATATGAGTTTTCCGTGGATTCCAAGAACCTCTACACGGCCGATCAAAATCAGGTGCTTGGACTCTCAGACTGTTTCCTTACACACAATGGACTCCCTTATGGTCACCACGAACTCTTGATTGGTCAAAGCAAACTTGCTCATGATCTTTGGGGGAAGACGGGTATCGGTGGGTGCCAGCCGTGTGTAACTTCTGAAAATGGTTTGGCCGCACCTCTTACTTCGAAGGAAACTCAATCTGCAGAGTCCTTTTGCCTTCGATATGTGAGCAAGATTCTGCAGGTCCGAGATATTGATGGCGATTTCATTTGTCCTCAGAATGAGGATTTCTTGGAAGTGCTGCGGATGTTCCGCTGGCCTCGTCGTGAAGTGCCTGTATTGCCTTCTGACCAAGGCATGGGCATCTATTGCAAGAAAGCGATTGTGTGGGAATGTTCTGATCAGGAAAAGCTGACGGTCGAGGATATTGCAGCATTGCGAGATGGATTCCGTATGCCTTGGCACGATTACAAGCCCACTCCAAAGAAAATGACCATTATTGAAGACGGTCAGATTTTGGATACGAAGTGGATTGCAGAACTTGAGGAACAGATTGGAGAAACGTGGGATATTCACGTCATTTGGCCTGGTCGTACAAGTCTAGAGCGAATCATGAACCTGCTCACTACAACCGAAGTGCTTGTTTATGCTAATGGCGAGAAGCTACTGAAAGCGTGGTCGTGGATGTGGATGTTGCCCGAAGGTGCTCATACGATTGAGATTCAGAATGAAATGGATCCGCGTGGTGATGCGATTCATATGGCAGGAGCGTGCGAGCTCGACTCTTGGCTACTTATCATGCGAAAGGGGCTGCGAGATCCCATGATCAAGGATACTGTCAAAAATACGATTGCGACCTTAGAAAAAATGGTATCAAGCACTGCAAAAGAGGAAAAGCCAGTGATCTGGATACCACGTGCAGATATTAAGGGCTATTTTGGCCATGCGGGCGATAGCTTCCGTGAGATGGCACGTATGTGGGGAGAGAAGGAATATTGTGAAGTGAAGGAACATCCCGTGGCAACTCTTTGCTGGTATAATCCAAAGGGTGGAGATATTGATGACCCTGCGAGCTGGCTTCTCTATGACCGTCCAAACCTGGATTGGCTCTGGACAGCTTCAGCAGCGGAACAGGGATGGAAACACGGTCTTTTTGGAAATCCTGAGCCTCCGAAGGGAGGAAAGGCATGGTCCTTCTGGCCTCGCCGTCCTCGCCTTGTCGAAATGCTCGTTGATCGCGGTATTCCTACTCGTTCTTGGAAGGACAGAAAAGCAGGGGCAGTTTTCTATGGCAAGATTGAGAACCGCGTACAGGAGGCTCGTAGAACTGCAGAAAACTGGAGTGCTGTCTGCGAGGAGTTTGTGATGCCCAATGGGGCAGCGGTGGTGTATCCATTCACTCAAGAAGAATATCTGATCAAGTTGAGTGAGGCACGATTTGGTCTCTGCTTGGCTGGCTATGGTCGTAAATGCCACCGTGAAGTGGAATGTATGGCCATGGGGTGTGTGCCGATCGTAGACAAGGAAGTTGATATGGATTCCTATGCGTTACCGCCCAAAGAGGGAGTCCACTATCTCCGTGTAGCGAAGCCAGAAGAGGTTGTTCAGAAAATCGCGGCCGTTTCCGAGGAAACGTGGACCCAGATGTCAGTTGCTTGTCGTGACTGGTGGCGTATCAATGCAAGCTGCAAGGGCATGTATGATTTGACCATGTCATTGGCAACGGCCTAAAATTTGAATCATATTGTAGGTATCAATGTCGGGCACACCTGAAGAAATGTCAACTTCTACAGATTGCCCAGTTTGTCTCGATAAGTTCACTGGCACCGTACGGAAGGAGGTGAAGTGCCAGTATTGCAACTATCCAGTCTGCGTTACCTGCGTGAAACGATACATGGTTGAGAGCGTTGAAGATCCACACTGCATGAGCTGCCGTCGTGCCTGGAACCGCGATTTTATTGATTCCTATCTTTCCATTGCATTCCG
>JACCDO010831049.1_pt1 | contig 10788 bp, 12 predicted proteins | sample 7446101 | NCBI WGS metagenome assembly JACCDO01 (sample SAMN15323440, study PRJNA562643) | freshwater metagenome | isolation source: river surface water | place: USA:Blue River Watershed | collected 2017-08-16
ATAGTCTGTTGACAGCGGCTGTTAGGGACTGTGTCGTAGCGATAGCCTCGACGGTCAGCTGCATCCTCGACTTTTAGGAAGCACGTGGTATGTTCTCCAGAAATATCTGTGCGAACAAAAGAATGTGCATTTAGGAGAAATGGGAGGTCATAGAATGCAGATTCGTCAAAGAGCTGCTGTTGTTGCTGCGCTGGTGCAGAGGTATCTGCAGATGGCATGGCAGATGGTTGGCAGGTGACAGCTGCGGCTGCAGCTGCTGCGGCGGCTGCAGCCGATTCGCAGATGGCAGCGGCAGGCAGGCCTTTTAGTGCCTGATTATACACTCCATCGCGATATGTTTTGTAATAGGGAACACTATAACGTTCAGCACGCTGGTCAGTTAGGAATGATGTACCGCGTACACGGCGGCGGATAGCAGTTTCTATATATCCTTCGCATTCAATACCGATTCCCCAGAATGTATCGCCGGCTTTGTAGGCGGAGGCGTATATTTTATGTTTTTCAAACACTTCTGGTTTATGAAGGGCAGCTGTGGGAGCGGCCATGGCTATCTTATTAAATAGCAATAATAAGATTGCCGTCGTTTGTAGGAGGCCATTCGTAGGCAATCTACACTATTCATTTTTGACAACGACTAAAATGTAAAATCGGGAAAGAGTTGAAGTTGTGCACAAATAAAGTGAATATTATCTGCACGCATCTTATTTTTAATATTAATATCATTAACATTTACGTTTTGAAGTAAATTACCAATCTGTGGATTTCTAGCATTTTTTGCAGCAGTTGCAATTAGGAGTTGTGCGCGATCTGCAGAAGATGCGGCAAGAAAGGATTTCTTAAAATTATTCTGCATTTTAGACAAAGGCTTGTATACTCTCAAGCATAGACTATAAACCAATGTCAATTTTTTTGCAGCAAAAAATAGTAATGTGCGCAAGGAATTATTTGAGTAAATTTACTCAAATATGTTAAGGGGGATGCAATAATTTATGTAGAATTTTCTATGTCGGACCCAAGCCATTGTTTACGATACTCCCCATCAGGATCAATCACCTCAGCAGTTCGTTCAGGATCAAAGCGGCGGAAAGGTGGCTGTGAAAATGGCAGCACAGACGCGACCCAACACCAATTCCCAAAGTTCTGCGCAAAATCATAATCCACTAAATGCTGCGCAAAAAACTTCTCACCCCATCTCCAATACACTTTCAGGTCCTTTATCAAATACGAGGCAACAACAAGGCGGACCCTATTATGCATAAAGCCAGTCTCTAAGAGCTGCTTAATACCAGCGTCGACGATCGGTTTGCCTGTACGTCCCTCGGCCCATCGTTGGAATTTACTCCGTGCAGCCGCATCGCTACGCCAAGGCCCCTTACCCGTAAACTCATACGGTGACTCACCATATAAAAGCTGGAAGGCATCGCATATATGCCCATAAAAGTCGCGCCAATAAAGTTGACGGACAAATTCAGTTGCTCGCGCCTTTCGTCCAGCTTCGTAGCTTTCTCTAATTGACACTGTTCCATAATGATGATGTGCAGAAAGGTGACTAGTAGGTTTATCAGCCAAATTATGATTCACGTTGTATCTGCGTTTTGGCAGATCTGCGAGTAGACGCAGACCTTCCCCGCGACCTCCTCGGACATGCAACTGCCGATTCTCTGCCTTGACAGGCAGGATCTGCCGACAGATGGCAGGCAGATTAGTGTGATTCACCGCTTCCCAGAGACCCTTAGGGACTGACTTCCCTTCTGGAGAAGGGACACGCTGTCGCCGAGCAGATTCCCAAAAGGGCGTGAATTTCTGGAAGGGTCGTCCTGTACCATTTAGGACGGAGCCAGGTGTTGTGAGGTATGTATCATGGACAGCCTCGTAGTGCAGACCGTCTTTTAGGGCTGCAAGGTGAAGCGTGGATGAGCGTTCTTTGGCGTAGGGAGTGTAATCGGCCGTCTCAAAAATGGCCACCATGTGCCGGCTCCGTTTCAGCTTCTCGACGACTTCCAGGACGTCCCCGTAAAATGCCTGGAGGCGCGTGCCTTCATGTCGCAACGCCTCATCCAGCTCTAAAAGGCTGGTGATCATGAACTGGACGCTGTGCATGGAGCGAAAGCTATTTTTCGTACTGACCTGTTCGGGAGTGAAAATAAAGGCCGGCAAGATCTTTGCATCATGCTCACGGGCATAAGCCGCAGCAGCTTTTAGGGAGTTATTATCTTCAATACGCAAGTCCCTATGAAATATAAAAAGGACAATTGATTCGGATGCGCTATTTGGCATGGTGGAAGCGCTTATTACTAAATGAGGAGAGATTGTGTGTGCCGTGTGTGCTGACGGCTAAAAGTTGAAGTCCTTAGACCCCCATCCCTGCGACCGACAAGCCTAAATTTCCCGGTCATCTTATTAGTTATCCCATGGCAGTCGCAACCGAGTCTCTACAATATTCTCTAGATGATGCGGTCTCTGCCCTACATGCCCCTATGAATTCTCCGGCTAGCAGTGCTGCAAGTCGCGCGTCGAGCGCCGGCAGTGAGCGCAAAGAGATTCCTTCTCTACTTCTTGCATGCACCGCCGCAGATACTGAAGCAGCTCATCCCGAGGAACCAATCCTACAGGACAATCCTGACCGTTTCTCTCTATTTCCTATTAAAAAGCCGGCACTCTATGCCAAATACAAACAGCACGTGGCAGCATTTTGGACGCCTGAGGAGGTGGACCTTAGCAAGGATGTGTCACATTGGCGTGCACTTGATCCACGGAAGCAGCACTTCATCAAATACGTCCTCGGCTTCTTCCATGGATCCGACGGCATTGTAATGGAAAATCTCAGCCTCCGTTTCAGTAACGAGGTACAGATTCCAGAGGCTCGTTGTTTCTATGCATTCCAGAATGCAATGGAATCAGTGCATTCAGAGACCTATGCACTTCTAATTGACACGTACATTGAGGACAAAGATGAGAAGCTAGAGATTCAGCGTGCAATTCAGACAATTCCTTGTGTACAGAAAAAGGCCGAATGGGCCCAGCGATGGATTACAAGTCCTACCGCATCATTTGCCACACGCCTAATTGGATTTGCCGCAGTCGAGGGAATCTTCTTCAGCGGTTCCTTCTGCGCCATCTTCTGGCTCAAACAGCAAGGTATCATGCCTGGCTTGACAACCTCCAATGAATTCATCAGCCGCGATGAGGCACTCCACACAGACTTTGCCTGTGAACTCTATAAGGAACTTGTTCATAAGGTCCCTCAGGCACGTGTATATGAAATTATTGAGGAGGCGGTTGAGATTGAGAAGTATTTCATTACAAAGGCGCTTCCATGTGATCTAATTGGAATGAATGCTGTACTTATGTCACAGTATATTGAATTTGTGGCGGACCGGCTGTTAGTGCAGTTAGGATATGCGCGGCGGTTTGGAACGGCCAATCCGTTTGACTTTATGGAGCGAATTGCGCTCGAGGGCAAGGACAATTTCTTTGAAAAGCGTGTGACCAGTTATGCGAAGGCTGGAGTTGGTAAGACACGCGAGGAAATGTCTTTCTCGCTCGATGCGGATTTCTAAATCTGCAAGGCAGATTTCTAGACAAGGATCTTAAATACATATAAAACAACAAAAAGATTTTTCATTGTTTTATAATTTAAATAAACTGATAACCTATTTACGCTTCGTCCTCATTGCTGGGAGCGGCGGAAGGTGCAGCGGATGTTGCGCGGCTAGTAGCAGCGGATGCTGAGGCGCTTGCAGTGCCAGGGATGGGGGTGGCCCAGCCCTTCTCTAAGATCTCATCGACGGCAGCCTTGAGCTGTTCCTTGGTCACAATGACCTTAGAGTTGCAAGGGTGGCGGAGGATCTTGCAAGACATGCGCTTATGCGTACGCTTCTTGCGGCCAGTAGTAGAGGCGCGGCTTTCATTGGAGAGCTCAACGTTAGTTTCAGTGTCAACAGCACCAATGAGGGCACGCAGGGTCTTCAGTTTAGATTCATAAGCGGCGGCAACTGCCTTAGTGAGTCCACCTTCAGACGCCTTGATATCGCGCTGGCCCTCAATTTCAGCAACCTTGAGGTTCAGCTGCAGCAGCAGCTTACGCTTGGCAGCACGATTGAAGCGCAGAGCCTGAGACCGCAGAGCCTCCACAACATCGGAGATGTACTTGGGGGTCTTGGAGTCAACTGTGATACGCCCTAAGAGAGTATCGAGCATGGCAGAACGTTCTTCATTGCGGCCCTTGGTTGCAATTAGACGTCCGAGGCGATCAGGGCTCACAATTGCCTTGCTAGCGGCAGCAGCTGCCTTGGGTGGCGGCTCCACACCACGACGGAGGGCATTTGCACGAGCAGCGGCAGAGGCGGCGGCTGCCTCTGCACGCTCCACCTTGCGAGTAAGTGCTTCAGCAGCACCCTTGAGTGCACGGTTAGCCTTCTTAGCAGTCTGGGATGCACGTACACGACCAGTTAGTACCGGGGCAACTTCACCCACATTACGATTCACACTAGCAGACTCACGTGCATCCTTGCCCTCCAGAACATTTAGGAGGATAAGTGCATCACGGTATTTCTGCAGCTGGTACTCAGAATCTGCGGGCAGCTTGCGACCACCTTCGGGGCTATTGCTGTTGCTGATGTATTTACGAGTCTCCTCGATCACCTTACGCAAAGCATCCGCCACCTTTGCATGCCCATATTTGCCATCTTCAATTGCCGTAACCCAGCCCTTAACTAGCTTAGACTGCATACGTGCCTTTGCAGCCTCAAATTGTGCCTCATCTATGGCAATCTTTGCACCCTTCTTTGACATTCTACTATTTAAAAGAAAATGTAGCGCTACTGACTGGCAACCCTAAATGACTTTTAAAATAACGCAAAGATTGAAAAATGGCTGTAAGAACTACCCAAAATTGATCATGACCAAGTTTGATAGTAAGAGCAAGCAAGCCAATTAGATGAGTTATGACCGAGCAATCATCCACGGAGTTCCCTTCTTCCGCAATGCAACTGACGGAAAGCTGTACGCCTGGACAGCCGATGGAACTGAGCAAGGAGACGTTGTCGGGGATTTGTACCTTGGAGTCGGAGACGCCAAAGCCGACACTCTCACTCTCGCCAAGGACTGGAGAGAGCGCGCTGAGCCTCGACTCGCAGCCTGGAGAAATGCTCAACAACCCCGTAGCAGAGCCAAGCTCCGTGTCGGTGGCGGCGCAGCAGCACCAGCAGCCGCAAAAGCAGCAGCCGCAAAACCAGCAACCGCAACCGCAGACACCAGTGAGTCAGACACCAACTCAGATTAAAACATATATTACAGCAGATTCTCTAGAAAATCGCAAATCTATTCCACAAATCCTAACTGTCACACCTGAACAGATTCGTGGGTTCTCTGAAGTTCTTAAATCATTTCGTGAGCAGGACTATTTCCATATTCAGGCTCAGAAAACACGTAATCCATTAATTAAAAAAGCACTTGAAGATTTGGGATATTAATAATGTTTTGGTTTACGACGTGTTGTACTATTACTGCGTTGACTTGATGAAAGTAAGGGCGCTGTTATAATTCGTTCAAGTTCATTAGCATTTTTTCGGTGTTGTTCCATTTGTGCATACACAACTTTTGCAAGTTTTTCGTTATCAGATTTCATTTGCGCAGTAAGTGCTTTTGCAGCTGCCATTGCAGCATTATAACCATTATTGTTGGCAGCAGCGGCAGCAGCTGTATTTGTTGCTTGTGCATTTTTGCAAGTAGTTGTGCCATTTTTCTTTTTAAAACATTGGGTAGCTTTTTTCCAACCACGACGAAGAGCACTACCTACTCCTGCACCATATATGCGTCGTTTACGCATTGTAACTGAACGTTTCATTCTACTGTCTAGGGTCAGATCTATTTGCAAATGTTGCCATTTTAAATTTTAGGTATTCATCATAGGAATTGAATTGAGGGACAGATCCTGTTGCACGAATTGCACTAGATACATAATCAACAATTGCTTCTCCTTGTCTTGAAATTGTTAACTGATAAGAATTTAGTGCCGTAGAGGCTTGAGTACCTTGAGGAAGCGCTGGATAGATGTCATTTGCAGGTACAAGACTCATTCTATTCAGGATGTATTTAATTCATCAAATAATACATTAATCTCATTTAGTAGTGCAGGATCAACATTACTAGTTTCGTCTGTAAATGGATTTTTTTCTATATGTAACTTTTCTAATTGTGCTAAATTGGAATTAAGAGATGTAGTTGTTGCTGTTGCTGTACCGCCTTTTTGTTTTCGCTGGGTTTTATTTTTACGGTTACGTAATGAACGTTTACCACCCTGCTGCCGTTGTTGTTCATTCATTTGAATAACAGTACTTTTAATTGCTTCAAATTGTTCATCAGTCATTTTTTTTAATGCATGTTGCATTCGAATCCATTTATAAAATTTGTCAAATGTTCCCGCTACACATTTTCTTATTGATTGTTTCTGTACCTCTGATGCATGCTTGTAATTTTTGGAAATCATCCATAATAATTTAATAAAACCAAGTTGTGTTTCTTCACTCATATGATCGACAGGAAGTTTTATCCAGCGACTTTCGGGTGTATTAAATGTGAGCCAATTAGGATCGATTGGTAGTAGTGCTGCTGCTGCCGCGGCCGGTGCTGCCTCCATTCTACTTTGTTGTTTTTAAAATTAAAGGATCAGTTTTTATCTTAATATTTGCAAGCGATCCTGCAGCTGCTCGTGATCCAAGTCCCAGCTTTTCTCGACCCCAATCATACGTATCTGAAATTTTGGCAGCAGTCATTGGCATCTTATACACTCGGAAATCAAACATTCGGCCTTTGAAAAGCTGATCATTATTCTCATACTGTGATGTAACTGCCGCCCAATTTGATTTACCCAAATAGTTATTTGTTGTATAAGCACGACGAGGAAGTGTACCATCCTCTTTTGTATAGAACAGTTTGCCATTTATCCAAAATTGCAGGGCAGGCTGGAATGCATCTAGATTACGGGTCGTAATAACAATGTGCGTCCATTTTTCAACCGGCACAGCATTTGGAAGTTTAACTTGCAGGATTCGCTGCTTGCCATCCCATATTTCATAAAGGAGCGTGGCAGTAGCTTGACTTGTAGGGGCCGCATTTGGCTGTAGGGGGGCCATACGTCGACCAACTGTGGCCGGTCCTTTACAATCAAAGTCATTACAATTTGCATCACTTGTTAACATAAGCTCTTGTGGTGTAGTTTCAGGCACCTTCTGTGCTCCACTCGGCGCCTTTGGAATTGTCTCTGTCGCGTCGTTATTACAAATGAGGCTGTCACGCAGTGTATTATCACCTGGACCAAACGTACCACGACCAATAATACCAAGGAAAACGTTATCTTTTCCTGGGCCATTACCAAAATCGAAGATGTGCGCGTTATTCGTAAATTCTTCAAAATAGACCCAGACACTGAAAGCGCGCATGAAGCGCAAGGGAGTTCTATCACCAAAACGAAGATCAGGTGTTTGACCAAGACGGATAAATTGATCAACACCATTAAATTCAATACCTTTTGTCATTGGTTGATCAGGCCGTTCATCAATACGCATTTTACCCGCGGCAGTTAGATAGCTAGAATATCCATAGTCACGCAGATCATCATAAAATCTATACCACATCATAATTCCTTCATAAAAGCCGAGTAAGCGGGCCATATCATCAGGAGGATCAATATCTTGGTGATCAACATCATAGAATTTCTGATCACCTGCACGATAGCATCGTGCCTGGAATACATCGGGTGCTGTCTTGATAATTGAGCAATATGCAGGACGGCCTTCATGGTACACATCACGCATGTAATTATCACGAGATCGTAGGAAACCGTCGCGAACACTGCGAGTTCTGTAGGAAATAGATGAGAGTCCTTCAGTGCCTGCGAGTGCACATGCAAAGAAAGACTCTTCTTCATCTTGACCCTTCGGCCACACCATTCGACAGAAATCGCGTGGCATACCAAGACGTTGCATATCCTCATAACCATGGAAGTAGCGTTTATCAGTTATAAAGCCACCTTCTTCATTATTTTCATTTACATCTGTACGAGTTGGAATAAGGTCGCCCCAAATAGGCTCTTTCTTTAAACCAACAGCTTCACCAGAGCTCATAAATCCCTCTTTAAATTTGCGGGGAACGATTGTTTCGTATGCAATTACGAGACAAATGCCTATTGCAGCAATTAATAGAGCTGTCTGCATTTTCTTCTTAATCTATGTGGTCATAACATCTTGATGGAGATGTGCGCGCCTTGGTGGCGTGCATGTGCGCCTCTTGGCGGAAGCTGAATTAAGATAGTAAGAATAAGTAAGATGGATGGACCAATGTCTGATAGTTTAGTCGGAGGGCGGCGCCTCGGATCTGAGAGTAAATATGGATGTGCTTTTCAAAAGCCACTATTACCGTGTCGGTCAGGTCAACCCATTAACGCTACACACCCCGAAAATGTCACTAAAATTGCTGCTAAAGAAGACCTGGACCCAGAGGTATTAGTCGGTAATTTATTAAGAGAGTACAAGATTGCCTCTAATTATTTTGTAGTACCCCGGAAAGGTATTTGCAAACCGTCACCTCGTATTTTCCAATTAGATAAGTCGACACAGGATTGTGAAATTATTCAGAAGAAAGGTATTGATCGCTTATCTATGATACAGATGCCTTATGGAGGTGATACGACAGTTGGTGCATTTTTCAAAGATGTACGCAAATTTAATCCAGCCGCCTTTGATTTTTATGAATATGGTCGGCATCTTATTGAAGCAATTGCATTAACAACATTGAAAGGTGTATTACACAGAGATTTACACGCAGCAAATATCTTAGTGGATGGAAATAATGTACCACGCCTAATTGATTTTGGGTTATCATATGTACACGGTGTAACGGATCCTCGTGATATCCTAGATTTCTCATTTAATCCTCGTTTTCCTCAACGACCTCCTGAAATTGAACTATGGCTTGCTAAAGAAGATAACATACCTCTTTCCACAGCAGTTGATCGCATCCTAAATGAAAAACGCGGCCTTATACAAATTTCACTAAATAGTGGACAAAATCCATTTCAGCAACGTGCTGAATTAATGCGATATGCAAATGGAAATAGAGCATACATGAATGGAAATATGAAGGAATGGATGGAAACGTATTGGCCATATTATGATGCATGGGCAATAGGTAATATGTTACTTTCACAATATAGTAATATTATATTGAATCCTTCAGCGAGCCGTAATAAGGTATTACAGTCCAAGAAGAATGTGATGATACAAACAATGCGAGCATTGACACGGCTGTCACCAACAGAACGTGTGGATGCTGTAAAAGCATTGCAAATGTGGGCGCCAAATAGTCCCATTTTACGAATGAAAGCTGCACAAGATTGGTTGGCAGCTAGACAGAAATAATTAATGTGCGCGTCTAGTTTGTCTACGCTTGTTATTTAGCCGCCTTGTGACACCACCGCCACCACCGCCGCCACGTTTAGCAGTTACAGGTTTATTGCGCGGCACACAAAGGAATGAACAAAATACACTATAATTCAATTGATCTTTCTTTGGTAAATCAGGTTTGCGATAATCACGATTTGCCAATTCAGGATTATAGATTAATTTCCCAGCTGCATCTAAATTTGTAACTGGCTGTCCACCAGGTTTATGAGACCAAAACCCATCACGATCTTGCCGATAAAAATGATAATCATTATCGGGGTCAATTACAAGTGCTATTTTAGAACGCTTTTTACGACATTTCCCGTTAAACGTTGTAGTTCGGATCCATGGCATATCAGCAATAAGTCGTGCAAGTAAATCAGGGCAATATTTATGGCCATCATCAGTAAATCTAGGGTGTCCTCCAAAATAACCTGGCTGATGAAATGGTGTTTTACAATCTTCTCCCTCTTTACACTCAGGCGGGTCAAAAATATCAAATGCATACGCAAAACAATTGTGATTTGCTTGTATTATTTTTTTAGTATCATTATAAATGGACGGCATATAAATAGGTTCCCAGCCCGATAAAGGTAGTTTTGAACGTTTGTATTTAAATTCGTTGGTATGTTTTGCGCAAAACGGATTTGTGCCTTTCAATGGTGGAAATGTACATTTAGGATTGTATTGACAACGCGACGGAGTCATGGTTATTTTGCCGGCGCCTATGATCGCGGTTGGCTCCATATTACTATAAGTCTCGATTATTTTGTGCAATCTATGACTGACCTTGGCTTTGTGTCTGTGTTTGTGTCTGTGCTTGCGCTTGCGCTTGTGCATGGGCCATATTATTTAGAAACTGATTCACTTGTACTTTGGTACTCTGTTCTACATTTTTTTCAGATTGTTCTATATTTTTATCAGGTGTAATTTGATATAATTTATTTGCAGCTTGTATTGCTGTTATATTTGATTGTGCTGAAGCTGCCGATGAAGCCGATGCGGCTGCAGACGCTTGAGTCTGATTTGATTCAATGCCCTTATAATATTCTTCTTCAACTTGTTTTAATTTTATTTTTTCAACATAATTACAAAAATATGGAAATAAAGCTGAATGTGTTCTATTACCACCTTCTAATGGTAAATGACCACCTGTCCCATATCGACCAGTTAGGGCTATGTATTGCCATCCTTCAGATATTAACAGCTCCTTAATTGTATGTAAAAAATAATATTTTTTATCAATTTTAAACAGTGTAAAAATACCATTTGATGTTGTAACAGCTAATGAAATGACCCATGTTGCCCAATACATATCAGTTTTATATTTATCATCATATTGCAC
>JACCDO010778593.1_pt1 | contig 10787 bp, 9 predicted proteins | sample 7446101 | NCBI WGS metagenome assembly JACCDO01 (sample SAMN15323440, study PRJNA562643) | freshwater metagenome | isolation source: river surface water | place: USA:Blue River Watershed | collected 2017-08-16
AAGGTTACCTACCACGATAACTGCGCAGCCCTTAGGGAGTGCAATACCAAAACAGAGCCGCGTAAGCTACTCAGTAAAGTTAAAGGCTTGGAACTCGTTGAAATGAATGATGTAGAAACCTGCTGTGGATTTGGAGGCAGCTTTGCCGTAAAATTTGAACCCATTAGTATTGCGATGGGTGATCAAAAAACCACCAACGCTGCTGCTACAGGCGCCGAATATATTATAAGCACCGACATGAGTTGTCTGATGCATATAGATGGTTGCTTAACACATAAACACTCGGGTTTAAAAGTGCTGCATTTAGCAGACGTTCTTGCAAGCGAAGCATAATATTTATCATAGTATTTTACGACTTAAATATTTTTCAAAATGAATTATTGGCTTATCAAATCGGAACCTTTCAAATACAGTTGGGATCAGTTTGAAAAGGATAAACAAACATTTTGGGATGGCGTTAGAAATTATGGCGCCCGCAATAATTTAAGATCCATGAAAAAAGGCGATCTCGCTTTTTGGTACCACTCCAATGAAGGCATGGAAATTGTAGGTATTGCTAAAGTAGTTAAGGAATCATACCAAGACCCTACCACACCAGATCCAGCATGGCTTGTTGTTGATTTTAAGCCCTTTAAGAAGCTTAAAAAAACGGTAAAGCTTGCAGACATTAAGGCGCATGCTAAACTACAAGATATGGACCTTGTAAGGCTTGGTAGACTATCCGTACAAACGGTTAAACCTGCCGAATGGAAGATTGTAATGGAAATGGCTGGCGAAAAAGTTTAGCTAAAAAATACGTATCCAATTAAAATAGCAGCCACTACACCAAGTAAGTCGGCTAACACCCCTGCCCAAATCGCATAACGTACTTTTTTGATGCCTACACTTCCAAAATAAAGGGCAATAATATAAAAAGTGGTATCTGCCGATCCCTGAAATGTAGACGCTAATTTTCCTACAAAAGAATCGGGGCCATTAGATTTCATCACATCAATCATAAGTCCTCTCGCACCGCTACCACTAAATGGTTTCATAATCGCTACTGGTAAAGCTGGCGTAAATGCTGTGTCTACGCCGGTTAATCCAATCACCCAACTAAGCCCATCCACCAAATAACCAAGGGCACCACTGTCTCTAAATACCCGAATGGCGACAAGCATACCTACGAGGTATGGAATGATTTTTAAAATCACATCAAAACCTCCTTTGGCACCATCTATAAAGGCGTCAAATACATTTATTTTTTTAATCATTCCGCCAATAATAATCAGCACTACAAGTAATAGTAAAATCATATTACCTGTAACCCTACTAAAAATTTCTTTTTGTTCCGCTCCCATTTGCTGTACAAAAAATAACATGCCGGCTACCAGCGCCACAAGCCCCAATAACCAGGTCAAAAGCACTTTGTCCCACTTTAATTTTTGCTTGATCCCTACAATAAAAATAGATGCGAGTGTTGTACATATGGTTGCTAGTACACAGGGTATAAATATACTAGCCGCCTCTGTAGAACCAGCAGCTAAACGGTAAGAAATGATCGTAAGTGGAATTAAAGTTAGACCACTCGTATGCAGCACCAAAAACATAATTTGCGCATTGGTTGCTTTTTCTTTGTCAGGATTAATAGATTGTAGGCTTTCCATGGCTTTTAATCCAAAAGGTGTTGCCGCATTATCTAACCCAAGCATATTGGCACTAAAATTCATCACCATTTGCCCCATCGCTGGGTGTTTATCAGGCACTTCAGGAAACAACCTTTTCATAAATGGATTAACCAAGCGAGCTATCCAGTTAATGGCACCTGCACGCTCTGCAATATTCATCAGTCCTAAAAAGAAAACCATGGTGCCAGCAAGCGGAAACGCAACATCAATAACAGAACCTTTGGCAGTATCAAACATCCCATCAACAAGGTTTTTAAACACTTCGGTGTCGTGTAAAATCAAAAACTTGTAAAGCGCAATTACAAAAGCCACAATAAAAAAGGCGATCCATACAATATTTAGTGCCATCAGGGTTAATTTATGGGGTGAATATAAAAAATATTGGAGCTATATTTGCACCTTAATTAAAAAGGTTTCAATTATGGCTTTAAAGGCAGGCATCGTAGGGTTACCCAACGTAGGAAAATCAACATTATTTAATGCAGTAAGCATTAGTGCTAAAGCCCAGGCTAGCAATTACCGTTTCTGTACCATTGAGCCAAATGTTGGCCTTGTAGACGTTCCAGATGAGCGTTTAAGTAAGTTGGCCGAACTTGTAATTCCAGACCGTATTGTTCCAACTCAAATGGAAATTGTTGATATCGCCGGCTTAGTTAAAGGCGCGAGTAAAGGTGAAGGTCTGGGTAATAAATTTCTAGGAAATATTAGAGAGGTAGATGCCATCATTCACGTGATTCGTTGTTTTGAAGATGAAAACGTTTTAAGAGAAGAAGGTGCTATTAACCCGGTAAGTGACAAAGAAATTATTGATACCGAACTACAATTAAAGGATTTAGAAAGTGTAGAAAAGAAAATGCAACGCGTAGAAAAAATGGCGCGTGTAGGTTCCGACACAAAGGCTAAAGCAGAGTTTGAAATTCTAACCCGTTGTAAAAATCATTTAGAGACAGGAAAAAGCATTTTTTCGTTGGGCCTATCTAAAGAAGATAAAGTAGCCGTTGCTGATTTGTTTTTACTCACCGACAAGCCCGTTTTATACGTTGCCAACGTAGATGAGGCGAGTATGCATACCGGCAATAAATATTCTGAAATGCTAACAGCAGCCGTTGCTTCGGAAGGCGCTCAAGTAATTGTGATGTGCAATAACATTGAAGCTCAAATTGCAGAATTAGAATCAGCTGATGATAAGCAAATGTTCATGGAAGAATATAAAATGACAGAGCCAGCACTTAACCGTTTAATTAGATCTGCGTATAAATTATTAAATCTAGATACTTATTTTACCGCAGGTGTTCAAGAAGTAAGAGCCTGGACCATTTTAAAAGGATGGAAAGCACCACAGGCTGCCAGCGTGATCCACACCGATTTTGAAAAAGGATTTATTAAAGCCGAAGTGATTGCCTACGAAGACTTTGTACAATTAGGCAGCGAAGCAGCTTGTAGAGACAATGGTAAATTAAGAATTGAAGGAAAGGAATACCTTGTTAAGGATGGAGATATTATGCATTTTAGATTTAATGTTTAATAATACCTGGCTGTCATGAAAATAAATCTTGTATACTTTTTACTTACCGCCACTACCCTTTTTGGATGTCAATCCAATCAAGGTTCGGATGCAGTTGAAACATCACCGGCAGTAGCTATACAAGCCCCTATCAATGGCACGTATAATATTGTAGCAGTTTATCCGCACAATACTAGTTCTTTTACCCAAGGTCTAATTTGGCACAACAATACCCTTTACGAAGGAACCGGCCTTACAAGCCAAAGCAAGCTTTTTAAAACAGAGCTTGCCACGGGAAAAGCATTACAAACCCTATCAATTGCGGATACTTTATTTGGTGAAGGCATTACCATTTACAACAACAAAATCTACCAACTTACCTGGCAAAACCACAAAGTATTTGTGTATGATGTCAATACTTTTAAAAAAGAAAAGGAATTAAATTGGAATTATGAAGGATGGGGCATTACCCATTACAATAACCAGCTTATTATTAGTACGGGAAGTAGTAATTTATATTTTGTAAACCCAGCTACCCTAGCCATCGAAAAAACCTTGGGCGTATATGATAACAATGGCTATATCGCCTCACTGAATGAGTTAGAAATGATAGATGGGAAAATATATGCCAATGTGTGGGGTGAAAATAAAATAATAGCTATCAACCCTGTATCAGGACAAGTAGAAAAGCAATTTGACTTTACAAATATTTTGCAAAAAACAAACCAACCTATTACCACAGAAACAAATGTATTAAATGGGATTGCGTATGATAGTGTTACAAAGGCCGCCTATATTACTGGTAAAAATTGGCCGGCTATTTATAAAGTAACTTTACAATAATAGGTTCTAATAACCCATTACTTCTTCTTAAAAGCATAAATCACCGAACTACATTTATTGACGTCCAATAGTGCTGTTAGATTGGACCAAAGCCCCACTAATATTGCTTTTATAAAGGACCCTCCGTTGTGCTGCTCGGTTAACATGGCTACATAAAAAGCATCAAACCACATGGCTTTTTTGGTCACTAGCTCAAACCCATGCTTGTTTGCAAGTAATTCCATGCTAGCAGGAGAAAAATGATACAAATGTCTAGGTGTATCTAGGGCCGCCCAATTTTTTCCATATATGGTCGCATCGGTGCTCGTATAATTAGGAACGGCAATTACAAGTACACCATTTGTTTGTAGCATTTCCGAAAAACGCTTAAAATAACCATGCAAATCGTGTACATGTTCTAATACATGCCACATGGTAATGGCGTCAAACTGATGGGAACCTAATGTATAAATTTTGTCTGCCTGTTGTAACTGAATATTATATTTAAGCAGCGCTTGTTTTGCAGCCGTAGCATCTGGCTCGAGGCCTGTTACCTGCCACCCACTAGATTGCATGGTGTTTACAAAAGCCCCGGTTCCTGCGCCAATATCAAGCAATGCACCCGTTTTTTTACCAACGAGTTTCGTAACTAAATTTTTCTTTGTTAGCAGTGCATAGCTTCTTACTTTATGATACACCGAATTAATAAAACCTTTACTACTATCTGTGTGTGAAACATATGATTCTGCAGCGTAATAAGGCCCAATGGTAGCTGCATCTGGAACATTTTGGGTAAATCCTCCACTACATGTTGAACAGCGCCATACTTCAAATAAATCACCAGAAACGGTATAATCTTTGGCAACATAGATTTTGCCAATCAATTCAGATGCACAAATAGGACAAGCTTGGTAATGAATGGTAGTTGCCATTAAAAGGCGGATTAAAATTGATCGTTAATATTCAAAAAATAGTTGAAAATGGCAGCTGCCCCAGCGGCAAAAAGAAGAATCGCTGCAACCCACCAATATCTGTCCATAAAAGATAATGGCTGCGCTTTGTACAATAACCCTTTTTTAAATGACCACTGCAAACCAGTTGGTAGCGGAAGCGCTTCCTGAACGGCATACAAAGGCTCATGCGCCGTAAAAGAAATACCAAGGCCCTCTTTGCAAAAATTACCAACGCCAGCAATAAGTACCGGCTGTTGTAATTGTAAGCTTGAAGCTAGCTCTTCTATGGCAGCATGGGTTGTTGATGAAGCCGTTTCGATATCAATATGATCGAGTGCTGCTACCCAAGCAATAAATGATGAACTGGTAGCTAATTGACCAGGTGTAAAATTTATTTTCTCGTAAGGCGCTGAAATATGTAACCCACTTGGATCAATTGCTGCAGAAACAGGCACCATTTCAAGTGTACCTATGCCAGCCAATTGCAGCTTTTTATGAACCAGTAAATAAGGGTATATATGGTCTAACATGCGCCTACTATTTTCCAGAGAACGAATATACAAATCCCGCCACAACATTTCGGCCAAAAACTTCATATTGGTTCCAACGCTGGTACCTATTATCAAATAAATTGTTTAGCTGTACCCAAAATTTAGCAGATTTTACAACTGTATAAGTTGCTCCCAACGAAAAATCGGCAGCGGCGGGGAGTTTTTTGGTGGCCGCTTGAGCATTCATAGCTTGTGCCCCATCCCATGCATAAAGTGTAGATGTAAAAGAAAGTTTATTGGAGAATTTCCAATGTAATGACCCATTTAGTTCAAGTGGCAGTAATCCCCACGCTTCATTTTGAACCTTTAAACCAGAAAACTTTTTGTAAGTAATACCACCTAGTATGTTTAATTTATCCTGTAAAGTATAACTAACATTTGCCTGTAACTGAACCGCACGCATCGTTGGTTCAAAGAACACATCAAACAACCTGCCGTCTTTAAATGAATTTATAAACAAAGCTTGATTTTCATATTCTAATAAAGAGAGGGTTGCGCCATAGGTAAAATGATCCCCTACTGGAAGTTTGACGCCTAAGAACTGTTTCGTAATTTTTGTGTTTGAAAAACTGTTATAGATGCGAACCCAAGGATTAAAAGCAGCCAATGAACGTAAATTATTTTTTTCAAAATGACCTGCCCAACCCAGTTCAATGCGTAGCCCATTATTTGGCAGTATGGCTACACCCGTTACCTGTGGCAATACCGCATAGGTTCCATTGTTGATAGTTGGAGTAGCCCCTAAATGAACCTGGAACTTATTGGTTATCCAACTAAAGGTACTTGGCATCGAAAATAAATTATTGACAATGGTTAGGTTAGTTGGAATAGTGGGTAAAACGGTGTTTGAAAAACTAGCAGTGGGTTGTACAGAAATTTTAAAATCGGTACCTAAATTTTTTGACACCGGCGCAGATATACTGGTTTCAAATTCTCTTTCATCGATACCCGATTGTAAATAATCAAACGAAATAGTAGGTGTATAATGAAGTCCAAAAAATGCATCTGTTTTATTGGCAAGGTGTACTGTTAATCCGGCGCTATTGTATTTGTTTAAAATATTATCCTTCGTATAAGGTAATGAAGATGGCATAAATCCATAGGCATATCGGGTGGTTGACCCTGTTGTAAACTTAACACTTAAATCATGGTCTTCCCCTATTTGATGAGCGCTATTGATGGAGAAATTAACATCGGTAAATTCTTGTGCAAATAAAGGACCTTTCATTTTTTTAAAACCTCCACCTATATAAGTATTGTTTTTAACTCCATCTCCTATATTAAATCCTGCTTCTGCCAAAATGGTATTTAAATTTCCGAGTCCTACTTTTAAAAAATGATTTTGTTTGGTAGCCTTAATTGTGTCTGCAACATAAGCAAGTGGCGTAACAGCAACTGCCTGATAACCAAAATTAATATTTTGTGAAGGCACCATATATTGCATCGTTACCTTACTATTGTCAATAAATGGAGTGGCTGCCAAAAAATTGATTTTTGATTGCGGTCTTAAACTTGGCTTAAAAGCCGAAGTAATCGTTACCACTTTTGCCGTGTCTGCCACATTTTTTGAAGCCACTTGTGCACTGATTTGCGTTACACAAAAAACCGACATACATAAAAGGAATCCAATTTTATTCATCTGTGTAGATTTTTATTTTTTTGCTTTATCAGTGGTAACTTGTGTTAACTTTTCTTGTGCCTCTTTTTTCAAATCTGCAAAAGTGGCATTGGCAATAATACTTTGATAGGTTGCTTCTGCGTTAAAATAATCAAGCTGCTTGTGATAAATATCGCCTAGTAGCAAATAAGATTTTGTAACCCAATATTCATAAGAACCCCAACCCTTAATTTGCTCGAAAGCCACTTTTTCCGATTCCTCTAATTTATTTTGATCAAATAACATTTTAGCATGTTGGTATTTGGCTTCGGCACTAAATTCTGATTTACCAGAAGCTATCACTTCTTTGTAATAAAGAAAAGCAGTGTCTAGTGAGGCTGCTAGTTGCTTTGATTTTGCCATTACAAAATTAGCCATCACTTTGTCATCAGAAGCGGCACCAGACATTTCCAAAATTTGCATGGCTGCCGGAAGTGCATCTTCCCAATTAGACTGTTTGGTAGCACTTCTAATTAAACCACGCACGGCCTCTTTTTTAACTGCTTCGTCGGTGGCCATTGCATCTAGCTGTTTATAATAACTAGTTGCTTTAGTATAGTCGCGGAGTTCAAAATAATAAGCCCTTGCAAGGTGTAATACTGCATCAGTAGCAAATTTATTGGGGGCTTTAGAAGCGATGTAGGAAAGGTATTTAACAGCGCTTACCGTATTTTTTTCAGACTCATAAATAGAAGCCATGATATCATGCGCTTCTAATACATGTGAGCCATTAGGGAATTTATCAATATAGGCACTCATTCCATTTTTTGTGCCTGCAAAATCTTTTTGTTCGTAACGAAGTAGCGCTGCCTGATAAGTTAATGAATCTGCTTCTGTTTCAGACAAAGCTTTTCCATTAGATTCCATAAAGGCAATAAAATCTTGCGCCTTTTGGTTTTCTATAAATATGTTTCTAATGTATTCAATTGACGACTCAGATTCTTCGGTGTTAGGAAACTTAGCAAGTAAACTTGTAAATGTAGCAAGGGCTTCATCGTTTTTATCAATATTAAAATAGGCAACACCGAGTTTTAAATACGCTGCCGGATGCCAGGCGGCAAGCGAAACGCTTGAGGTAATTTGCTGCAGTGGAGCCACAGCGAGTGCAAAGGATTCCGAAGCTAAATAAGTATTTGCCATTTCCATATACACGTCACCAATAAGTCCCGAATTTGGGTACTGCTTTACAAATTTTTGAAGGAGTGCAAGCTTTTCTGACGTTTTATTTGACGCACCTAAAATAATAGACTTTTGAAAATAGGCATAATCCGATGCATCATAATTACGGTCAATCACTTGATTGTAAAGCGCCATTGCCTTTGTAAAATCTTTTGTCATAAAAAAGCAATCGGCTTTTTTAATCACTAGATCCTGAAATATAGGCGAACCCGTTTTTACGGTAGCCGACGCTTTTTCAAAACTCATGAGGGCATCGGAATACTGCTGTAATTGCATTTGTGCAAAACCTAGGTTGTAATAGGCATTACTCAAATTCACTTCGGCATTAACAACAGGGGCTAACAAATATTTTTGTAAATAAGAAATCCCTTCACTGTACTGCCCTTTTCTAAACTGCATTTCAGACTTCCAAAAATTAGCCAATACAGCCAGGTCCTGGTTATTGGGTGCCGCAAGCAAATGATCAAGTAGGCTATCTGCTGCATCAACAAACTGATCATTGATAAGTTCTACGGCTCTTCCATAAAGTAAGGACGGGTATGCTTTTTGAGCCAATGCCGATGGATTTTTAATACCAGCATACAACTTGAGACCTTCTTTAAAATTACTGGTTCGTGCAAGGGTATTAACAAGTAAATCGGTGGCCTCCTGGGTATAGGTAGAGCGCGGATATTGTTTTAGAAATTCTTGAAAACCTTTTAATGCTTCATTGGTAAGCCCCTCCTCAAAAGACAGTTTAGCTACAGAAAAACTAGCCACTTCTTTTTGTACTTTATTGCTGTTGTTTTCGGCACAAAAAATAAATGCATTACGCGCATTTGCCTTATCTCCTATTTCCAAATAGGCTTTGGCTAAAAGGTACATGCTATTTTGAGACAAGGAGTCTTTTCCGGTAGTGAGCTTCTTAAAACCTTCAATGGCGTTGTTCCATTTTTTTTGCTCGAAATAACAAAATGATAATTCATATACATCTTCGCTTGAGGGCGTTTTGGTGCTAGCAACGTATTTTTCTAGATACGGCAATGCTCCAGTAAAATCATTTTTTGCAAATAGTAATCTACCAACAAGTTGTTGCAAAGGTTTTTCATAGTACTGATTACCAGATTTTAAAGCATCTAATGCCGTAGACAAAGCTTTTTCGGCGTTTCCAGTAAAATAATAGATCTGCGCATTGTAAAAAGGAATCAGTTTACCATATGCAGCGGCCACTTTAGCAATTTCAAAACAACTAAGTGCTGCCGGATAATTTTTTTCTTTGAATGCAATAAAACCGTAATAATAATTGGCATCCACATAATATACATCGCCAACGGTTTGTCTAACAGCATCGAGCGGTTGTTTCGCTTTTTCAAACTGACCCAAACTAAAATAGAGATACCCTAATAAATATTTCACTTCCCCAATTTGCGCATTGTTAAGATTGGCCAGTTTTGCTGTTTCCAAATAGGCTAAACTTTGCGCCGGATTGTTATTTCTAAAATAATAAATGCCTACATAATAGGTCATCATTTGACGAAAGGCAGGATCTACGGCTGCTTTTATAAAATCAGTAGCCTCCTCTACAATTCCTTTTTCATCTAATTGTAATCCACTCACTAGCAAATAAAAATCAACCTTTTCTTTTACAGAACTATTGTTCTGATACATAGAAGTACGCTTGAGTTCTTTGGCTAATTGAAAACTGCTCATATACGCCCTCTCCGAAACAAAAGTTTGCAAATCACGCATACTTGCATCAATAGAACTCGGCAAAACTGGAGTTTGTGCCAATCCTATTTGTGCAAGCACTAAAAAGAATGCCAATAAAATAGAAGTGTATAGTTTCATAAGTATGATGGCCTTTTTTACAAAGGTTTATGTTTCTTTCTTAATAAAAAGCGAAAACCATTTTAAAGGTAGCACTACCACTCCGTAAGGCCCTTTCTAATGGGTATTTGTGGAAAAACAGATAGATGCCGTAAGTTTGTCAACAAAAGCAGGGGAAACTATGTACGAGCATCATACAAACATTCGAGTTAGATACGCAGAAACCGATCAAATGGACGTGGTATATTATGGTAATTATGCCCAGTATTTTGAAGTAGGTCGTGTAGAAGCGATGCGTGCCATTGGGCTCTCGTATAAAGAAATTGAAAAAATGGGGATTCATATGCCCGTAGTTTCAATGGAAACCAAATACATTAGACCTGCCCACTACGACGATTTGTTAACGGTAAAAACAACAGTACCTGAACTTCCGCACGAACATCAAATCAAGTTTGTCACCGAAGTTTACAACGAATCGGGCAAGCTACTTACGCAGGGTAAAGTAGTACTCTATTTTATTGATGCTGCCACCGGTAAGCGTGCCATCATACCTGAAAGCCTTAAAGAAAAGTTAGCACCGTTTTTTATACCTCAATAATTGCGACGAGCCCTTATTGATACATATTGTATATGAGGTATTGAATTTTC
>JACCDO011091607.1_pt1 | contig 10787 bp, 10 predicted proteins | sample 7446101 | NCBI WGS metagenome assembly JACCDO01 (sample SAMN15323440, study PRJNA562643) | freshwater metagenome | isolation source: river surface water | place: USA:Blue River Watershed | collected 2017-08-16
ACCTCATCCCCGTGTTGCCGCTGCTCGTGCTCGCGCTGTGTGCGTTCGTGCAGCGATGGAGCGCAAAGGGGCCGCGGCAAGCGTTGGCGCTCGGCGCTGCGGTCGGCGGTGGCGTAGTCGCGTCCTACGTCTCGCGGCTCCACGTCGGCGGCTTTGACAACGTGCTGATCTACGGCTTTGCGGCGTTGTGCGCTGTCGGCCCGGTTGCCGCGGTCCTGTGCCAAAGCCCCGGCCTCCGGCGCATCGCGACCGCGCTGCTGGCTCTGCAGTTTGCGATGCTCGTCCTCGACGTGCGTTCGCTGTCGTCGCGGCCGCTGCTCTACGACCCGTCGCGTTGCCTCCCGCGCGCGGGGCACGAGGCGGCGTGCAACGAGATCCGCGACTTCGTGCGCGCGCAGCCAGGCCCGGTCTGGCTGCCGTTCCAAGGCTGGCTCGCCGTCGAGGCCGGCAAGGAGCCGTCGGCGCACGGGCAGGCGGTGGTGGACCTGCTCGCGTGGATCGAGCAACCCGGCCTGCCACCCGACGACCGCGCTGCGGTGGCGTTGCTGCAGAGCCTGAAGTCAGACCTCGAAGGCAAGCGCTACGCGGCGATCGTGCTGCAGGAGCCGCAAGGAGCGAAGTTCACCGGCTCGTTCGGCCCATTCCTCGCCGGCTACCGCCTGCGTGACGGAGCGCTGCTGTCCGACCCGATGGCGATCCGGCCGCTGGTGGGGATGCACACGCACACGCCTTTCGTGTTGGAGCGGAGGCCGTGAGGATGCGGTGGCTCGCTCTTGTCATTGTCGCGGTGGGTCTGATCGGCTGCCTAGAGTGGTGGGCCAGTGCTGCGCGCCTTTCGGTGCCGGCGCAGGCGCAGCCTGGCAGTGTCGACAGGATTGCTGATGTATGGCATTTGGCCGACTCAGGGACTGCGATTTCGTCCGCGAACGACGGGATTCGTCGGGACTCACCTTTCATCGCGTCTTTCGTCCATGAGATCGATGCGCAGCCCATCGCTGGGCTTAGGCTGCGCGGCCCCGGCGGGATCGAGGTAACAAGCGACGGTGCGGGCAATACATCTGTGCCCATATCCGGCATATGGCACTACGTGCACCCAGACCACGGAAACGGGCGCGTGCTTCTGCGCGACGAGGTGAACGCTCCGTATCGCGTGCCTCGAATCGGCGCGTTGAATGTCCACATCATTGGGCGTGCTGTCGGCGCGTCTCGTCTCCGAGCGCATCCTGCCATGCAGTCTGCGATGCGCGAACGCGAACGCGATGTTCGTGTCGAGCCAGATTTGATTCCTGAGGCACCTATCGACGAAGCCCTACGCAGTCGTCTTGTGCTGCCATTCGGCTGTTGGCGTCTTGACTTAGTCGATTCCAACGTCGCCCTCCAGCCTGCGGTGCATTGGGTCGAGCTGCGCGAAGGGACGATCGAGCTACAGATCGCGGATGTGACCGCCATGCTCCCCATGGGCAGGGTGCTCGATCCCCTCAATCGCGCAGTGGTCGGTGCCGAGTTGCGAATTCAACCCAGCGGCGATGTGCTAGCGCGCACGGATGCAGCGGGTGCATTTGCCCTATCATTCGACTCGCTAACGAGCGTCGCGCACAGCGGTGGCAGCCTAGTGCTGCATGTCTCTGCGGCAGGCTTCGAGCCCGTATTGACTGAGCCTCTGCCACTGGGCGAGCGCGACGTGGTCGTTCGCATGTGTCCGACCGGCTCGCGCTGGCTTTCTGTGGTCGATGATCGCGGTTTTCTGCTCGCCGACGGGTGGACTGCTATGTGCAGGAAGGGCGAACGCACTGTGGGCCCATCTAGCGGCGATTCGTTCGTCATGCAGCCAGGAGGCGATGGTCTCGCGCCCCTGTCCCCATCGACCAACGCTCGCGATTGGATCGAGGTGACACGCAACGGTGAGGTGCGTCGTTTCGCGTTCGTTGAACTCCCGATGGAACGATCCAACGCGGGAGGAAGTGTTCGTGAGGTTGCCCAAGTGGTTTGGGCTCGCCCCGCTCGTTGCGAAGTGCGCGTGCTCGGTAGCAACGGCGCGCCCATTCCGGGCTGCGTCGTTCGCGTGGTCGAGACGCCCAATGACGTCTGGACCGCGACGCACGGACCTCTGGCGACGGGCGCGTTCGAGCCAAATGCCATCGGGCTTGGTGTGCAGGCTCCGGTCGATCAGAGAGCCGAACTGCAGGCCGGTGCCGACGGCGTGGCAGCGATTGAACTCGGTTCGGTCGCAGCGACTTGGTTTCGCATCGAGCCCGGCCAGGGCTTCGTGCCGACCGCGGTGCGAGCGCGGCCTGGGCGTCAGGATGTGGTCGTCGCGGCGCGCGGTAGCCTGCGCGGTGCAGTGACTGGCGTCGCGGTCGGAGGACGCAACGATCTGCGCGGAGACCGCTGGTTCCTGTTCCTTGAGCGACACGACGGGCTGCTGTCGCCGCGAATCCAGACGACCGAGCTCCGAGCGGGGCGATACTCGGTGGAAGACCTCCCGCACGGAAGATACGGAATCGAAGTCCAGCTCCTACGCGCAGGCGTTTTCACCGTTTGTTCGCGCACCGAGATCGAAGTCTTCGGAGACGTAGAGCGCGATGTCGTGCTTACGCGGCCTACGGAGTCAGAGGTCCGGATCCAACTTGTCGGACTGGAGGATCATGCTGACGCCGTGCTGCAGATCGCGCGGTTGCGAAAAGCTTCGGCTCCAATGACTGTTACGCAGAATCTGCTGCAGTCGAAAGGGCAACCGAGCATCGTCATGTTGCCGCCGGGTGAATACCGCGTGTCGGCGGTCGTGCCCCTAGCGGATGGTCGGCAGGCGCTGGTGCACGCTGGTGGCTCGCTCGTCTGTGGTGAGGCGGTCACCGAATGGGAAGCTCGCTTCGAATTTGGACCGGGTGAGTTGCGCGTCGAGGGCCATGACGGTCGGCCGCTGGCGATGCAGTGGATCTGCGTGGACCGTCAAGCGAGATGTCTGCGTCGTACCGATGCCCAGGGAACCCTCCGTTTTGAGATTTGGCCCGGCGAGCCGTTCTTCATCGAGCCGGTGAAGCTGCGCTCGGGCGTGTGGCAACCAGTGGGGGTGGGAGTCTTTGTGCAACCAGGCGAGAGAAGCGTCCGCATGGACATCGACCGCGACGTGCGGTGAGTGCGGCAGACATCGCGTTTTGCCGGCAGGCTTCATGTCTTCGCGGCCCGCCGATTGGTCGTCGCTCAAGTTTCGAAGTGTCCCTCGGGTGACCCCTTCGGGCCTATCGGACGCACTCCCCGCCCCGACCCCCTTGCGCTCGCCGCCCTCGCTCCCTACCCTTCTCCGCCCCTGACACCGTCATGGGTTGGCACCGCATCGTTCTTGGCATCGGCAATCCGGGCCCAGAATACGACGGCACTCGGCACAACGCCGGGTTCCTGGTGCTCGACCACTTGGCGCAACGTCTGGGACTCTCCTTCACTCGGCTCGAGCGGCACGCGGACGATGGTTCGCGCGTCTTCTCCGGCAAGGTGAAGGCGCAGATCTGCGAAGGTCGCCGGAAGGGACGCGAGTTCCTGCTGGTGAAGCCGCAGACCTACGTGAATCTGTCTGGTGACGTCGCCGCGCCGCTGTTGCGGGCCGCGGGGCGCACGCCGGACTCGCTCTTTGTCGTCGTAGATGACCTGAACCTACCGCTGGGCCGGATTCGCATCCGGCCGTCGGGGTCCGCAGGAGGCCATAACGGCCTCAAGTCCATTCAAGAACGACTTGGATCGGACGCGTATCCCCGTCTCCGTCTCGGTATCGGGCCCCTCGCCACCCAGAGTCGTTCTGGTGCCCAGCCTCGAGCTGGGAACGGCGGGCCCGAGGGAATGCATCCGGCCAATTGGTCCGGGTTCGTCCTGGCTCCATTCCTCCCGGAGGAACGTGAGGTTCTCGGTCGAGTCGTGGTTCGCGCCGCGGATTGCATCCAGCAGTGGCTGGACGGTGCGAACTTCGAAACCCTGATGGGAACCTACAACAGCATGGACGAGGGTCCGAACAAGGACGCCTAGCCCAAGCCCAAGTCGTAGGGACCCGTCGCCAACCGACGGGCCACGAGGCCCGGGAGTACTGTTTTGCAACGCACGCGCACTTACGAATGCATGTGCCTCCTGGACAACCGGGAGGTTCGCAAGGGCTGGCAGCCGCTGAAGGACAGCGTCACCGGTCTGTTCACGAAGCACGGCGCCCAGATCCTCAGCGCACGCCGCTGGGACGAGCGTCGTCTCGCCTATCCGATCGACGGTCAGCAGCGGGCCACGTACCTGCTCGCCTACCTGAAAGCGGACACCCAGTCGATCGCCGGCATCCGCCGCGATCTGCAGTTCAGCGACACCGTCCTGCGCAGCCTCGTGCTGAGCTGCGAAGAGGTGCCGCAGTCGGCCTACGAGCCGGAGGCAGAATTCGACGTCAACGCGATCCCCGTCGATGACAGCCCGGTGGCGTCGTCGAACGAGCCGGAAGCGGTCGAGGCCGATGCGGCCCCGGCGGACGCTGTGGTCGGTGAGGAGATCGTCAAGGAGGAAGGCCAATGACCAGCAACGGTTCCTACGGTGGTAACGGCGGCGGCTACGGTGGTGGCGGCGGCGGTTACGGCGGCGGTGGTGGCGGTGGTTTTGGCGGCGGCGGCGGTGGCCCTCGTCGCAGCGGCGGCAAGTTCGGCCGCTTCGGCCAGAAGCGCGCCGAGGTGCTCCCGACCGAGCCCCTCGACTACAAGAACCTGCCCTACCTGATCAAGTTCCTCACGCCCAACGGCAAGATCCAGTCGCGCAAGCGCACCGGGTTTAGTGGGCAGCACCAGCGCCAGCTCGCGGAAGCGATCAAGCACGCGCGTCACCTCGGCCTTCTGGCCTTCGTCGGGAGGCAATGACCATGGCGATGGAACTCCTTCTCCGTCAGTCCGTCGAGCACCTCGGCCGCGTCGGTGACGTGGTCAAGGTCAAGAACGGTTACGCCCGCAACTACTTGCTGCCCCGCGGTCTCGCGGTGGCGGTGACCAAGGCCAACGTCGCCGAGATCGAGCGCGCCCGCGCGATCGCTCTCGCCGAGGAGCAGGCTCGCGTCGAAGCCCTCAAGGGTCTCGCTGCGAAGCTCAACGGCGCTTCGGTCACGATCGAAGGCAAGGCCAACGCAGAAGGCCACCTGTTCGGCAGCGTCAGCGCCGCGCAGGTTGCCATCGCTCTGCGCGACAAGGGCTTCGCCGTCGAGGAGCGTCAGATCCGTCTGGCCGCTCCGCTCAAGGAGATCGGCGTCGTCGATGTGCCCGTGCACCTGCACGCTGGCGTCGAGGCGACGGTCAAGGTCTGGGTCGTTCAGCAGAAGCCCCAGTGACCCGCGCAGGCCGGCTGGTTCCGGCCTGCAAATGCCCGCGACGGCAGTGCGCTGTCGCGGGCGCAGCATGAGACTCCGCGCATGAACGAAGGCATCCGTGTCGCGATGATCAGCCTCGGCTGCGCGCGCAACCTCGTCGATTCTGAGGTGCTGCTCGGCCACGCGGTCGAGGAAGGGCTTGAGGTTGTCCGTGAGCCCGAAGACGCCGACGTCGTCGTCGTCAACACCTGCGGCTTCATCGACTCCGCCAAGCAAGAGTCGATCGACACGATCCTGTCGGTCGCGCGTCTCAAAGAAGACGGCTCGCTCAAGGGCGTGATCGCGGTCGGCTGCCTCGCGCAGCGCTACGGCGATGACCTTCGCAAGAACATCCCCGAGCTCGATGCCGTGTTTGGCATCAGCGACTACTCGGGCGTGCCCGCCGTCGTGCGGCGCATCGTCAATGGCAGCGATCGGCGCTGGGTCGCCACGGTCGACGGCGGCAAGCCGAAGGGGCCGAAGAGCGACAAGAAGCGCATGCTGCTGACGCCGAAGAGCTTCGCGTATCTGCGCATCAGCGAAGGCTGCGACCACAAGTGCACGTTCTGCGCGATCCCGAGCATGCGCGGCCGCAACCGCAGCAAGCCGATGGATGTGCTCGTCGACGAGGCCAAGAGCCTCGCGGCCGCAGGCGTGAAGGAACTCGTCATCGTCGCCGAAGACACGACTGCCTACGGCCTCGACATCGACCGCAAGCGCCACATCCACACGCTGCTCGAGAAGCTCGCGGACGTCGACGGCATCCAATGGATCCGATTGATGTACGCATACCCGCACACCGTGTTGCCGGAGCTGACGACGTTCCTGCGCGAGCACGAGAAGGCGGTGAAGTACCTCGACATCCCGATCCAGCACATCAGCTCGCCGATGCTGAAGGCGATGAAGCGCGCGGTCAGCAAGGAGCAGGTCGAAGGCATCCTGTGGCGTCTGCGCGACGAGGTGCCAGGCATCGCGGTGCGCAGCACGCTGATCACGGGGTTCCCCGGCGAGACCGAGCAGGACTTCGCCGAGATGCAGGACTTCTGCGCGCGCTTCAAGTTTGAGCGCCTCGGCGTGTTCCCCTACTCGCGCGAAGAAACGACGCCGGCCTACGACATGCCGGACCAAGTGTCCGAGAAGGTCGCGGAGTCGCGTCGCGCGGCGCTGATGAAGCAGCAGAAGGGCATCCTCGACGCGTTCCAGCAGAGCCTCGTCGGCAAGACGCTGCCCGTGATCCTCGACGGCATCGACGGCGATAGCGGCGACCTCGTCGGCCGCACCTACGCGGACGCGCCCGAGGTCGACTGCCGCGTGCACTTCGCCGCGGACGCTGCCGAACCGGGCCAAATCGTGGACGCCAAGATCACGGCGGCCCAGGATTATGGCCTGCGCGCCGAACTCGCGCGCGCACGCCGCAGCAAGTGAACCTCCCCAACGCAATCACCCTGTCGCGCCTCGTCGTCACGGCCGCGACCTTCGTGTGCCTCGAGCTCATCGAGGACGGCGCGAAGCCGGACCTGCGGCTCATGTGGTGGGCGTTCGCGTTGTTCCTCGTCGCCGCGTGCACCGACTTCCTCGACGGCTACTTCGCGCGGAAGTGGAACATGGTCACCGCGTTTGGCCGCGTCGCGGATCCGTTCGCGGACAAGGTGCTGATCGCGGGCTCCTTTGTGCTGCTGCTCAAGTTCCCCGCGGCGACGGCGGTGATGCCTTACTGGTATGTCGTCGTCGTGCTCGCGCGCGAGTTCCTCGTCACTGCCGTGCGCGGCGTCGTCGAGGCGTCGGGGCGGCCGTTCCCGGCGGACAAGCTCGGCAAGTGGAAGATGGTCACGCAGTGCTGGACCGCCGCGTCGCTGATGATGATCGTCGCGGGCTGCGACGGTTGGATGCCGCTCACGGTTGCTGGGCTCTGGCTCAGCTTCGCGCTCACGGTGATCAGCGGCGTCAACTACGTCATCAAGGCGCGCGACGTGCTGTTTGCTCGCTAGAGGACATGCGATGAGCTTTGGCGACCGACTGCGCTTTCTGCTGATCACGAGCTGCGGCCTTGGCCTTTCGCCATTTGCGCCCGGCACCGTCGGCACGCTTGGCGGCGTGATTGTTGGCGTGTCGATCCAAGCGATCGCGGGCGACTCGTGCGAGCTGTGGTGGTGGGTCGCCGCCATCGTGCTGTTCGCGCTCGGCTGCATGCAGACCGACTTCGTGAAGCGCACATTCCCAAACGAAGACCCGGGCGCGTTCGTGCTCGACGAAGTGGTCGGCTACCTCGTCACGATCGGCGTCTATGCGGCGCTCGCGCACAAGCTGCCTGACGCCGTGGGGCACACGGCCGCGTTCTTTGCGTTCCGCGTGTTTGATGTCTGGAAGCCGCAGCCGGCGCGCAAGCTCGAAGACTTGCCCGGCGCGCTAGGCATCATGGCCGACGACCTAATGGCCGGCGCCTATGCGGGCCTCGCGATGTTCTTCGTATTGCCCCTGCTGGGCCTCTGATCGCGCTACCGAACGAGCGTTCCCAACATGGCCAAGAAGAGCAGCAAGTCGTCCGCAAAGCTCGCAATGACGATCGCCATCTCGATTGGCGGCGCCGCGTTGCTCGCCGCCTTCGCTGGTTCGCTCGTCGTGCTGCTCAATCTGCAGGGCGCGATCCCAGAGTCCGCGAGCGAAGCGTTGCAGAAGGGCAAGCTCGCCGCGCTCGCCGTGCCGTTCGTGATCGGCATTGTCGGCGGCATCGTGGGCTGGATGATCGGCGGCAAGATCTCGTCGCGACTGACGGACATCGCGCTCGCGGTGTCCAAGCTCGGTCGCGGCAGCGAAGTGAAGGTGCCGTCGATGGGCGACGACGAGATCGGCGCGCTCGGCCGTTCTCTGCAATACCTCGCCAATGACCTGACGGAGTTGCAGAAGCAGGGCGACAAGAAGGGCTCCTCGCTCGCGACGCAGGATCCGCAAGTGCGCCAACTGCGCGACAAGTCGCTGCCGCAGTCGTTGCCCGAGATTGCGGGCCACGAAATCGACGGCGCGCTCGCGTCGGGCTCGCGCGGCGGCCTCGACTACTACGGCGCTGCGATGGTCGAGGATGCGCTCGTCGCGTATCTGATCAGCGGCGAAGGCCAGAGCGCTGTCTCCGTCGTCGCGGCTCGTATGGCGCGCGATGAGATCCAGCGAGCGCTCGCGCAGGGGGCTGCGCCGCGCAAGGCGCTGTCGCACGCCAATCGCGTGATGCAGCAGAGCTTGCCTGCGGGCGTCTGCGCCAAGGCCACGCTGCTGCAGGTGTCGCAGTCCGGCGCAAAGCTCTACCAAGCCGGCGCGCGTTCGCCGTTGCTCGTGTGCCAGCGCGGCGAATTGCGCGAAGTGGCCGCCGAGGGATTGGCGCTCGGCCTCGACGATGGGCCGGTGTTTGAGAAGTCGCTGCGTCCGCAAGAGATTGCGATGACCGCGGGCATGCGCCTCTTGCTCGTCAATGAAGCAGCGCTTCGCACGCAAGCATTCCGCGAGCGCGTGCTGGAGCACACTGCGCGCCACACCGCGATGTTCATGAACATGGTGCTCGGCGGCATCGAAGAAGACGCAGGCAGCGACGGCCTTCGCGAAGACGTCGTCGTGTTGACCTGCAAGCGCAACGCCTGACCCAGTCGCATCGCGCCATGAAGTCCTTCCAACAGCGCATCGAAGAGATCTACCTCGAACGCGACCGCGCTCGCGGCACGCAGGGCACGCTGCTGTGGTTTGTCGAAGAAGTCGGCGAACTGGTGCGCGCGATCCGACGCGGCGAGCGCAACAACCTCGAGGAGGAGTTCGCCGACGTCTACGCGTGGCTTGCGACGCTCGCGTCGCTGCACGGGCTCGACCTCGACCAGATCGGCGCCAAGAAGTACGCAGCGGGTTGTCCTCGGTGTCGCGCCGTGCCGTGCGCGTGCCCGCATCCAAAGCCCGTCGGCTAAGGCGCGATGGACTGGGCGCCGACAGTCGCGATCGGGTTCTTGCTCGCGCTGCTGTTTGGCACGCTGGCGAAGCGATTCGGCCAATCGCCGGTGATCGGCTACCTGCTGGCGGGCGTGTGCATCGGCCCCAACACGCCGGGCTTCGTCGGCAGCGCAGAACTCGCCGCGAAGCTCGCCGACGTCGGCGTGATGCTGCTGATGTTTGGCGTGGGGCTTGGCTTCTCGTTCCAAGATCTTTGGAACGTGCGCCGCATCGCGGTTCCGGGCGCGCTCGCCGCGAGCGGCCTCGTAGTCGTGCTAGGCGCGTGCGTAGGGCACTTCCTGCTCGATTGGCCAATCAGCGGCTCGTTCGTGCTCGGCATGTGTCTCGCGACCGCGTCGACGGTGTTGATCGTCCGCGGCATGACCGAACTCGGACTGCTGAAGGCTGCTCCGGGCCGCATCGCCGTCGGCTGGTCGCTCGTCGAGGACCTCATCACCGTCGTTCTGCTCGTCGTCTTGCCCGCGATGGCTCCCGCGCAGGGCGAGGCAAGTCCGCCGCTCTTGCGCGCGATTGCGGTCAGCCTCGCTGAGGTCGCCTTGCTCGTCGTCGCGGTGGTGTGGGGCGGCGGCAAGATCGTGCCGCGCGTGCTCTCTTCCGTTGCGAGAGCGCAATCGCGCGAGCTGTTTACGCTTGCGGTGCTCGCGCTCTTGCTCGGCATCGCGTTCTTGGCGTCCGAGTTGTTTGGCGTCTCGATAGCGCTTGGTGCGTTCCTCGCCGGCATGGTGGTCGGGCGCTCGGACCTTGCGCACCAAGCCGCGGCCGACGCGTTGCCGATGCGCGATGCGTTTGCGGTGCTGTTCTTCGTCGCGGTCGGCATGCTGTATCAGCCGGGATATGTGATCCATAACCCGTTGGTCGTGCTGGCATCGGTGTCGCTCGTCCTGGTCGCGAAGCCAGCGGTCGCAATTGCGTTGCTGCTAAGGCAGGGGCATTCGTTGCGCGCATCCTTGTCGATTGGCGCAGGGCTCGCGCAGGTCAGTGAGTTTTCGTTCTTGCTCGCTGGCGTAGCGTCGGGCATCGGATTGCTGCCAGCAGAAGGGCGCGATCTCGTGATTGCGGTGGCGCTGATCAGCATCGCAGCGAGTCCCGTGCTGTTCCGCGGCGTTGGTCCCATCGAAGCGCGATTGCGCCGCATGCCGTTCTTTGAGCGATTGGCATTGCGCACCAAGGGTCCGCTCGCCGAGTTGGATAGCGGCGACAACGATGCGCATCGCGATCACGTCGTGCTGTGTGGATATGGCCGCGTCGGCAGCGTGCTCGGCGAAATGTTGTCTGCGCGCGGCATCCCCTATGTCGTCGTCGAGATGGACCGAGTCGTAGTCGACCAGTTGCGGCAACGCGGCATCCCGGCGTTGTGGGGCGATGCGGGCAGCCCAGTGCTTCTCGATCGCGCGCATGTGGCAACGGCTCGCGCCGTTGCGCTCACTGCGCCGGACCCCGTGACGCAGCGACT
>JACCDO010602554.1_pt1 | contig 10786 bp, 11 predicted proteins | sample 7446101 | NCBI WGS metagenome assembly JACCDO01 (sample SAMN15323440, study PRJNA562643) | freshwater metagenome | isolation source: river surface water | place: USA:Blue River Watershed | collected 2017-08-16
GAATATATTTATTGCTGTTTTCATCAACATAGATAACTAAATTAAAATGGTTCACAATTGAAACAAAGTTGGTCATCCATTCAATATAGAGGGATGGGTCAAATTTTGATTTAATAATATAAAAACAACTGGAAAATGTAATTGACATAATAATATAAATTATATGGGTTTATATTATTATTTATTGTTATTTATTGTATAGACTACTAAAATAATTATATGTTTTCTATCATATTGACTAAGTTTTCTTCACATACGTCAAATGATAATTTTTCTAAAATATATTCTCGCGGTTTATATGTCTCTATTTTTGATAAAAATTTGTTAAAAGTTTCTTCTAACTCGGATGTATTATAAAAATACTCGCCACATCTTTCGTCCCAATAAGGGATTGTTGTTGCCGGTAAATCCTTATAATTCATACCTTCTTCTTGATTCATTGAAGTAACACTCCACACTAATAATGGTACGTTACAAGATAATGCTTCTTCTAGAGCAAAACCTTGACTTTCGTGCGCATCTAACCATATACCGTATTTGGAATTTTGCAAATAAGTTATATAGTCTTCTTCAGAGTATCTTGATACGTAATCAAATATTTTAAATTCGATGTTTTTATTCTTTAACATATTCAAAATTGCAATTAATTCCTGAGGTTTTCTTCTTTTAAAATATATAAAAACTTTATTTCTATTTTCTATATGTATTTTTTCACAAAATTTTTCTGTTTCTACACCAAACGCAAATGATTTTATGTTAATATTGTTACAAAGTGGGTTATTTATCCATACTTGTGCAGCCCACTCACTTGGTTGAATATAAACAACATTTTTGTTATTTCTAATGATATCCATATGGTTTTTATGTGGGAAAACACTAAAATGTGGACCAAAAATAAATTTTGTATTTGGATATTTTGAAACATCTATTGGTTCACAAGGGCTATAAACAACATCGTAGTCAGCTATATTTAAAGTGTCTATTTCGTTTACGTGATTAACAAAAGTAATTTCTATTTTTTTGCAATTTAAAATAAAATTTAAGTTTTTACTGTGAATCCCTGATTTTATAAATAGAACTTTCATATAATAAGTAACAATATAAAATATTTAAGTAGATAATTTTTTATATTTATATTTATATTCTACTACATTCCTTATTAAAATAGATGTAATTTAATTAAATATTCTTTCAATTCATTTTTAGTTAATGGATTTAATTTGCTATTATAATCATTTAATTGCGTTTCATCAATTATTTCATTAAAATTATAAACCGATTTTATATGCGTATAATCATTTGATTGTTTGAGTCTAGCTGATTGTGGTTTGTTTATTAATGATTCTAGTAATTTTTCGCCTGGTTTAACTCCAATAAGCTTGATAGGTTTATTATATTTTTCAGAGAAAATTTCAATCAAATCTTTTACTTTCATAGATATGAGTTTTGGAATAACTGTGTCACCTGTTTCACCGTTTATAACTGCGTGTTCTATCAAATCGACACTCTGTTCCAGCGTCATTACAAATCTAGTCATATTTTCGTTCGTAAGTGTAAAAAACTGTTTTTCAGGGTCTAATCCAATTGTATGTAGTAAAGGAATAATACTTCCTCTCGAATTTAGAACATTACCATAACGTATATTTACAAATTTAAATTCTTTAACATAATAAGATTTTTCTACAACCAAAGTTTCAGATAATGCTTTACACATACCGTATACATTAATTGGGCTACAAGCTTTATCGCTGCTTACAAATAGTACACTTTCTAAATACCCATTTAATTGATTTTTATGTAATTCTATATTATCTAAAATATTTTTTACACCTAATAAATTGGTATTTAAACTTTGGTCGCTATTGTATTCGCATTGTTCAATATGTTTCATTGCAGAAGCTATAATAATTATATTTGGTTTTATTCTTAGCAATGTTTCTTCAATTTTATTTTTATTAATAATATCACCAATAATAAAATGTAGATTTTGATTGTTATTAAAATCTAATCTCATCTTCCAATGTTTGCACTCATCTCTAGAATAGTTGTAAATAACGTTTTCGGATATATATCTTTTAACAAACTCATACCCTAGTGAACCTGTACCTCCAAATATAAGAATTTTTTTGTTATTAATCATAATTATATATTAATTTAAATATTATTTAAATAATAATTATATTATATTATATTTCTTTATCAGGTATGATTTGTTATAAATAAATATAAAACTTTCAAAGAATGTCATATGTTATAGTAATTAGAAATTGATAACACGAATATTACCAAACAGAAAATAAATGCACCCAACCCGTTGTATAAAATAGATATAACAAATGTTTTGAACCAATATATATAGAATAATTTTATATATATTAAAAATAAATGAGTTCAAAATTAAATATAATAAAATATAATAAAATATATGAGAAATATTTTATTATTTGGAAGCAGTGGAATGTTAGGTAGATATGTAGTAAATATTTTACAAAACAAATATAATATTATTTGTATAAAAAGAGGAGATTTTGATATTGAAAAAGATAGTTGGGTTAAATTATATGATATAGTAAACCACTTTTTAAAAGAAAACGATATAATTATTAATTGTGCTGGAATTATACCACAAAAATATACACACGATAATATAAATACTTATATCAGAGTAAATACACTTTTTCCTCATAAATTAAATGAAATAAGTGAAAAAAATAAGTATAGATTTATTCATATTACTACTGATTGTGTATATGATGGAACAAAAGGCAATTATTCTGAAAGTAATATTCACACTGCAAAAAATATTTATGGAATAACTAAATCATTGGGGGAGCCGGAAGAAGCAACAATTATTAGAACTTCTATTATAGGTGAAGAATTAACCCATAAAAAATCACTCATTGAATGGATAAAATCAAATAAAGATAGTGAGATAAATGGATATGTTAATCATTATTGGAATGGTGTAACGTGTTTAACATTAGCTAAGTTTATGAAGAATATGATTGATAATAACAATTTTTGGAAAGGCGTAAAACACATATTTTCCGAAGATATAGTTTCTAAATATGATTTATGTTGTTATATAAATGAAGTCTATAACCTAAATATTAAAATTAATAAATATGAAGACACAATACCTAAAAATATGACATTATCAGGTGAATTTAAAATAAAAGAAACTATTTTAAACCAAATTAAAAATCAACAAGCGGTGTCTACATTATAAAATACATTGTTCCAATCTAACTGCGTGAGTTGCGAAAACAAATAAATCGTATTTAGAGCAAGAGGCACAAACTCTTCCATAAACATAATGAATTTAGCGAGGTGCTGGATAGAAAAAAAAGAGCAACTATTATGTTTCCAAATTTCGTGTTTCACCATTTCAAATAAAAAAGAAGAAATGGAAAAAGTAAGACCATCAGTTGATTTTACGGAAGGTATGCTTCCAGCCACCGAAATTTAGGATGAGTTTGTCTCATTTTTCTTTTTGGACGGTGTAATATCTACTTTTGGTGTTGAAAAATCTGAATATTTTGGAAATCTTGAAGCAATCAATTATTCTCATAAGGATATAACAATATTAAGTTCTGTATTTCCGCAAATCTTGCATTCTGTAATTTAGCTAAATATATTATTCATATATTTTATGTATTTAATCAATAAATAATAATAAATAATAAATAATAATAAATAATATAACAAATTGTATTAGCGTTCGTTTATATTATAAAATAAAAATATAAATACAAGTTAAATGAATAATAAAATTAAAATTCCTTTGCAATGTACACACATTAAAATTGATATAGGGTTATCTTATACTGCTCCAATTTCAAATAAATGGTTATTAAAAGAGCCTGATGTATTTGTTTTAGGATTTGAGCCAAATCCTCATTGTTATAAAATGATAATGACATCAAATTTTCCTCCAACAACATTTCCAGATTTTAATTTAGAAAAAAGATTTATAGATGAGGGTAGATTTAATTGTTTCAATATGGCATTAAGTGATGTGGATAATATAACAACCCAACAATTTTACATTAATCAAAGAGACTATGGCACATCAAGTTTATATTCACATAATCAAACAACACTAGGTCCTATAGAACAAGTTGTAGATGTTACTGTAACTAATTTAAAAATGGTTTTAGATATTTTTCCTTGGGATAAATTTGAATACATCGATTACATTAAAATAGATGCTCAAGGCTCAGATCTTAAAATTTTAAAAGGCGCAGGTGATTATTTAAAAGAAAGGGTTGTGTATGTAACAGCTGAGCCTGATGGTCATTATTATAGTGGAAGCGAAGATTGTAATGAAGAAAATATTGATAAATTTATGTTGAGCCAAGGATTTATTAGAATTAAAAATCCAAATACAACAGACCCTACTTATATTAATTCAAAATTTGAACATTTAAAAGATAAAATATGGATTCATCAGTGTGGACCTTGGCCGTGCTAAATGAGGTAAGATATTTTATAAAATTTTCTTTCTAACCTATCTATAATATAATTTTTTCATAAAAAAATTATATTATCTTCTACAAATTCTAAATATCTTTTAGTCTAATATATTTTTTATCAGGAAAATCGTTCCTACCTAAAATTTTTACTCTCTGATAATCATCTTGCACGTGAAAATTTAACCCAATATGACTACAAAACCCTCTGCGTCCGTCTTTTAAATTTTTTGTTATAACCGAATAATACCCTAATTTATTGACAAGTAATTGTATTGTATATTCATCGTCCCACAGTTCGTACGGCATTCTTAGTTTTTGTAGTTCTATTCTCTTCAATGACGGTCTCCAACTAAAAAGTGTTAAAGCACCATCTCCATTATTTGCATTAATTTCGTATGGGTTATTTGTCATTACTTTATAACATAATGGGTTTCCTATATCTACAATATTAAAAGTATGTTGTTCATCTTCTAATAAAACTTGAGATATTTTTGGGTCAGAATCCATTATTTGAAAAGATAATTCAATAAAACCATAATCAAAAAACTCGTAATCGTCTTCAAGATGAAAAACATAAGGAGTTTTTATTAATTTAGTATATTTTTCAATAGTTTTCATTTGTCCAATTCTCACTGGGTTATAACAAAATGTAATAGGATAGGGTAAAATATTTTCAATGAAATCCACAATATGTGGTATACCGGAGTCTTCGCATAAAATTGCTTCTTTAATTGGATAAGTATTATATTTTACAAAACTTTCCAATGTTATTTTTAATAATTCTGGTCTACCACACGAAGTAATAAATAATGTAACATCTTTTTCCATTATATTATAGTATAATTTGTATTTATATTATTATATTAATTAAATGTTTGTTTTACACCTTTTTACATTTCAAACACTGATGTTTACAGCATTAAAAATAAAAAAATGTAAAATCAATATTGATGGTCTTATTTTTTCTTCTTCTCTTTTTTTCTTGAAGAAGTGAAAGACGAAATGTTATTTTGAAATTCTGTTGGTCTTGTTTGGTTATTTATCCAAAATTTTGTTAATTTCAAAATGTTTATGGAGGAATTTGCGTCCCTTGTTCTAAATACGATTTTTATTTGCCTTAAAATTAATTTGATTTTCGAATCGTGGATTTGAAATTTGAATGTTCCAATTATTCATAATCATATAGTAGATAATATGATTAAATACTTTTTAATATCTTATTAAATTATATTATTAAACTTTCTTGCTAAACTGTCAAATGTGTAATTTTCATTCCAAAAATTTATATTATCTTGCGTAAAAATAGGCCGATTTATAAATTCTAAATATTTATCGTCATCATTATCAAGTTCTATTATTTGTTGTATTAATTTATTAATAGAATCTTCTGTTTCATCTTCTAAAAAAAGCATTGAATTGGGATTAAATATATTTTTAATATTATGACTTCCCCAGTAAATTGGAATGGTTCTACTTAAATAAGGATTTACAATTTTTTCAGTTGTATATGTTTCCATTTTTGTATTTTCACAACAAATCATAAATTTATGATTACTTAAAACATTTAAAAACTGTTGTGACCAATAAGGATAATGTATTTGATATCCAACATTATTACAAAAACCACCCATTGAACTTACCTCTTTATAATTATTAATTAATTTAAATAAATTATTTCTTACTTCACATTTAGGATTTGAAACAATAAATGTACAAAAATTTTTTGGAATTTCGGTTATTTTAGGTCTATTGCATAAATATGGTAAAAAATTATTACAATGTATATAAGCAATACTTAATGGCAAATCCACTATATTTTTAATATTATTGATAGACGTTAAAACAATATCGTATTTTTCTGAATGAGGTAATGCAGGTTCACCAACAAAATTAATTTTATAGGTCCATTGCTTAAAATTGTGTATATGTTCATTTGGATATCCTGCTTCTAATAATACATTTGCTTTATTAATATCATATGTAATTTCAAAATTCTTTAACTTTGTTTTTGATAAAAGAATTTCATAAAATCCTATATGATTTGCATCTGTTTTTTCATTAAATCCAGGCCACCAATTAAATGGGAAAATATAATACCTTTCATTTGACATTATATATTATATATGTAATATATCTATTTAAATATATATATATTACTTATATATTACTTTTTATAATATATGAAAATAATTGACACTTTTATTTTTTATAATGAAATTGAGTTGCTAAATTATAGATTATCTATATTGTATGAATATGTTGACTATTTTATAATTGTAGAATCAAAACATACATTTACAGGAAATATAAAACCATTATTTTATTTGGAAAATATAGATATATTTAAAAAATTTAGTAATAAAGTTATACACATTATATCAGAAATGCCTTTTTCACAACCAAATATAGATTATAATTTAGGACATCAATATATAAATGAGCATTATCAAAGAGAAAATATTAAAAAAGGTATTAATGATTTAACTCATATACTTCATGACGAAGATATCATAATTTTTTCAGATATAGATGAAATACCAAATCCAAGTATTTTAAAAAATATATTAAATAAAACGCTTGAAATTAAACTGGATGAATTTTATCGGTTAGCATGCGACATGTATTATTATAATTTAAATCTAAGAATAGGGGAAGGCTCAAACTGGCATGGTATCAAAATAATTCCATATTTTTATTATAAAAATATGAGTTTAACGTTTCAAGAAGTAAGGCAATTAGAACACCGCCAGTATGTACCAATTATAAAAAATGGGGGATGGCATCTAAGTTATTTTGGTGATGACAAATTTATATATAATAAATTATTAAATTTTGAAAATATGGAAGAACAACATAAAGATGCATTGAATAGTTTAAAAAATGGTGAACTTATAGAAAAAATAAAGAATGGTATTAATTTATTAAACAATACGTCGCTAGTTTATATTCCGATAGAAGAAAATACAAACTTACCATACAAATATGATGTGTATCTCACTAAATTTTATACGCAATAACTAGTATATAAGAATTATTTTATAAATTATTATTTACAAACAATGTATAAGATACATTTGCTCCGTGTTGTATTTCTTGATAATCAAAATTTTGAATTTTTGTAAAACCATTATTTAATATAAAATCTACTTTATAATTTATTAATTCAGGGGTTGGACAAAATTTATTATACCCCATATAAAAATATTTACTTTTTATAATAACATTTATAAAGTAATTTAAAAAAATATCCCAAGAAAACTCGCTTACACTATGAGTTGCAATTACTAAATCAATATTATTATATTTAATATCACTATGCGCGTTAATAAAATTTATATTTGATAAATCGCGTATTTCATTTTCTAAATAATATTTTTGTAATTCTAACATATGTGGTAAATCAATGATATCCCAAGTATTAAATTTTACAATATTTTTACATAATCTACACATATTTCCAAATCCACCACCAATTTCAACAATATTATTAAATGATAAATCAATGTTATCAAATAAAAATGTCAACATTAAAATGTGTTTAGAATCAGTGTCGTCAATTTTATTATATTCATTTTCGTGACCTTTATATCCAAAAGGACCCTTTGGTTGATTTACAAATTTATTATATAAATCATTATTAATATATTTTGCATAATTTAATGCTTGTTCATCTATAGAACCTTCGTTTATACAAAAACCATAAATATTTCTTGCAAATCTAAAATTTTCAAATTTCGGTCCAATTAGCAAATAATTATTTTCAGCATTATTAAATATATATTTATATCCGTCCATATGTATATATTAAATATATTTATATTTATATTTAATATTTCAAACGAATCTTCAATCTTTTTGTAAAATAAATACCTCATTGTGTTTATATTTCGTGTCAAATACGTAACCGTTTTTTATTAAAATATCGCGACATTTTTCTTCTTTTTCAATCATAGAGCCTCCTAGGGTTTCAATTAAAATAACATCAATTGGGACTGAAAAATCCCAAGACATTAAAACCTCATATTCGTGACCTTCAACATCTAAAGATAATAAATCTATATGTTTAATATCAGTACTTTTAACTATTTCTGCTAATGTTTTGGGTTTAATGAATATACTGCCTTGTGGTTCATTAACAAAAGTATAAAAACCTTCTAAATGTTCTTTTGGTAATGTATTTTCAACTCCAGATACTCCCGAATAATTGTCAAGGAAAAATTTAAATAAAAGTTCTTCACTTGAGCAACTAACAAGATTATTAAATAAATAATTTTTAGGTCTATTATTAACTAATTCCTTAAATTTATAAGGATGTGGTTCAATTAAAATTCCTTTCCAATTTAAATTATCTTCGAAAAATTTTGTATTTGAGTATAAAACACCATCAAGTGCTCCAAGCTCAATAAAAACACCATCCCTCTTATTTTTAAAATAATTATTGTTTAAAAATTCGTCTTCACCGCATTGAGAATAATACATGTTATCTATATATATTTTACTATATATTCTTTAATCCATTTTTTATTAAAATATTTATTACATATATTTAATTGATTATCTAAACATTTTGTATACAATGTATTATCATTATTCAATCTTGTTACATTTTGAATAAATTCAGATTCATTTTTAAAAATAGTTTCCTCTGAAAATTGTTCATCAAAAGGCCATTTTAAATCATTATATTGAGAAAGCATTAATGAGCCTTGTGAGAGAATTTCAAAGGTTCTTTTATTAGGGTCTCCAACGCCATTTAAATCTAAAGAAAATTTTGAAGTTCTCAATACTTGTAAAAAATCGTTATAATTTAAATACCCTGGATTATAAATATAATCTTGAATTTTACTATAAATAGTTCTTCTATCTCTATAATAATTTATTTGGGGGTCATCGTGGACAAATAATCCTCCTGTAAAAAACACTCTATTAATTTTATCTTCAAAATAAACAGAATTTTCAAGTTTTTCTATAATTGAAACTTCTCCAAACATAATAAAAGGAAAAGGAACTACATTATTTTTATAAATTTTTGTTTTATTATAATTTCTTTTAAAAAACAAAGATATTTTTTCATTACTAATAATTTCATTTGGGTCATAATCATAATCATAATTATCAAATACAAAAACCTTTTTAAAATTATTTTCATTTATTATTTTAATTTCTTTTTGTAAAATATCATATATATTTTGTTTAAAAAATTTGGTACCAGGTTTTGCATCATATAAAGCTATAACAATAAATAAATAATCATAATTTGTATCGTTTATTTGCGACCAGTCGTAATTAGGAATTATATTATAATTCCACATATTTGATGATTTATCTAGTTCAGTGTTATTTATAAAATAATCAGCTTCTGAAAATAATATATTTAATCCAATGTCTTGATTCACACCATCTATTACAGCAATTCTCATAAATAATTTATATAATATTATATATTTAAGTTAATATTTTAACCATTATAAAAATCAGTTGAAACAGAAACGTGTCCTTTTAGTCCAATTGGATTCAGACTAATTTTATTCTCGGATAATGTAGTAAGAAATTCTGCAAACAAAACTTCATAACCAATACAGTTTACCATTTTACTGTAACTATTTTGAAGAAACACTTTTAATTTCTCGACACATTTTTTGGGTATTTTGTATAATCCTGTAAATACATTCTTCATATTATTATTTATATATTTAATTACCACATCACTATTATGAAAATTATTATAATCGAATGTTTCGGATAACCAGTATCTTCCTGATATTTTAATTAAATTATCGTAATTAATATTATTCTGAATTATATAATCAAGGGCAAAATGTGTCATAGTTCCTTCTCCTAACGATTTTGAAATACTATAAATATTTTTACGTATTTCATCATTATCATATAAATTTAGAAAAAAATCACTATTTTTAATTAAAAAATCATTTTGTTCCTCATTTAATTCAGAACATTCCACAATAAATATTTTACTATTAGGTATTTTTTCCTTAACAGAATTGATTGTCTTTATAGTTTGTTCAAACCTTTGTTCACTCGTGTATATAGACCTCACCCCATATGATAAAGGTATATTTGGTGTTTTAATAACAGATGTAATTAATACTAAGTTATTCATTATATATGTATAATATTTATTTATTTAAATATTAAACACAAAAATATTAATATTTTATTATGGTTCCACAAGAGTTTGTATTGCTTATTATGAATTGCCAAAAATACCAAAAGAAGGCCAAATTTCAAAAGATCACGTGGCTACCACAGATTCCATCCTATTTACGGTACTATCACGTAATCGGTAACCC
>JACCDO011604111.1_pt1 | contig 10786 bp, 19 predicted proteins | sample 7446101 | NCBI WGS metagenome assembly JACCDO01 (sample SAMN15323440, study PRJNA562643) | freshwater metagenome | isolation source: river surface water | place: USA:Blue River Watershed | collected 2017-08-16
ACTCTTCTTTTCTACCACATACCCTATCTCTTCTAACATTTCTCTTATATAGTCTTCTACCTTAAGACTACAATTATATATCTCTACTCCCTCTCTTTTCCCTTTCTCTTCATTCTTTATTGTATATAAATAATTCATTTTTTTACCTTTTTTAGTATTATAGTATATATGTGTCATATATAGGATATAGGTTATCATATAGGGCATGAAAATGCAATATGGGATGTGTGTATTTGGGATAAGGTTAGCCTATAAGTGAATATAAAAAATAAATTGGAAAAATAAGTGAATGGAAAAAACTATCCCCTATAAGAAATCTGTGGGGGTGGATGGTACGCATATCGTATAATTATAAAGGTCTAGCGATTCTAAAAGAGCTATAAGGTGATGGTGAGTTATTAGTGGGGTAGTTAATAATATTAAAAGAAGCTTTATCAGGAGAGTCTAAGTAAGAGCCTCCAACGAGATAGTTTTTAAAGAGTGTATCTTTAAAGTTACCTGTGAGGTGGTAGAAGCCAAGAGAGTTTGGTTTTATGTCATAACATTTAATAGGGGATTGAGAATTTAGGTGTGCAAATAGGTGGAGGTCATTAGGGTCATCAGTGCCTGACCATTTAGAAGTGGAGTTAAAATTAGAAGCGATAGAGAACCATTCAGTTTTAGTAAGAAGTCTATAACCATTAGAAAGAGAATTAGTAGAGATAGAGGCACGAGTGATTCTATTTTCATGAGTGCTTATTTTTTGTAATTTATAATAAGGTGAGAATTTTCTGGTGGCAGAGAGAGTGTTACAGTATAGGATGATATCATAATAAGATAGGTTATGGATAGGGATATCATCATCGATAAAAGTGGAGGGGTTGAAGTTAAGTGTGTGGCAAAATTGTTTTTGAGAGATAAAAGAGTTTGAGATAATAAGATTAAGGGAAGGGATAGGGATACCTTTAATAGAATAAGACATAATAGGATTACTTTACGATATTGTAATGTTTAAAGAGATAAGAGATGTATTGATGAGATAGGTTGAGAGTGTTAGCAATTTCTATTTGGGGTAAGTGTTTAAGGGATTCAAGTTGTTCTTTAGGTGGTTTAGTCTTTTTATTACTGTAGATATTATAATGTTTAAGCCAATTAATGATAGTGGTGTGGCAAACTTTAAATTTTTCAGCTTTTTGCATAAGGGTTAAGTTATCATTAAGTTCTTCAATAGGAGGGATAGGGATAAAATTATAACGGATAGGTTTTTTAAATTCTAGGTTATATTCTTTACACCATAAGCTGACACATTGTTTAGTTACATTAAATTGTTTAGCAATTTGGGATCTTGTGAGGTGTAATAAGGATTCAAGTTGTTCTTTAGAAGGTTTAGTCTTTTTATGGATTTCATATTCAGTGAACCATGAGTAAACTGTGGATAGGGAAGTTTTATATTGTTTAGCAATATCTTTAAGTGGGGTATGAGCTAGTGGTACAAGAACTTCTTTAGGTGGTTTTTTAAATTTAGTATAGCATTTAAGTTTATTGACATTATGGTGTTTAAACCATAAGTAGACGGTGGTGGTAGAAACATTAAATTCAGAAGCAATCTCTTTAAGAGATAGGTGTGATCTTTTTTCGAGTTGTAGTTTAGTGGGTACTTTTAACATAATAAAAACCTTTTAGTTAGTTAAGTTATTAGCTTTAATAATTTTATCATAGATATAGTCAATTAAGACTATAGGGTCATCAGAGGGGCAACCTAGCATATGGGCGATCATAGGGTGGTATGTATTTTTATCACAGAGGTCAATAACATATTGGTAGAGGTTAATGAGGTATTGAACATAGTGGTTAGTATTAGCTGGTGAAACAGCATCCTGAGAAGAGTCATAGATAACACTAATTTTATTCATATTATTAGTGAATAATAAAGTGTGGTCGTTTAGTTTTTCCCAAGAGATAGAAAAAGAGGTGATATTATCTGAGAGGGTTAATTCACCTGAATCGGAAGTGGGGGTATAAGTGTATAAGTTATAAGATTCAGCTGTGCCTTGAGAGATAGAGATATTAAATTTGCGGGTGTGGTTGGATAAAGAGAGTTTAAGAGAGGGTTTATTATTATAAGAGATAATAGTGGGTGTGATATGTAGTGGTGTAGTAGTGTCTTTAAGAAAGTCAAAAGAGCCGTTAAAGCAAAAGTGTTCTTTCATTAGTTATGTTCCTTTTTAGAGTCAAGAAGTTTTTTGAAGAGTCTAGCTTTATGTTCTAAGAGAAATTCATCATCTACAAATTGTTTAATAATTTCAGGTGTATCAAAATTATAGAGATCAATAATACTTTGTTGGTAAGCATTGAGATCAACTGGTTGAGCTTTAACACCATCCCAGAAGATTTGAACACCTTCAAAGTTAGTGAGTTTATATGTTTTGTCATCAACCTTTTCCCATTGGTATTTAAAGGTATCATGTTTATCAGTGAAAGTGATTTCGCCTGTATCAGAAGTGAAAGAGAAGATAGCTTCTTCATATTGACCGAATGGGTTGGTATCGAATCGTCTGACAAGAAGAGCTTTACCTTGAGTGATAGAGATAGAGAGTCTTTTATAAGAGTCTGATTCAATACCATAGATATTAAACAAGAGACCTGGTTTTACATCATTGATAATAACGGGGTTGGGGTAGATTTGAAGAAAGTCATCTTCAAAATTTACAGCGCCGTGAAAAAAGTCAATAGATGTATCGAAGTTGTAAAATTCTGGTTTTACCATATAGGGTAAGTATCCTTTATGTTGTTGGGTTGTGTTAAGTATAACAAGTAAGTTTAAAATTTATTGCAAGATTAAAAAGAAATATCGTTAGAAGTTTTAGTAGGTTTTATAGTAAGAGAAGACCACATAGATCGAATATCAGTGGTGAGGGTAGTAAGAATATTAACTTTATTATTATCAGTAGGTTTAAATTCATATTGTTTAGAAGTTTGGTTTTTGTTTTTACCACCTGCAATAATAATAGAAACATATTGAGAATCACATTGGCACATAACAAAAAGAACACCGTTAAGGTGACCTGAAACAAGATTTTGTTGGCAGATAGTGATATTAAAGTTAAGTTGTTCAAAAAAGTCTTTAAGAAAGGCATTAGAGGATTTTTGAATATTATGTTCAATATAAGCTTCAGTGGCTACAATGATTTTTTTATTAGTGGTGGGGTCAATAGCAAAGATCATTTATTTAATCTCCTCAGTTTTTGTCCATAGGTGTCTAATATAACTAAGAGTAAAGTTAAAGGCTTCTTCTAGGTTAGAAGAAGTAGTATCAAGAAAATATTTACTGAATTGATGTTCTTCAAGTATATCGTTCACTTTTATTTTAGCAGTGTAGTTTTCGTATCTGACATAACTGACTTGAAGAAGATTAAGAAAAAAGGCGATATTGATTTCGTTTTCATTTTCTATATCAACATGAAGAAAGATATTTGAAATATTAGGGTTTTTATAAATTCTAGTATTTATTTGAATAGAGTAAAGTTCAAAGCCTATTTCTTTTAGGAAGGTGAGAATAGTTTCTTTTAAACTTAAATTCATATCTAGGATATAATCATTAGGGATTGAGATTTTTAGGTTATTACTATCTAGGGTAGTGAATTTCATTTTTTATTAGTCCTTTTGTTTTTAAGGTGTTCAATAATAAAGTGATCTAACATAAGTATCCTTATAGGTTATATTTAGTGAGTTTGTTAAAGAGAGTTTGTTTTTGTTTTTCTGAGAGTGAAGTTTTACTGCCAAATTTATTGATGCTATCAATAATGCTTTGAGTAAAGCTAGCAGTCCATTCATCACCTTTTTCTTTAGAAGCTTTAGAGAGGGATTCAATTCTTTGTTTAAATTGAATTTGGGCATCAGATAAAGGTTCTTTAGGTTTATGTGAAGATAAGATAGCAGTTTCAGTTTTAGGTGAGAGAACAAGACCTTTCATAATTTTATCAAAATTATCTTTAAGGAAAATGTTTTCCTCCCATGAGGGTTGGGATTGGATTTTAATACACCATTCAATTTTATATTGAGTAAGTTGATCTTCAGTCATGTGAATTTGTTTATCATAGAAATGAGCTTTTTCGGTAAAAAGTTTTTTCCAATGGTTAACACCTTCAGCCCAAGTGGTTTGCCACCCTGATGTTCTTTTAAAGTGTGAACGGTCCGCATCTTTATAGTTAATAACACGATTAAGTGTTTTAGACCATAAACACATAGTAACAGAAGCACTAGCATAAGGCATGGTAGAACCATGTTTAGTGATACTGCTACTAATCTTAATTGAAACATTTTGACTAAGGTTAATGTGATAGCATCCTGAGGTGGATGTATCTTTAAACCAAGTGCCTTGAGTGTTTAACCAAGATTCAAATTCATCTTGATTGATATTAACATAAGTAGTCATTCTTAACTCCATGTTTTAAGTGTTTTAGCTTTAGATTGGTGTAATCTAGTGATAGTCATTCCATGGTAGGTGATAGATTCACCTACACGAGAATTTCTTTTAAAGTAGTTTAACTCTTTAACATCCATATTTTCTTCTTTAAGAAAAGAGATAAGGTGTTCAAGAGTAATTAGTGAGCTGTTATATTTAGGGTCATCTAAAAGAACGATCATAGTTTCCATTCACCATTTTTTGTATCATAAGTTAAATCTTCAAAAGAAACTTCAACATCTTCATTAAAAGAGATTTGCTCACACAATGAAATTACTAAATCTCTTAATTGATCCATAACCAATTGAGGATTTAACAGGGCTTCTCTTAGATTTAGTTCATAAGAATCAAAAAGACAGCCTTGATAAAAGGTGGTAGGTTCAACTACACCGTCAGACCATAAAACAATTTCCCATTGGTTTAAATCACCACAAGAGATAATCATATTATGATCATATTCAAATTGATCTGGGTAAATATTATATTCAGGTAAACTACAATTTGTTTCCTTGAGTCTTTTAATAAGTTCAGATGCAGCTAGATCACGATCAATTTCACCTTGATTAAGTGAAGCTTCAATTTCAAAAGGTATTTGATAACTCATAAATCACTTTCCTAGTGTGTTTGGGGTTGGTATTTTTGGATTAACTCTTTAAGGGTTTTCCAAGAGAATGGTACTTCTTCAAGATCACCTAAAATCATAGAACCTTTACCTGTATAGGTTTCAGCTAAATAGCTTACTTCAATTTCTTTGAGATTAGTGTAAATGAAAACTTGTTTTGGTAAACCTGTTTCTACAATATCTTTACCGTCATTAATTACAATAAAGATATTTACATCACCATCATGCTCAACCTCACAAGTGCTTAATTCTACATTAGTGAAGTTTCCTAAACTAGAGATTAAGTCTTTGACTTTTTGTTTAAAGTGGTATTCAGTGGTTGAGGGATCAGGCAAATTTAAAAGTCTTCTGAGGTTTTTTTCATCTTTTTTCATATAGAGAAAATCACTTTCTTTTAATAAGTTTGTGGTAAATATTCTAGAATAAGGGATTCAAGATTTTGCCAAGAGAATTGAATTGCTTCAATATCTTGAAAATCAGGGAGATCGGATTGATCAGCATCATAAGTGGATGCTAGATAGCTAACTTCAATAGTGTTGCTATCTAAAGAACAGAACATAATAACCTGTTTAGGTAAACCTGGTTCTACTTTATTTTGTGCATGATTAATGAACACACAAAATTCAGGGTGGTTATTATACATAGAGGTGTCATCAAAAGTTAAATTTGCTGAATCAAATTCAGCAATGAAAGATTTGAGCTTCTGTTGTAATGGTGCTTGTTCTGTACGAGTAGGGATACCCAACAGAGATTTTAAAATTTCACTATTCATAAATAGTAATCCTTTTTAAAGGTTGAAGTTTAAAGTTTTAAGGTTTAAAAGTTTAAAGTTAAAGGTTAAAGGTTTTTAGTTTAGTATCCTAAGCCATGATTTTGTAATCTATTACGATCATGATAAATCACTTTATGTCCGTTAGGGATATAAGTTTTTGTCCCACATGATTTATCTAAATTAGCAATTCCTTCTTTTGCTTTCTCTTGAAATTTATCTAAAGAGTCAGCTTCAAAATTGTTATTCTCAAAATCTTTTTGAATTGAATTAATCAGGTCCGCACCGCTTGAGTGACTAGCATTCTTTTTCTTTTTTTCCTTATCTTTAGGATCATTAGAAGGTTTAGTTTCTGATGATTTATCACTTTCACCTTCTTCCCCATCCTTATCGTCATCCCCATCCTTACCATCATCACTATCATCCCCATCCTCACTACCCTTACCATCCTCACTCTCATTACCATCCTTACCCTCACCACCATCCTCGCCTTCATCACTCTCACCTTCAGCATCCCCCTTACCCTTATCCCCCTTTTCCTCATCATCTTTTTCACCTTTACCATTTTTACCTTCCCCATCCCCATCCTCACCATCCTCAGGTTCTAATTCTGGAGGTTTTTTAGCAAGTTCCTTCATTTCGGTGATAAATTCCCATGTTGCTACGATGGGTGTATGTAAAGTGCCATCAATATCATCAGATTGAATTTGATTCATTTTCACTAAAGGCAAGAATTTAGTCATGACTAATTTGTATTCAGTAGGGAAAGTCTTTTTATAGAATTTGATACGAGCATCTAATTCAGCACTTTTATGATTTTTACCTATATCTCTCATCATCACAATTAAAATGTCAAGTGAAGAGGCTTCATGCAAATTAGGATCTTCTAAAGCAAAGATACACTTTTGTGTATCTACAAATCTTTGTTTAGTAGGTGGATACATAATAGACATCATATTTTCTAAGCGAATATCAGCGAAGAGATTAGCAAAATTACTTGCACTTGATGTATAGTGTCTAAAACTTTCATATCTTAATTGAGGATTAGCATTTAAATCAAAGCTCTTCACAAATTTTCTAATGCTAGGTAAAACTTTTTCAAAGAATCCTCTGTGAGGCATTTTATTTGCTCGATCACATAAGATATGTCCTAATTCATGTTCAGCACCACCTAAACCTACTGATTTATTTGCCCCCATAGCAAAATATGCTGCAACTGGATCAGGCAAATATAAGACAATATCTTTATTTGCTTGGCTATTGACTAAGGATTGAGCATGAGTATAAAATTCATTGCACAAGTTAGCATCAGATTTAGCATCAATTTCACCTAAAGTGTAATTTTGTAAAAAGGTATTTACAAGACTAGAAGCCGTCACTGCTTTTACTGCAAACCCTGTACCACCTCTGATAATCTTAACATTATTTTGAGTACAGAGACCTACAAAAGCGCCTTCCCCCATTCTCATGGGATCATTTTGTAAAGCAAATTGAACGATTTTAGCACGATCTTGTGCTGACATATTTTGAGTAAGTGTACTCATAAGTCTACTCCTTGAGAGTTAGAAAAAGGTTGAGATAATTTTTTTTATCTCTGAGATAATCTTATATGTTTTTCAGATTATTTAGTCTTGAATTTAAAAAACTTAACAATTTCAATAGCTTAAAAAACGGACGGCTCGCCCCAAAATAAGTAGAAATCTAGTCATAACTAATATGTAGAAATCTACTATTAAATGTAGAAATCTAGGGGGGTTATAGGGGGGTACGCATAGACCCCTATGGGATGGGGTATCTAAATGCTCCAAAAGAGGATTATGCGTACCCCCTATATATAGGGTAGATTTCTACATATTAACATACATAGATTTCTACATTTAATGGGGGTGGCTGAGTGTTTGTAAAGTCTTGATATTGTTAAAACAAAACAAATTGAAAATTATTGTAAAGAAAAACATATATGAGTGAAAACCCGTTTAAAAGAAAGGAAAGTCAATGAAGACTCTTGAACAATTTAAAGAAGATTTACAGAATGTACAAGCAGAGGTATCTGCTTTAGAGGAGTTAGCAAATTCAATGGTTGTGAAAAACAGAGCATTGAGGGAAGCTAATAACATTTTATCAATCTTGGATAATACTAGAAACTATAATCCCAAAGTGTATGAGGATCATTTAAGTAAAATGATTCCTGTGGATGCTTTCAGAGAAGAAGTTATAGCCTTAGAAAAAGAGGTGAATCAATATGACTCTTCTAAGACATATAGCCTTAGAAATACTGAGCATGAGTTAAAGAATAAAGTGTCTTTGATTGAAAGGTTAGGTTTAAAAAGTGATGATTTTATTGAGCTTGGACGGAAATTACCTGGTGATGTAGGTGTTGATAGGTGGAAGATGTATTATAACTTAAGCAATTATAAGAAGAGCACTTTATTTAATCAGAATGTTTTAACAGAGAGCTTAATTACTGTAAGGATTGAAGAAGGATCTAGTAGAAAAGCAGATGTTTTATTAGAATCTGGATTTTATGAATGCAAGTTTTATGTGAATGTTCTGAAAATGAGTAGTAAGATGCGAACCACTTATATTCTCACAGAAGATAGTGAAGATATTCAAGTGGAAATTGCAATATATGATAACAAAACTGAAACATTTCAAAAACTAGGTACTTTACCATCAATTAAAAGAGAAGATTTAATTGATAGCATAAAGAAAGGTGTTTAATTATGAGATTTAATGAATTAAGTGAAAAAGCAAAAGAAAAAGCGATTGAAAATTCAAGGTATGATTTTTCTGATCATTTTGATGGAAGAGATAATATTGATTCTTTAAATTTTACTTTAGAAGAAAAGTATGGTGTCAATATTAAGACTATCAATGCTTATGATCTTTATAATAAAGAATTAGATATTGATTTTAGTATTGAGAGTAATTTTCTTGAATTGAATAGAACATCATTTACTAGGGAAGAGTATTTAATTCTAAATACCTCTTTCATTCTTACTGACTATAATGCAAAGTGGTGTAACCATAGGTTATATGGTAAAAACAAGTTAGATGATGTGAGGTGTGTTTATTGTAATTGTGTGTTTAGTGATTGTGAATGTAAAGAGAAAGGATTTATATTCACAGATAAGAATATGGAGGATGTGACGGATGAGGCAGGAGCATCACTGGAATCAATTTTTGCTGATATCTCAGTGATAATCTTTGATGAATTATCTGATGATTTTGAATATATGTCTTCAGATGAATATGTGGCAGAATGTTTAGAAATAAATGACTATGACTTTGACGAAGACGGCAACCTACTTTAAGAAAGGAAAAAAGATATGTTTATCACAACAAAAGAAGATATAAAGGTATTAGATCGACGCGGTTTACTTGCTTTTCATGAAAACTTTTATAATTCCTGTAGGGATTTAAGTGGTAGTGAAAAAATGACAGTCTTTAAATTATTTTTAGGTTCAGTATTTGAGGAGTTAGGTTTTATTACTGTGGGAGAGGGTAAATGGTTTAAAGATCAGTATTTAATTACAGTATCAGAAGAAGATATGTTTTATATAACTATATCATATGAATGGGAAGAGAAACAAAGGTATGGGGTATCAATGCAGGGGATAGAAATTTTGTGTTTAGGTGGTATTATTAGGGTAGATGCACAAGGATTAAGAGAATCATGTGCAGATGTAACACTTGAGATATTATTAGATCGAGTGATAAAAGATATTAGGAATATATGGAAGAAGTTTGTATTAGGACAAGAATTAGGTGAAGAGGATGAGTTTATAATTTAGGTTTTTTGGGTTGGGGGTGTAGATTTCTTAGGTGGTAGATACATATCTTCATGAACAATAAAAGTATTTTTTAAAATATCAGGATTTCTAGCTATATGTAAAGATATACCCTCTCTGAAGTTAATAGGGTATAGAAAAACACCTGATTTTCTACTTGAGATAGAAGAGAGGAAGTATTGGTGTTGAGCATTTTCTGTAACGGAGCTTCCACAGCTTTCTAACCACATTAACATAGTGTTAAATACCTTTAGGTGCAATATGTAAATTAGAAGATAAGTGCCAGTTAGCTTTTCGTCTAGGGTCAACTAATAATCTAGCATTAAAGAAGGCAATCGATCTTCTGAAATTTATAGGGTGTATAGGTTTAGATGTATTATTATATGGTGAAGAAAGCAAGAAAATAAAATCAGAATTTCTTCTTACCTCATTAGATGACATTTCAAAGTGAAATAACATAAGTGCGTACCTTTAAAATAAACTATTAAATAGTGGTTTAAACCAACTTAGCATTAAGGTACTGCCTAAACTACAACCTAAAGCACTACCTATAAATAATACAACTCTTTCTTTTCTATTTTTAGCTTCATATATAAATAATCCTGACATAAACCATATAGTTTGAGCTAGGAGACCAGTAAAAAGTTGTGTTATAATCCAGTCATGTGTCATAGCATAAAAATCAAAACTAGACATAAGGTCAGCTATAAAACATAAGATAAAGGACAAGAAGAATTTCTTTTTAATAGAGTTATCTATATGTTTAGTTTCATCTAGTCTAGATATGAAGAACTCTAGGTCAGTCATAAGTAGTTTCTCCTTGAGGTGCTAAATACACATCAGATTGATTTATCCAAGAGGTTTCTATCACATCTCTACCCCTAGCTATATAGATAGCTATATTTTTTCTAAAATTAAGAGCATAGAGATAATACCCATGTGCCTGAGATGATTTAGAAGACATAAAATAAACTTGAACTTGAATCGTTTGTACTGTGTTGTTTAGGTTTTCAAACCAACATATCATTTTATTTTATCTTTCTTTTTCTTTTTATCTTATCAAAAAGAGAATGTCTTGTTAAGATGAATTGTGTTAGTATAGAGCTTATTTAAAAAGGATACTATTTATGGATAACATAGCTAATCAATTTAACAATAAT
>JACCDO010070745.1_pt1 | contig 10784 bp, 12 predicted proteins | sample 7446101 | NCBI WGS metagenome assembly JACCDO01 (sample SAMN15323440, study PRJNA562643) | freshwater metagenome | isolation source: river surface water | place: USA:Blue River Watershed | collected 2017-08-16
CATAGCTTGCGATAACGGGATCTCTCACCACTTACAATTTCATTAGCTAAAAAGGTAATTAATTTACTAGAAACAGATTTACCACCTGAACTAGCTGGTTTCTCACTCTTTTTAGTGTTTGCTAATGTAATCATAGCAGAACGCTCACCTTCATTCAAGATAGAATAGGTACCTACATGAGTGAGTGAGTGAGTAAGGTAAGTGAGTGAGTGAGTGAGTAAGTAAGTAAGTGAGTGAGTAAGCGAGTGAGTAAGTGAGTGAGTGAGTGAGTAAGGTAAGTGAGTGGTGAGTAAGGTAAGTAAGAGTAAGTGAGTGAGTAAGTGAGTGAGTAAGTACCAAGTGATCTAAATTTTTTGTAACGATGAGCAATAATTTCATCACAATTCATTGGAAGTAACGACAATAATGACGAAGTAATAAAATTATTAATTCTTTTGGTTAGAATTGGATATGATTTATATGTCTCTGTAACGGCTACTGGTTCCCATATAATTTCATCAACAACACCAATTTCTTTTAATTGATATGCATAAATACATTGTGCAGTAGCTAATTCTTGACAATCTAATGGGAATTGTTTTGCTTTCTGTGCATCATCCTTGTATCTACCAAGAATAGATGCAGCACCTTCAGGTGAGATAACACCGAAATAACCACCAGATAACATACCAATAGTATTACCCATGCATATACCTAATGCACCACCACTACCACCTTCACCAACCATAATAGTAATAATAGGTACAGTTAAACCCGCCATAATAGTTAAATTAGTAGCAATTGCTTCACTTTGACCATCTGATTCACAGTCAAAAGTAGGCCAAGCACCAACAGTATCAACTAAAGTAATAACTGGCATATTAAATCGTTCTGCTAATTGCATTAAACGTAAAGCAAAACGATAACCATGTGGTGATGCCATACCATAATTAGCTTCTTGCATAGTTTGTGGGGTATGTCCTTTATAATTACCAAGTACAACACATCCTAATCCCTTGTATAAAGCAATACCACCACGTATACATACATCACGACCTACTTTACCATCACCAGATAATTCAATATAATTAGTAAAAATATTTGAATTATTAATAATATCTTGAACTTGAGGACGATCAATTTGACGGGATCGGGTGTAGTTGAACACTTGGGATCGGTCTGTTTCATCGTTATTATTAGCTAAACAATCATTATTCACATTGTTACTAACAACTACTTGATGTAAAGAATTTGTTTGGGTAGTTAAATTATTCTTGGATAAAGTAGAAATTACATTACCAACTAATGTTTCAATGCTTTGTTGAACATTACCTTCATTTGAAACAATAATATCAACTTGGCCTACACAAGCAAGTGGGTAAGTAAGTAAGTAAGTAAGTAAGTGAGTGAGTGAGTAAGAGCTAACCATGATCAAATAAATATTGAGCGGATTGAAAATCACTAGGACATTCGGTATCATATTTAATTTGATTTGCTTCGCACATAGTGTTTAATATAACAGCTGGACCAGCAAAACCAATACGAGCATCAGCAACAGCAATTTTAACATCGGCTTGCATTGCATAAGATGCTGAAACACCACCATATGTTGGATCATTTAAAACGGAAATAAATGGAACACCAGCATTATGTAATGCTTCAACAGCAACACTTACTTTAGCCATTTGCATTAATGAAGAAGTTCCTTTAATGTATAGTGAATTAGTGAAATGAATAAGAAAAAAATACATAAAGAAACAAATACCTTCTTGCATTCTTGCACCACCTGTTTTACATTGAACAACAACAGGAATTTTATTGGCAAGGCCATATTCAAATGATTTGGTGATCTTTTCACCTTCAGATGAACCTAATGAACCACCCAAAAATTGGAAATTATGGGTAACCCAAACTACACGTTGATCGGCATTTAATTGAACTAATTCAACTTTTACACCTGATATGAAAGTGAATAAGTGAGTATATATGCATTGTGTTTGATGAGTAGTTTATATAACAAGACTTACCACTTAATACATTTGTTTTTGCAATTGAATCAAACAATTGGTCCTGATACCCTCTGGCACCTATGAAATAGAATAGCGATAAGTAAAGATACATTCAACTGAATCAGAGAATAATAGAGCAGATAAAGTAAAGCATTGTATTCATACCGAACTTGAATTGCAAGAAGTCAACACTACAAACATCTTCGAATAATGCCTCGCGCGACATTTCCTTACGTTTTTTATGGATCTTTTTGCTACCAGTTCTTGGGTCCTCGCCAGTTGAACTAAAATATACCCTCATGAGTGAAAGCAAGTTAACTACACATTAAGTTACAATACTACTGAATATTTCTACTGAATGATTTTGCGACTTCATTATATGTTTCAATCATGTCATACTTATAGTTTCATAGAACAGTCATAGACTCGTTAGAAGGGAATAGATTGGTTAGTAGCATAATCATTGTTTTGCCTATAAATGATAACTAATTAGGACTAACTTATTGTTTTATCCTTTATCTAAAAATGAATTTATGCGGTACCGGCTCTACTCAGTCCGTTGCAATGAAGTATCGCTGAAGAGGACAGGAAAACCCTGAAGATGGCATCTCCAGCTAAAAGTAAACAGGATCCAAATGCTGGACCAGAACAAACTCGTCCAGGGCAACAATTATTACCTGGTTATGTAGTAAAATTATTGAAATCATTAAAAATATCTCATGGGACAGATCGTACGATGAATGGGGTCGATGTTGACCCAACAATTGGAATAATATCACATATTATTGACTGCTTAGGTAAAATTCACACATTTTACATATTTAATTATCTACAATCTTCTATTTATTCACTTACTATCTCTAACTCATTATCTCATACTCTTTCACTCATACTTAGGTGCATTACGTGATATTAATAAAGTATATCGAGCTAAAGGAAGTTTATCATCTAGATCAGTTGGTGCTAGAAGTATGTTTGGATTTACAGCTGAATTAGGTAATTTATTGTTAGATGCAATAACATTTAATCCTCCAATTGAATTAGCAGAAGCAGCAGAATATTATACTGAAGTTGCACAAAAAATACTTGGTGTATTTCCAGAAATAGCAGCACAAGTAACAAAAACAAGTGGTAAAATGTTATTACATCATACTGCATTAAAATCATCACCATGTATGGCTATAAATTCTATTAAAATGGTTGTTAAAGCACATCCAGCAGCTGCATCATGTCAAGATTCATCTGGTGCATTACCTATTCATTGGATAACACATAATCTTAGTTGTAATTTCGAATTAGTAAATTATTTAATAAGTGCGTACCCTAAAGGTGCAATGATATCTGATATGGATGGATATCTACCATTACATTGGGCTGTTAATCAAGATACACCAAATATAGATGTTGTTGCTGCATTATTAACAGCTGCACCTGAAGCAGCTGGTAAACCATGTAATAAAGGTTCATTACCGTTACATTGGGCAGTAAATAGAGATAAACCATGTTTACCTGTTATACAAGCTTTATTACAAGCACATCCTGATGCAGTAAGAACATTTTGTGACGAAGGTACACACTCACTCACTCACTCACTCACTTACTTACTTACTTACTTACTTACTTACTCACTCACTTGAAGGTTGGTTACCTATCCATCGTTTAGTAGATAGATCAAATATTGATATTGATTCCTTTTATTTACTGAATGATTTATATCCCCAGGGATTACAATGCCCTAACGCTGATGGACAATTACCATTACATCGTTGTTTAGATCATCATTTACCATCCTTAGAAATTGTTACTGCAATATTAGAATCATATCCTGGTTCATCACAAGTATCTGATGATGAAGGTTATTTACCGTTACATTTAGCATTAGATTGTGCATCTCCTAGTGTACCGGTGGTGAATATACTTATTAAATCATATCCAGAAGCAGCTCATCGTAAATCCCGGGATGGTTTATTACCACTTCATTGTATTATATCAAGGTACTTACTCACTCTTACTCACTCACTCACTCACTCACTCACTCACTCACTCACTTACTCACTTACTCACTATTATATCAAGTATGAATCCTGTATTAGAAATTATTCATAAATTATTAGAATTAATGCCGGATTCACCTGAACATGTAGCCGTTGATATAGTCCCAAGTGATGAGAATGCAAATCCTGAAACATGGGAAGGTGAATGGGTTAAAAAGAAATGGACACCAATGTCACGCGCATTAGATAGACGTCTTGATCCTATTGTTTCATTATTTAAATCAGCAATTTTACGTGCAAAAGAAAATGGTTTAATAAGTGATTCACCATCTAAAAATGGAGTTACAACAGGTATTAATACACAACTACTCACTCACTCACCTAACCACCTACTCACTCACTCACTCACTCATCCAACAGGTATTAATACACAAACAACAAGAAGATTAAAGGATCAAGAAATGCCACCTATTAATAGTGCTGTTAGACATACCGGTGGTGTTGCACCAGAAGATGATGGATCATATGATGGTGGTACACAACAAAAAAATACCAAATATTTACCACCATTAGCTATTCAATCAACAGAAAAAGGAAGAGATAATAAAGAACATCGTGATAGAGATAGGGATCGTGAACATCGTCATCGGGATCGTGATAGGGATAGGGATCGGGATCGTGAACATCGTCATCGTGATCGGGATCGTGATAGAGAACATCGTCATCGTGATAGGGATCGTGATAGGGATCGTGATAGAGAACATCGTCATCGTGATCGTGATAGAGATAAAGAACATCGTCATCGTAGTCATAAAGATGATCGTAGAAGTAGTAAAGATATTCGTGATATGGAAGAAGGTAATATATCACGTCGTGATAGTAATGATAAATCATGGATTGAAGCTAGTCCTATTAATTGTAACAGAGATCCGTTAGTATCACCAAAACAACGTGTATATAGTGGAAATAAAGGTTCTAAAGATCGTGTATTAAGTGGTGATCGACGTTCAGATCAAAGAGTATTAAGTGGTAATCGACCAGGTACACGTAGAGGACCAGGTGATGATGAATTACCATCAATAAATCAATTAGCAATAGATATACATGAAGATGAAACTGATCGTTACCGATTTGATCAACAAGGATTAACAGTAGAAGAAATGGTATAATGTAAATCAAATGTAATTATTATAAATCAATATACATACATATACTCACTCACTGGTAGACCCACCAGTACACATGCACTCACTCACTCACTCACTTACTTGTTTATACTAACGTTTAGTGAATACGGAGTTGACAATACCAGTAAAACATGTGTTAAAAACACTATACCATTCACCTGGTGGTGCTTTAGCTAGAGCTAAGGATAGGATGGCACCACTGCTACTTAACTTCTTACAAATACTTGAAACCGGTAGAATAAAACTTGCAAATCCACCTAGTAAACAATGGAAATAAGTGAGTGAGTGAGTAAGTAAGTGAGTGAGTGAGCGAGTAAGTAAGTAAGAAAGAAAGTGAGTGAATGAGTGAGTACCTACTACACCAAGCACAGTCCAATATGACGCCTTGTTTTGAGTTTCAGTTACAAATGCAAATTGCTAAGTGAGTGAATACATAAGTAAGTTAAAGCTAAGTGAGTGAGTCAATGAGTAAGTAAATGAAATTACCTGCAATTTGAATTTTAAAGTTGCGGTATTAGAATCCGCATGACCGTCATAAAATTGATCGGCTATGTAAGGTTCATAGGTAACAACACCACTTTCACTGACCTTTTTCTGTAAGCGAGAAAGTAAGTAAGTGAGTAAGTGAGTAGATGAGTGAGTGGGTGAGTGAGTAAGTAAGTGAGTAAGTAAGTGAGTGAGTAAGAGTGAGTGAGTTAGTGAGGTAGTGAGTGAGTGAGTGAGTGAGTGAGTGAGTGAATAATTGAGTGAGTGAGTGAGTGATTCCGTGCAACCTGTTGTGAAAGATACACAATTTTATTTTGTGTTGGAGTAATTTTCATTTCAAAATATAAATCCGAATATTGTGTGGTTGGTGATGTTATGACTACTGTCATGTAGCCGCTGGTGTAAGTTAAAGTATCAGAAAACGGGATAGTTAAAGTAACCTAATCAGACGAAATGAGTGAGTAACATGGTGTAAGTCATAAGAATATAAGGAAGGAAGTCTTACCCCGTCAGTGAAGGATGAAGAGTAACAAGTGCTTAGTTGGATAACATGTTGAGCAAACTCCGAGCGCACTTCTTCACTAAAGTTAGGCACATCATTGCAGTAAGAAGATGCAACATTGTCATATACCCCTAAGGAAGTAAATGAGTAAGAAAGCAAGTGAGTAAATTAATAAGTGAAGTATACCTGTAATATTAACAGGAGTCCACATGTCGTAACAATTTGGATCTTTCCACGTACAGCTTCCCCAGGAAGATGCAGTCCAATTATAGCATCCCCACTTACTATTACATGCGATTGATATATTTAACTCTAAAGTGAGTGCATGAGTAAGTAAGTAAATAAATAAGTAAGAGAGTAAGTTACCTATAGGTGCCATAGTTACTGCTGGCGCCATGGAGTAAGTTGTGACTGGTCTAAAAGAAATAAAATGAAGTGAATAAACCACCAAGTTAATGAATAAAAGCATATCTTACTTGGTATATATGTACTGAATAGTAGCATATACTAAAAATGCGATTATAATTAACCTATAAGTAGGTTGGTAAGTCAGTAACTGCGTTAGCAAGTAGGTAAGTAAGTGAAGTATATACCGATATAATATATTATACACAATTGTTGAGTTATCAAAGTTCCTTGTATGCTTCAACACTCTTTCATCATAAAACACGTCTGTTTCGTAAAAGAAATTCTTTACTCCGTAGAGATCTGGTCCATGTATTTCACGTTGTATTGTTGCTTTTAACTCATCCTAATAGTACAGAAAGCAAGTAAATAATTACAGATATACTAATGAGGAAAGAATAAAGTAAAAACCATATTTGTTGGATACAAATCCGTCGAGGATGCAACAATATCACTGTCGTCTTCTTTCCCGTCATTGACGTTATGAGGGACGATAGAATGTGTACTCCGATTGCCTATAATACAGTTAGTTTGTGAGTAAGAGAGTGCGTGAGTAAAATTTTATCATGGGAAAATTTAGTTAGGTACTTAGTTAGTTAGTGAGTAAGGAAGTGCGTGTATGAAGTCGATTTAATGCGAAAGAGATTACCTAGTTCCATTTTACCTAAACTACACAGATTTCTGCCACGAAAATGACACTAGAGAAAGCTAACAGTAGAATAAAGAAAGTCTTCAAGACTTCTGTTAAGAGACGACGTGGGACCGGAATATTTTCAGAAAGAACTTGAAAGTTATTAACTTATTTATAACGAAAAACTAATTTTAATTTCTACAAACTGGTTTATTTAAAGTTAACTAGTAATTCTTAATCATATAACAGAATTAACGATATAATTATTACAAAGATAAAAAACAACAACAACAACATTTTGTTCAGTATAAAAAACAACAACATTTTGGTCAGTATTTGTTTTAGTTCGATATGATCGTTTGGTTATGATTAAATATCTTTCATCGGCACTCATCTCGGGATCAAGTATGCGGCCTATGCCGTTGGGTAGACAATATATTAAATATTTAGTTGTTATTTTTGGGTAAAAAAAGGAGAAATGTCGAATAATCCTGACGACTGGCTGCTTAATGAGAAGCCATTACCTCCTCCATCATTCAGTCAACAATTGCGAAGAATTGCAGAGACTAATTCGAGTAGTAATGTGTATGCAAGCAAGGAAACACATGGTATTGAATTAGGTGAAGTAGAAACAGAGACTGAAGGTAGTATATACTTTACTGAATCACCCCATTCATGACTCACTCACTTCACCACAGGAAATGTAGCGAGTCCTGTCGATACTAATACTGCAAGTAGTACTTCCAGTGGTGGCAGTAGTGCCAGTTCGAATAAAGCTAAATTATTATTAAAAGCAGCAAAAGGTTAATTTATTAATTAACAGTATCTTTATTTAGTTATTTTCTTATGCACATATCTTTGTAGATTTAAAAGCAGCGAATAAAGGAGCTGTATCACCTAGTAATGTAGCTTCAAAAGGTAATAAACCAATAAAAGTAGTAAAACAAGTAGTACAAGAAGAAGAAGAAGAGTCATCAAACAACGATGATAGTAACGATGAGGTACTTTACTTCACTCACATTTTATGCGTTTTTTATATTTACTCACTGTTATATTTAGGAGGAAGAGGAGGAAGAAGACGAAGAGGAAGAAGAAGAGGAAGAAGAAGTAATTGTTGAAGTTGTTAAACCAGTAGCAAAAAAGCAAAACAAAACAGTTATCAATAAACGTAAATTCAAAGGAAAAGGTTTCCATCCATTCACTCACTTACCTATTTTCTCACTCACTTATTTACTTAACTTTTTGTAGGTGGCAAAAAGAAGACAATGGCTAACCGTCCCATGCTTAGTGCACAGCAGTTATCTGATTTATTTCGTCGTTTAGATGCAGATGGCTCTGGTGAACTTGATTTAGAAGAGTTCAAAGGATTAGCTAAAAAGTTAAAGATAGATGCTACAGGTTCAACCACATACTCACTCCCCACGTACTCACTTACTTACTCACCTAACTATAGACGAGTATATTACTTCTATATTCAATAAAATCGACACCACTGGCAATGGATCCCTTGATTCTGGTGAATTTATCGCTGCTTATCAGTTACTTTATGCTGGTACAAATGCTCCAAAAATTGGCACCGTAGTTGAAGGTGAAGAGAATCACTTTGAATATGTTAGAGCTATCAGGTACGGCAAGGACGAGAAGGGTCGCTATATCTACGAGTTGTACATGGGTGAAGTCAAGAGTATTAATATCAAAGTTTCACTCACTAATTTAGGTATGTATATGTACTTACTTACTGACCTACTCACTCACTCACTCACTTACTTACTCACTCACCTACTTACTCACTCACTTACTTACTCACTCACTTACTTACTCACTCACTTACTTACTTACTTACTCACTTTCTAAGACGAGGATCTATCATATCAAGTGCAAATGGCAACAGCGGTACCTAATTTAAATTTTAACGGTAATCTTGAGAAGTTAAATATTATGATGTTGGAAGATAGTGTGAGAAATTACCAAGGAGAAAGCAAGATATTTTGGTGGTTAGATGTGAGTATGACCAAAGTTAAGGTATATTGTGACTCACTCACTTACTCACTCACTTACCCACTTACTCACTCACTCACTTACCCACTTACTTACTCACTCTCTTACTCACTCACTCACTTACCCACTCACTCATTCTTACTGGCTAATTAATTTATAGGCATCAAAACTGTCACCTTTTGTTGCTTCGTTTGGCTTTCCTAACAGCCCTAAGCTCACCTCGCAATTTGATCATTTTAATGAGACTCTACCTGCAGAGCATAAGTCACGTGTTTTCTGTGGTAACGGTAACTCTGGACAGGGCTCGGTATCCACGATGACTATGTTTATTCAATCATTCTATATTGAATCCTTGCCTGTTGTGCATAATATTCCTGATGTTGCTGTTGGTATGCGCACTCATTCACTTACTCACTCACTCATCCACTCACTCACTCACTCACTCATCCACTTACTTACTCTTGCATAGATTTCATCCGAGATACATTTAGTTGGTATAACATTGGGCAAACATGCATCGATTATTATCAGTCGCGGCTTGCTTTTCTTTTTGCTTCTTTGTTTGCATTCCGGAAAACTGAGTTTGATCTTGAAAAATATGGAGCATATAAGCATGCATTGAAGTACGTCAACTCTTGGTCCGGTAAGTGTCTCACCGACTCATTCATTCACTCACTCACTCACTAACTAAGTAACTTACTTACTCACTCACTCACTCCCTTACTTACTCACTCCCTTACTTACTCACTCACTCATGCATGCACTCACTCACTCATGCATGCACTCACTCACTCACTCACTTGTTATTCAAGATGTATACTTCGATGACGTTGATGATGATGGAAACGTTATCTCTGTGCTTGACCCAGATAATGATCCAGAGCAAAATGTGTTTGCTGATCGACCTTTACCGTTACGTACCGACTTGAAACAATTTACGAATCCTGCTACTTGGTTACAAACATGCCCAGAAATCAAGGAAGTTAGACCTAGGTAAAGTCACTCACTCACTCTCTTAGTCAACTACCTTACTCACACACCTACTTACTCATCAGGTTGTCCCCTAACACGTTTAGTATGACTCTAATTAACCAAGGTTACGGTCCTATTGGATTTATTTCTGTTCGTCAATTAGATGATGAAGATAACCCAAATCCAGCTACTAATGGGGGTAAAAAACGTCAGTTAGAAGCTATAACTCGCACTGGTACTCACTCACTCACTCACTCTTAGTCACTCTTACTTACTCACTCACTTACTAACTCTATTAAGGCGTACTTGGTAGATTAACTGAAGCTGTAAGAAGAAAAGTATTTGAAATTACTTGTCAAAAAGGTGGTGCAACAGTTGGTGGTGAAGTCGATGATGCACCATTTGCACTAATGATGATAATTGTTGGGTTGCTACACTCATATAGTAAGGTATTTACTCACTCACTCACTCACACGCTCACTCACTTACTTACTCACTTACTCACTCACTTACTCACTTACTCACTCCCACACTTACTTACTCACTCACTTACTCACTCACCTATAGGATAGTCTCGATACTATTGATTATTGGACTGATTTAGTTGAGAAAGAATCTAAC
>JACCDO012199540.1_pt1 | contig 10783 bp, 9 predicted proteins | sample 7446101 | NCBI WGS metagenome assembly JACCDO01 (sample SAMN15323440, study PRJNA562643) | freshwater metagenome | isolation source: river surface water | place: USA:Blue River Watershed | collected 2017-08-16
AACGTCATCTCCCTGCACATCCCCGCCCTGCGCGAGCGCCGGGAAGATATCCCCGACCTGGCCAGCCACATCCTCGACCGCATTGCCCAGAACCGCGGCGGCCAACGCCATTACCTGGGCACGGAAGCTGCGGAAACGCTGGCCGCCCATTCGTGGCCGGGCAACGTGCGGGAACTCGAGAACGTCCTCGAACGGGCCACCGCCTTTGCGGCCCGGGAGGAACTGGGACCCGGTGACCTGCCCAACCTTGCCCCCCGGCGTCCCGCGGCGCGGCGCCTCGCCGGCCCGGGCACGGCCGGACCGGCGCCAGCCAACCCGGCAATCGCCTCGGTGGCCGACCTGCCGCTGGCCGGGTTCAGCCTCGATGACCTCGAACGCGAGGCCCTCCTGCAGACGCTGCGCAAATGTGGGGGCAACAAGGCCCTCGCGGCCCGCCAGCTCGGCGTCACCGAACGCTCCATCTACAACAAGCTCGCCCGGATCGCCCCGGCCGAGGCGGAAGTGGCCGCCGTCTAACGCCGAGGGCGGCCCGCCCCGGGTCCGCCGACACGGCACTACTGTCCGCATCAGTCAGCGCGGCCCGAAGATGGTGGTCCTCCGGTCCGGCCAAACCGCCTTTGACCGCCGTGGCCCAGCGCCGTGGTTTTCCGGCGGCACGGCGCGGGCGGGTGTTCTTCCCGCGCCAGCAAGGACAGCCGCGGGGCGTAATGCTCAAACCCTATGGCGCAATAGAACGTGCACGTTCCGCTGGGGCCCTCGGCCGTGAATTCGTGCCCCGCCAAGTTGCCCAGCCGGTCCGCTGTCGCGTAGGCATCCTCCAGGGCGACAAATACCTCGAAGTGCCCGTGGGCCTCCTCGACGAAACGATCCCCCCGGCGAATCTCCGCAATCCGGATCGCCGCCGGTTCGGCCGGCGCAACGGCCTCGGGCTCAGCAACCGGAGGCGGAGGCGGGAAAAACCGAAGCACGCGGTGCCACCAATTCATGGTGCCAAAATCCCCGGCGGACGCCCGCTCCTCCACCGGCAACTCTGGGTATTGGCCGAAGGGCCACCGGGGCGAACAGGCGGTCGGTCTCGGCGGTTGCGCGGTGCCGGACCGGCGCCCGAGTGGCGTTTCGAGGGGGCAACCGTGCCAGCACACCGGCTCGCCGCCGGTTTTTAATACCCCTGATTCGGTATTGTTGTCCCACCGACACCGGTGGGCTTATGGCGCCCGTGGGGCGCCGCCCAACAAAAAAACCCGGAGCCTGCTGGGCTCCGGGTCGGGGTGAGAACTGCACGGGCGCGCCGCCCGACGGCGTCACTGCCGGGTAAAGGTCCGGGACGCCGAACCACCGCGGTTGGAAGTCGCCGTCACGGTGTTGCCGGTGTTGGCGGCCGGCAGGGCAATCACGCCGGTGAAGGTCCAGGCTCCGGTCGTGGCGTTGGCCGTGACTGTTCCCAAGGCGGTGGGGCCGGCCACCAACGTGACTCAGGCGCCTGGCGACGCGGAACCGCTCAGGTTCCATCGCCGGGTGCGGGCAGTATAGGTAGCGGTCGCCCCGAAGGTGACCCGGTCCACCACTTGCGCCGTGACAGTGCCCGTGGCGGCGCCCCCGGGAGCGGTGACCGTGTAAGTGAAGGTTTGGGCGACGCCCACGGCCCCTGCGTCAGCGGTGAAGTTCAGGCTCCGACGATCGGGAGCAATCGTGACCGAACCCCGTGCGGCGGCCGTCACCGCGCTGATGAGCAAATCAGGACCGACATCATTGCCGAGGACGTTGATGGTGGTCGCCACTTCCGCCACAACGGTCAGACTGTCGTCCACCGCAAGAGGTTGCACGTTGAGGGTAACCGCAGCCGAGGCTGAGCCGCCGAATCCGTCGGTCACCGAATAGTTGAAATGCTGGACGGTGCCGATCGCCGCTGCGCTCGGAGTGTAACTGATCCGTTTCAGGTCGGCGCTGAGAGTGACCTCGCCCAAGGCCGGGCGGGAGACACCGGAAATGGTCAGGGGCTGCGCATCCACATCGTTGAGCAGGACGTCCACCAAGGCTACGGTATTGGGGACGACCGACACCACATCATCGATGGCCACCGGATTGAGGTTGGCGATCTGCACCACGACAGTCGCAAAGGCACTGGCTACCCCGCCGCGACCGTCCCCCACCGTGTAACTGAATCCATAGGTGCCGGCGGTCTCGGCCAGCAGGGTGACCTGCCCGGATTGGCTGTCGAACGCGACCTGGGCACCCGCAGGCGGCTGCACGCTTTCGAGGCGGAGCACGTCGCCGTCCGGATCCGAGTCGTTGGCCAGCAAATTGAACACGGTTGGCACCCCCGCATAACCGATGACGGCATCGTTTGCCGGAATCGGGTGGCGATTGACGATCACCACCACCGAGCCGGTTCCCAAGCCGCCGTGCAGATCAGAAACCGTGTAGGGAAATGTAACCTGCCCGGGCGCGTCCGGCGAGGCGAGGACGGTGATTTGACCTGTCGGGGAGGTCAGCCCGGTCTGGAATCGGGCGGAAGCGACCGGATTCCCGGCCGAGTCTACAACCGCCCCCACGTTTACAATCTCAAACACAGACTGCTCGCGGTCGGTGACGCCGTTCAGGACCTCCACCGAGCCAAGGACCCCGACCGTGGCGAAGACGTTAACCGTGGGGGCCACCGGTTTGGCATTGATGGTCACGCTCACCTCCGCCTGGCCCTGACCGCCGCGGAGGTCCGAGATGGTGTAGGTGAAACTTTGGGTCGGCAGCGAACCAGGCTTGGCCGTGAAAGTGATGGTCCGGCCGCCGTCGGTAATCTGCGCGCTGCCACCCGTAGGCTGGGTCACCGAAGTGACCAGCAGGGTGTCGCCGTCAGGATCAGTGTCGTTGACCAGCACTGAAAACACTGCCGGCTCGCCCTCAATCGCGGTGCCAAATGAGTCGGCAATGGCAGTCGGGGCCTGATTGCCCGGTGCGACCACCGCGTCGCCGGCGACCACGACCACGTTGGCGGAGGCGCGGCCACCGCCGGAAGACTTCACCGTTACAAACGAGGGCGGCGCGGCGAGATCGTTCAACGTGATGCTCCCATTGTTTAGGACGGACCCCGGCGCGACCACACCGTCCACCCCGACGAGCTCATAGGTGGCCGGTTCGGTGCCACTGGCCGAACTGATGCTCACCTGGAGAGCCCGCTGGTCCGGGAAGTAGGTTGCCTGCGTGATGAACAAACCGTCCGTGACTGCCTTGGAGGTCATGAATCCCCCTCCGTCACGGGCGGTAACCACAGTGGGAAAAGCGCCATTGCCGACCAGTGCCGGCAGGTAATAGCAGATGCCCGGCTCCTGGTTGGCCTGCATCGGCAGGGCAGTCAGGTTGGGCACCTCAGCCGCAGTCCCGAGGAACAGGTCCACCTTGGCCGTTGTCCGGTTGGCATAGGGCGCCGCGGGCAGGCGGGTGGGCAGATAAGGTTCACCTTTGGCAAAGACGTCCACGCGCCGTTGGGCGGGATCGATGTGATCATGGCGAATTGCCTCCTCGATGGTCACGCGGCTCGGAATTTCTCCCTGTTTGATCCGCCCCGAGAGGCTGAAGCGGTCGGAGAACCAGAGTTGCTGCCAGGCCGCACCGTTCCACCAGGACAGCCGAACAAAGTTTTGGCCGATCGGACTGCCGGTAACGAAATGTTGGACTCCAGGGTCGGCCAGATATTTGCGCCCAAGCCCCTCTGCCGGCTCGAAAGGCGCCAGTTCATCCCCGCCCGGTGCGTCCGCGGGCACCAGGTAGGGGCCAAAATCACCCGTCAGCGAATTGGCATACCCGGCCGGCATCTGGCCTACCCCGACGTCATCGGTGAAGAAAATCCGTTGGCCGGCAATCTGGCCGTCGAGGCGATAGTTTTTGTAAGGAGTCTCCAGCTTGTAGCTGCCGGAATAGGGCGCGATCCGGACCACGATTCGCTGGCGGGTGAACACCCATTGGGTGCCCCACTCTTCGGTCAAACCGCTGCCGTAGGCGGCCTCGTGGCCCAGCTCCACCAGGATGTCGGTTGTCGTGGACCCATTCTTGAGGTCTACCCCGGCGGGAATCGGGAACGTGCCTGTCGTTGCCGCATGAAAATAGAAATGCTCGTCCGTGAAGGTGCCGGCGACCGGAAACTGATAATACTCCCCGAGTGCGTCCATGGTATCCGGGCCAACCAGCAGCCAAGCATTGGCGATCTCCGCCTGGACTTGCGCCGTGCCCAGTTCGAGTGCCAGGCCGGTTTTGTCCTGATACCACTGCGGAAAACCACCAAAACGATCCCGCGTGTCCTGGTTCAAATTGCCGGGACCATGCCGATCCGGCTGGAAGGTCGGATCTACCGGACCGTGCCGCTCCAGCTGGAAGCGGGCCGGATCAATGGTCAAGGCCGGTTGGCTAACCTCGGGCGGCGGCAACTGCCCGAGGACGGAGGTGCCGGTGCCGAGCCAAAGGCTCAGGACGGACAAGGTGCCGGCGGCCAAGTTCCGCAGCACCGAGCCGACATTGGCTGAGTATGTAATATTTGTCATGGATATGGATGAATCCGGGGCCGTCACCGCAGCCCGGGTGCCAAGGTCCATGCCTGCACCGAAAGTGAAGGATTCACGGGCAAATTCGCATTTCGGAGCGCTGGCGGCCCCGGCGGGCGAATCCGACCAAGGGGACTTGCCTGAAAACATTGCAGCGGTGGGCGCGAAACTTTTTCGCCGGCGGCCCGCCGGCCGCGACCCGGAAAATCTGCGCCGGGCCGGAGGGATTCAGCCCCGGGGCTCAGGGGGAAGCACCTCGGCACGGCGCGGTGAAACCCGGGAGTTTCTCCCAGGAAGCGGTTGGTGTTTCGGAAAGCGGACCGGAAGCTCAGTCGCGGCTCACCGGTTCGCGGTGAAGGCTGGCCCCCGTGCGCCAACTCTGCCAAAGCAGGCCCAGTGGCAGGAGACTGGCGGCGGCCAGCGTCAGCAAAAGCGGGGCGACGGACTCGTCCCGGGGGCTCGCAATTGGCTCGAGCTCGGTAGCCAAGCCTGACCACCGGTCCGCCGCGGGCAGGCCCATCATTGGCTCCCGGGTATCCACGACCAGGGCGGCCGTCGGTTCCGGCCGCACGACCGCGCCGTTGCCCACCGGCAACAGCAGGACGAAACCGCCGCCGATCGCGGCCAGCCAGCGCATGTGCCCCATAGCTCTGTAATCATGGCCCCGCGGCGCGGCCGGCGTAAAAAGGCAAGGTTGGTTAGGCGGCCCCGGGATCGCGCGACGGGGCAATCCGGCCGAGTTCCGCATACCTAATGTTGTCACTTGGTCCGGCGCGCCGGCCGCCTAAGGTGCCGCCGGAGGAATGAACCTGCTGACTCAAATCCGCACCCGCCACGCGTGTGACGACCGCCAGGCGCTGACGCACCTGCGCCGGCAATTGCAGCCCGCGTGGTTGCGTTTGACGTATGCGGTGGTCCCCGGCTTGCTGGCGGCACACCAAGGCCTGTGGGAGGAATTGGTGGCCGACCTGGGCCGCAGCCGGAATTCCGGGGAAATCATCAATGCCTGTCGCTACTGGCGGCAACGTCGCCCCATGAGCCTGGCCGGTTGGCCCCATTCGTGGTGCCTGCGAGTGGAGACCCGGCAAGCCGTGCTGGTTGGCGATCGTTATCTGCTGGAATCCACGGCCGCCGAACCGGGCTGAGCCATCGCGCGCTGGAAACCATCCCGCACCGGCAGGGGCAAGGAGCCGGCCTCGACGGCCGCAACGGCCAATTCGCGGCGCCAGTGGTGGCGCTCGGCCGCGGCCTCATCCCGGGGAAGCCAGCCCGCCTCACCCTCGCATTCCGCGGCGCGCAACCGCTCCACGGTTTCGCGGTGCTCCTCCCCGAGGGCGGTGGCCAAGGCTTCGCACAGCTCGTCGAGCGACTGCCCCCGGGCCTCCGCCAAGGCGGACAGAGTCTGGTCGGTCGCCAGCAGGAACCGCAGGATTCCCCCCATGTGCAACCAACCGGAAGGATCGATTCCATCAGTGAAACCCATGGGGAAAATCGTAGCCCGGTGCCCGGGCGCTGCGTCCAAGAACAAGGTTGGTTATCCCAGGGCGAAACCCCATGGGCTTCGCCGATCGGATTCGCGTCCATTCGGCCACTTAATCCAAAACCCACGGTTGCGGCTCATCTCCCGGACACCCATCGCTAACCAACATTGGTCGTATTTCTGAAACCCGGCGCCGGCTACGATAAATGCATTCTGATGGGGCTGTCGTTGTCTTTGTGTGAAGACGGTGTAAGCGGCGAGTTGCGTTACCCGCCAACCCATCAGATACACTTTCTGTTTGGCCGGATTGGCCGACGGTGGGATTTGGGGTGGGGTGCTTGATACTAGTGGTCTGGGGCACGCGTGTGGCGTTCTCCAGGGGGTTCCTCAATGGGGTTGGTCAGGCGCCTCACCCTTTCCCCACTTCCCGTTAACCGCAGATTCGCGGATCGGCTTCGGGTCAGGCCTGCGGATACAGGCTCAGTGCCAGGCGCAGGAACGGAGTCCCTGCCTTGAGACCGGTTCGGCGAAGAATGTTCAGCCGGTGGGTTTCAACGGTGCGGACCGACCGTTTCAAGGTGGCGGCAATTTCCCGGGAAGTGTGGCCGGCGGCCACCAGTCGCAATACCTCCAATTGCGCCGGGGACAGCCGGGGCAATTTCGGGGTGGGAGCGTCGTCGCCTTCCGGCAGCCAAAGGAAACTTCCCCCGGCCGCGATGATCGCCCGGGCCGCTCGCCGAATCGCCGCCGGCGCCTTGGCCCCGATCACTCCGCGCACCCCATGGCTCAGGGCCGCGACCGCCTCGGTGAACTGCCAGTTGCCCACGACGGCCAGATGCGGCACGTCGCGGTCCGGCGCCCGGCGCCAACGCCGCATCGCTTCGTCGAAACCGGGCCACCGCACGACCCGCAGCCGGGTCCGGGCCTTCTTCGCCACCCGCCGGCCGGCGGATCGCCGCGGCGCCGGCCCGTCATTGATCGCGATGGTCATCGGAATGCTAACGAAACAAGGGTCGACCCCGCCCGGCTCAGCCGTGGGTCAGCGAGGCCTGATTGGCAGCGGCTGCAAATGCGGCGGCTGAGGTCGCCTCGGCGGTGCGGACCTGATTCTCCCGGCGGGGAGCCGGCGGGATCGCCAGCCGTCGGCGCACCCCGGAGAAGGCGGCCAGCACCAGCCACGAGCTGGCCGTCATGATCGCCCAGGACTGGCAGCGCTGCGCCGCCGTGCGGGGATGATGGTTGCCGCCGTCTGGGCCGGATAACACCACCCCGGCAGCCACGAGTCCGGCCAGCGCAATCTGGCGGAGAAACGGAAGACTTGAAGACATGCCTCAGCTTCCCTCGCCGGCACGTTCATGGCATTCGACAAACGTAGGCATCGAGTCGAACGGCCGGCCGGCGCCCCCTGGCAAAAGGGCCTTTTTTCGGGGGCCAAATGCCCCTGTGAGTTGGGGTCGGAAGCGTGCATACCCAACCTTGGTTCACCGACCAGTCGCGCCCACGCGTCGGTTGGGCTCAGTCTACGGCCGCAGGCGTCGTCGCCGGGCCTGGCGGCGCCGGCCCGTGAACAGCCTCCGCGATGCCATCCCAAAGCACGATCCGCGCCTCCAAGGCCCGGACGGCCGCTGCTTGGGCCTCCTGTTCCCGGCCAGAATCCCCCGCACAGAGCACATCGACCATTCGACGCCCGAGTTCGGCATGCTCGTCGCCATCCAACGTGATGTGCCGGTCCAGGTAGTAACGCAGTGTCGCCAGTCGTGCCGGAAACTGGGCTTCCAGCTGGCACACCAGCCGGTTGAACAGTTCGGGGATCAGATCCTCGCGCCCATAGGTGAACGCCGCCGCGATCTCATGCACCTGCCCCTTTTCGATCCAGGCAAAGGTCTGCAGGACGAACGTCCGGACTCCCGCCGGCGCGCCGGCCAGCACCAACGCCGAGGCCACTGGCTGCCCGGACCGGATCAGCGCGATGAATCGTTCGATGCCGGCGGTGTCCGCTCCCGCCTCCCGCATGGCCCTCAGGTAGAGCTCGAAGTGGCTGGCCACCTCTCCCGAGGGCAGCAAGTCACTCTCCTCCCCCATCACAATTTCATGGATCAGGCGCCGCAACGGCGGCTCCCCCCGCGGCACCCAGGGCGGCGCCACACAGGTGAGGTTTGCCTGCAGCGCCTTGAGCAGGGACATGAAATCCCAGACAGCATACGCGTGGTGCTGCATGAACACCGCCAGTTGCTCCACGGAGGTCAGGCCACCGTAGAGCCGGTGGTTCAGCAGGGCTTGGCGGTGGCCGGCAATCGCGGCCGCCACTTGGGCCCGAAATGGGTTGCTTGCACTCATGTCTTTCATCAACGGCGCGCCGCGACTGCGGCCGCGCGTCCGCCGCACGCTAACCCAGGAAGTCCGGGACGCATTTCGGAATTGCCGGCGCCACGGCCCCCGACATTTCAGGTCATCCGGACTCATTTTCTGCGGTCCGGCCAGACCTCCGTTAAACACGCGGTGCGCCCACCGGCAGGGACATTTCGGGGACCGACCACGGAGGGCGGGCCTCGCGGCGCCCCGCCGGCCGCCAACGGGTCCGACGCTTGCCACCAGGCAAGTGCTTCTGGCATGGACCCAGCAGTGAAGCGTCTCGATCCTCACTCGCCCGCCGCCGCCGCGCTCGCGGCCGGCCGCTACCGTATCCGCGTCCTGGATGCCGCCGGCGTGGCCGACGTCATGATTCCGTGGATGCGGGCCGCCGGCTGGAATCCGGGCTTGCAGGATGCCACGACCTTTCTTGCCGCGGACCCGGGCGGATTTTTCGTCGGTGAACTCGACGATCGCCCCATCGCCACCGTGAGCGCGGTGCGCTACGACGGCCAATTTGGATTCATGGGCTGCTACCTCGTGGCCGCGCCGTTCCGCGGACTCGGCTACGGGCTCGCCATCCACGAGGCGGGCCGTCGCCATCTGGCCGGCTGTGTCCAAGGCGGGGACGGGGTGCTCGAAAAGGTCGACAATTACCGGACGATCGGGCGGGTCCTCGCGTATCAGAACACCCGGTTCGAAGGCATCCGGACGGATTCCAACTGGCGTCCGGCCCTCCCCCTTGCCGAGGTTCGGCAGGTTCCCCTGCCCGCCTTGGAAACACTCGACAGGGCCTGCTTCCCAGCCGCGCGGTCATCGTTCCTTCAGGCGTGGCTGCACCAGCCCGACGCCGTGGCCCTTGCCGCCGCAGACACCTTGCCCACCGGGGAGATCCGCGGCTACGGCGTCATCCGCCGCTGCTTTTCTGGCTGGAAGATTGGTCCGCTGTTTGCCCGCGATGGCCAGGTCGCGGAGGCGATCCTGCGCGGCTTGGTGGAGCGTATCCCGGTGGGTGACCATTTCTACCTGGATGTTCCCGCTCCGAACCGGCCGGCGCTGGCACTGGCGGCCCGCTATGGGCTGCGGGAAGTCTTCGCCACGGCGCGAATGTATGCCGGCCCACCGCCGGCGATCCGCCTCGACTGGGTATTCGGGGTCACCACGTTCGAGCTCGGCTAGGAAAACAGCATCGCGTGGTGCTGGCGGTGCCGCGCCAGGACCTGGCATTGGGTCAGGCCCGCCGTCGTGGCCATTTCCCTCAGGGCCGGCAACGACTCCGGAAAGTCATGCGCCGCGACGTGCTGGCGGACTTCCCCTACTTGCCGGGCACTCAGCGCCGGCCACTCCGTGGCCACCATCCGGAGATAGGACTCAAGATACTCTTCCCTGGACTCCCCAGGCTCACGGACGACGTCCACCAGCAACAACATCCCGCCCGGGGCGCGCACCGACGCGCACGCCTCGAACATTCGACGCTTGTCCGCCGGCGGGAGGTGGTGCATCGCGAATCCCGAGTAAATTAGGTCCGCCGAATCCGGCGGCAGGGTGGCAAGGCACGCCAGCATTTCCTGCTCGCGCAGCTCCACAACGGGCAGTCCCGCCAGGCTCCGGGCCGCGCCTTCCAGCGCGGCGGGCGATAGGTCCACCCCCAGGTAGCGGGTCGGCGGGAAATCCCGCAGCGTCTCAGCCAAGCCGCTGGCATTGCCGCACCCCAGGTCCAGCAGGGAGTAACCACCGAGGGCTGCCCGACCGGCGATCACCTCCCGCAACCTCGCGTGGATTTCCCGGTGGAACATGTAGTTCTCCCGGATGATGGTGTCATAGACGGACCACGAAGCCCGGAACAGCTCCGTTTGGAGATCGGACATAACTGGAAGATTAACAGGTCGGCAGTGCCTTCAACCCACGGGAATCGATTGCCACATCGAGGCTCCGAAACCGCCGCCCGGAAAGCCCCGGGGCCGGCAACCTCAGGGTGCGGTGCAACCAAGGTCAAAGGCAGTTGATAACTTTGGGTATTGAGCTTCCTCGCCAAACCGAAACCGCCTTCCCGACGCATCGACGGGTTCCGTTCTCGGCTAACATATAATATTGAAAATAGCCATTAATGGCTATGGATGTTGGTTATTTTGCAATGACTTAACCGTCACGAAGGTTAGCCTCGGCAAACAGTTAGGGATTCAAGGGGCATAGCCATCGTTCCATATTGACACTCTAATAGCCCACCAGCTACCTCGTTCGCAGGTTGCGACGGACCATTCAAATCCTGACGGCGCTGCTGGTGTGCCTGACTCTCGGGCTGCACTGGGCGGCGCTGCAGACCGTCGCCTGGACGGCGATGGTGGTGGAGCGGGCGCAGACCGCCTCCCTCAGCGAGGCGCTCCAGACGACCTTCGACGGCCAGCATCCCTGCAAGCTCTGC
>JACCDO010982292.1_pt1 | contig 10782 bp, 9 predicted proteins | sample 7446101 | NCBI WGS metagenome assembly JACCDO01 (sample SAMN15323440, study PRJNA562643) | freshwater metagenome | isolation source: river surface water | place: USA:Blue River Watershed | collected 2017-08-16
CAAGCTATTAAGTTCGTCGCGCACGGCGTGCTCAAAGACGGCGATGTCGGTGAGGCTGTCGAATTTTGTGACCCCGAGGCTGGTAACGAAGCGGCGCACGGCGGCGGCGGGAATACCGCGACGACGTAGGCCCGAGATAGTCGGCATACGTGGATCATCCCAACCAGAGACAGCCCCCGTGATAACGAGTTGGAGGAGACGACGCTTGGAGACGACGGTGTAGCCGAGGTTGAGTTTGGCGAATTCGTATTGGCGCGGCAACGGGCGCGGCAGGCCGAGATTTTCGAGAATCCAATCGTAGAGCGGACGGTGCACCTCAAACTCCAGCGTGCAGACGCTGTGCGTGATGCCTTCGAGGTAATCGCTCAAGCAGTGCGCGAAGTCATAGAGCGGATAGATGCACCAAGCATCGCCTGCGTGGTGGTGCGCGGTGTGACGGATGCGGTAGAGCAACGGGTCGCGCAGCCAAACGTTGGGCGAAGCCATGTCGATCTTGGCGCGCAGGGTGCGAGCCGCATCAGGGAATTCACCTGCCCGCATCCGCGCAAACAGGTCGAGGTTTTCTTGAACCGAGCGATCGCGCCACGGCGAAGGACGACCGGGCCGATCGGGTGCACCGCGAAACTCATCCGTCTGCTCTGGAGTGAGATCGCAGACGTAGGCTTTGCCGCGTTTAATCAACTCCACCGCATAATCGTGCAGTTGTTCAAAATAGTCCGAGGCGAAGAACGGCTCGGTATCCTTTGTGCCGGGTGCTGCGGCAGACAGCAGATGGTCGAGTTGGCCATTAACAGACTTCGTCGCCGGACGAGCTCCAGTGGGTTTAAGGCCGAGACAATCATCCGCCCAGCCAGCAATCAGCCAGTGGACGTCGCGAATGATCGACTCGACATACTCCACATCTTCCTTCGCCGGGTTCGTATCATCCATGCGCAGGTGGCAGAGACCGGCGTTTTCGCGGGCGAGACCGAAATTCAGGCAGATAGACTTGGCATGGCCAATGTGCAGGTAACCGTTGGGCTCAGGCGGAAAGCGCGTGATGATGCGCGGGTATCGTCCCTCAGCAACGTGCTGGGCAACAAGGTCGCGAATGAAATCAGTGGGCGCAGGCGGAGAGGCTTCGGCGGACATGGAAACGCGCAAGATGGGGCGAAGCCCGCGCGCGAGGCAATGACGCAGTTGCGTATGGCCGAGGTTTCAACCCGCCTGCAACTCGCGCAATGCTTCGCGGCAAGCCGTCTCGGCCTCAGCGGGGTTGCTGGCGGTTACATGCAAATCACGCAAGAGACCGTCTTTTAGTCCATAAATCCAGCCGTGGACGGTCAATGCCTGCCCGCGAGCCCACGCGTCCTGGACCATGGTTGTTTGGGTGACGTTGATGACTTGTTCGATGACATTCAGCTCGCAGAGACGAGCCCCACGCGCGGCGTCGTCCGGCAAGGCGTGAATACAGGCCACATGTTTGTCATGCACGTCGCGGACATGGCGGAGCCAATTATCGGCAAGGCCGACGCGTTGGCAGCGCAAGGCCACCTGCACGCCACTGCAACCATAGTGGCCAACGACCATGATGTGTTTCACCTTGAGCATATCCACCGCGAACTGAATGACAGACAGACAATTAAGATCGGTGTGCACGACGACGTTAGCGATGTTTCGGTGCACGAAAAGTTCACCGGGCTGTAGATTCACGATCTCATTGGCGGGCACACGGCTGTCGGAGCAACCAATCCAGAGGTATTCCGGATTTTGCTGGCGTGCCAATTTACTAAAAAATTCAGGGTCCGAACGGGTGACTTGGGTAGCCCAAAGTTTATTCTGGTCGAAAAGGGCGCGTAGCGATTCCATGGGCGGAGGGGTTGGGTGTAGATAATTAATCGGGGCAAAAAGCGGTGCTAATCAGGTTCAATGATTTGCCAAACTGTGCGCACTTTTGCAGTTGAAATGACTTGCGCAATTACAAACCCTTGAACTTTTAACACCGGCCTCAGAGCTAAGCCTCCGAAGCCAACGAACACATGACCAGCTCCAGCTTCGCCCCCCGTTTCTTCATGCGCACCAGCCTGACGGCTCTCGCCGCCATCCTACCCTTCTTGGCCGGCTGTCAAAAAGTCCATCAGGTCTTCAATCTGAGCGGCCCCCAGTCCACCATTGAGACCAGCGGCCCAGTCGCCCAAGCTCAGTATGATGTCTTCATGGTTACCGTCTGGGTGACCATGGGCATTTTCGCCGTAGTCGGCCTCGTGCTCGCCTACGCACAGATCAAGTTCCGCGCCAAAACCTCTGCGGATGAAAAGGCCGAGCCGCCGCCGCAAGGTCATGGCAACCCGCTCATCGAAATCGGCCTCATCGTCGCTTCCGTTGCGCTCCTCGTCATCATCGCCATCCCGACCGTGAAAAACATCTGGTATACCCATGATGTGCCGGAGGCCGAACGCGCCGATGCGATTGAAATCACCGCGACCGGCTATCAGTGGTGGTTCAAATTCGAATACGCTAGTGAAAAAGTGCAGCTCCCCGCAGGCGGCGAAGCTCCGTTGGTGACTGGCAACGAACTCGTCGTGCCCGCCGGCGTCCCTGTTCGCGTTCACCTGCGCACGATTGACGTCATTCACAGTTTTTGGATTCCCAAACTTTCCGGCAAGGTGGACATGATTCCCAACCGCGCCAACCTGCTCTGGTTCAAGGCTGACAAGCCCGGCTACTTTTATGGCCAGTGTGCAGAATATTGCGGCGAATCGCACGCGATCATGAAATTCCGCGTCATCGCATTGTCCGCCGCTGATTACGTCAAGTGGCTCGATAATCAGAAGCAATCCGCCCGCACCGCCACCGCGGCCACCCTCCAACGCGAGGAAAACCATGTGACCGTGGTCCCAGCCAGCTACAACCGCACCGGCCCCGGCAGCTTGCTGGCCGCCTCCAACACCTTTGACGCCGACCCTCTCGGCGCTTGGCACACCCAGCAAAAGCCCGAAATCAACGAAGACCCCTCCCTAGTCGCTAAAGGCCGCCACCTCTTCTCGGAAAAAACCTGCATCAGCTGCCACACGGTGCGCGGACATGAAGGCATTGGCATCACCGGTCCTGACCTCACGCACATCGGCTCCCGCACAACCATCGCCGCCGGCGTGCTCGAAAATTCGACCGAGCGCCTGCACCAGTGGCTGAAAGACCCGAACTACTTCAAGCCGGGCAACAAAATGTTCAATGGCGGTTACATCAACCCAACCACCAAGCAGCCGCTCTTCACGTTGAACGACGAAGAAATTGATGCCCTTGTCGCTTACCTCCACAGCCTGAAGTAAGCCCAGTTCGACGAAACCCAACCCTTTCCCTCCCATGGCCCAAGCACTGGCTAGTAAGACCGACCTCCACGCAGGCGAACAAACCGCCCCAAAACCCATCGCGCTTCTGCCGCGCCCGACCGCCAAGACCGGTCTCGTCTCGTGGCTAACCACGGTTGACCACAAGCGCATCGGCATCATGTATGCCGCCTTCGCTATCTTCTTCTTCCTCGTCGGTGGCCTCGAAGCCCTGATGATCCGCACACAACTGATGGTGCCAAACAACCGCTTCATCAGCGCTCAGCTCTACAACGAGCTCTTCACCATGCACGGCACCACGATGATCTTCTTGGCCGTGATGCCGCTAAACGCTGCGTTTTTTAACCTCCTAATTCCGCTGCAAATCGGTGCACGCGACGTCGCGTTTCCCCGCCTCAACACGTTTTCGCTCTGGGTATTTGTCGTCGGCGCCGTCGTCATGAACATCGGCTGGCTCTCCTACGTCATCCCCAGCTTCAACACCGGTGTCCCAGCCATGGGCTGGTTCGGCTACGCGCCGCTCACCTCCAAGCTCTTTACACCGGAAATTGCCACCGACCTCTGGGTGCTGGGTCTCCAGATTCTCGGCCTTTCCTCCATCGTCGCGTCATTAAACTTCATCGTCACCATCATCAACATGCGCGCCCCGGGTCTCACAATGATGCGCCTGCCGGTGTTTTGTTGGATGGCACTCGTGACCAGCTTCCTGCTCGTGCTCGCGCTCCCCGCTATCGCGATCGCGCTGATTGAGGTAATGTTTGACCGCAATTTCGGCACCAGCTTCTTCGAGGTTTCCGGCGGTGGCCAACCCATCCTCTGGCAGCACCTTTTCTGGGTCTTCGGACACCCTGAGGTTTACATCCTCATTTTGCCGCCGATGGGCTACATCTCAGAAATTCTGCCGACCTTCTCCCGCAAACCGCTCTTCGGTTATCCCATCATCGTTTTCTCTGGTGCGGCTATCGGTTTCATCGGCTTCGGCGTTTGGAGCCACCATATGTTCACCACGGGCATGGGGAATGTCGCGACCGCCGCCTTCGCCCTCGCCACCATGGCCATCGCCGTGCCCACCGGCGTGAAAATCTTCAACTGGATCGGCACCCTCTGGGGCGGCCAAATCATGACTCGCACGCCCATGATGTTCGCCCTGGGCTTCATCTGGATGTTCATGCTCGGCGGCTTCTCCGGTATCATGCACTCCGCCGCGCCCGCCGACGCTCAACAGCAGGACAGCTACTTCGTCATCGCACACTTCCACTACGTGCTCATCGGTGGCGCCACTTTCGCACTGCTCGCCGCGATTCATTACTGGTTCCCGAAGTTCTTCGGTCGCCTCGTCCCTGAGTTCTGGGGCAAACTCTCTTTCTGGGTTATTTTCATCGGTTTCAACGTCACGTTCTTCCCGATGCACTTCCTTGGCCTGAACGGTATGCCGCGCCGCACTTGGACCTACGACTCCAACATGGGGTGGAACGAAGGCAACTTCGTCGCCACCATGGGTGCCTACCTGCTTGGCGTCGGTATCTTCACCTACTTTGCTGTGCTCGTCTGGACTTATTTCAAGGGCCAGAAGTGCGGCAACGATCCGTGGGATGGTCGCACCCTCGAATGGTCCATTCCTTCGCCCCCACCTGAATACAACTTCAAAGCCATTCCGACCATCCATGCTCGCGATGCTTACTGGTATGAAAAGCATCACCAGGATGAGGTTGCCCGTGAACAGGCTGAACACATGAAGGCCGAAGAAAGCCACGGTGGCATCCACATGCCTGACTCATCATGGTGGCCGCTGTTTGCCGCTATCGGGCTGCTTATCGGCGCGCTCTCCTTTGCTTTCCACCACATCCCTGTGGCCCTTGGCGGACTCGGACTCGTTGTGTTGTCCTGCTACCTCTGGGCGCTCGAAGGGCCCGGCGGCTACCACATCCACATCGACGAAAAGGGGAACGAGACCGTCTCGCGCCACTAAGCCGTCCCCCACTTCCATAAATTCCATTTTCCTCCCATGAGCAGTCACGCCGCCGCCGGCACTATTGACCATCACCACGACGCCACGACCTCGACTGGCATCCCCAACAAGAAACTCCTTTGGTGGGCCTTTCTTGCTTCGGATTGCATGTTCTTCGGCGCACTTATTTCGACGCACCTCGTCTATCGTATCAACCCGCCCCCGGGTAACCACGTGCCGACACAGGTGTTCGACATCGAGCTAACCTCCTTCTCGACGTTCATCCTACTCATGTCGTCTTTGATGATGGCACTCGCAGTGAACGCCATTCAGCGCGGCCAAGTGCGCTCCATGCGCTCATCTATTCTGATCACGATTTTCTTCGGCTGTATCTTCTTGGGCTGCCAAGTGTATGAGTTCGCCCACTTCGTGCATGAGAAGAAGATGACTCTCTCCAACAGTCTCTTCGGCACTACATTTTATACCCTCACCGGCACCCACGGCACCCACGTTGCTATCGGTGTATTCCTGCTTGGGCTGATATACGTGCGCTCTTTCAAATCTACCGCCCCCGGCAACGGTGGCCTCGGCGAACTTGGACGCACCTTCCTGCACGTTTTCGCTATCTGCGCCGTCATGGCCGTAACTTTTATCCTACTCGTGCCCGCCGCTATCGACTTGGTTAAGGGCCATCTTAACGTCGGTGCTTTTGTCAGCACGCACAGCGCATGGCTGCTCCTTCTCCTCGCCGCCTCCGGCTTGATGGTTTGGCTCGCCCGCGACCGTCACGCCTTGGAATTCGGCGAGCGCAACGCGATCGATGTCGAGGCTATCGGCCTCTATTGGCACTTCGTGGACATCGTTTGGATCATCATCTTCACCGCCGTTTACCTGCTCGAATACCTCTGAGCCACCGACGCCACCCCTCACTTTACCTTTCTCCATGAGCGCACCCGCGACCACCACCGAAGCCGGACATCACGAGCCGAGCAAATTCCACATCTACGTCCAGATCGCGATGATTCTGGGCATCATCACAGGTGTAGAAATCGTGCTCATCTACCTGCCTTTTGCTAAATGGCTAGTCGTCAGCGGACTCGTCGTCCTTTCGGCCATCAAGTTCCTCTACGTCATTTTCTTCTTTATGCACCTGAAGTGGGACAAGGTGTTCTGCACGATCCTCTTCTTTATCGGTCTTATCCTTGCGGCTTTCACGATGTTCGCACTGCTCCATCTCTTCGGAGCCGAGGCCAGCAAGCCTTTGACCTCAATTATCAGCTAAGCTTTTTGAACGGACCACGCTCTGTTCTGACCGCGCTGGGCAACTGGCGCGGTTTTTTTATGTAGATTTCGACCCAGCACCCCAACTCCGCAAATCTCGCGCCAGCGCTCCAAAGCCTCCGGGGAAGTCGTTCTCCATCCTGCGAAAATCGCCCCGGTGACGCGCCAACTCTTCCAACGCGCACCGTATCTCCCACGATAATGACGGACGCGACGTGCCATAAACTCGCTCCTTCAACTCGTGCCGCGTGTATGGCTCCTGCCCGTTTTCCTGACCAGCTAACCACTGCGCCTCCGTCACCCCATCCGCACGTCCGCACAGCAACCATGCCTCCAACGCAGGCACAGCCAAGCCTACGGCGCGCAAAACACGCCCAGTGCGCCGCGGCGGCAGATTTTTTAGCGTCCTCCGAAACACCGCGCGCAATCTACACAGGCGGCACTGCGCATGGTGAAATCCGGGCTCTTCATGTGCATCCGTATGCACGACCGTGTCATCGGAATCGACGGCCACAATCAGGCCATCCGCGTCGCTGTGAAAATACAGATGTCTTAAAATAGCCGGCAACACCTGCTCCACCGAAGGCCAACCTCGCGCCCGCAGACCGGGCTTCATGATACTCAATCGCTGCTGCAGCACGCCTTCTGCCACAGTGGCGAGCACTGCTTCATCCGCCGGCGATTCGCTGAGCAATGCGACTTTCATGCCTCCTCGGGCACACCGCCCAGCACGCCGCTATACCACAAATCACCGAGATGGTTTTCCCGCGCCAAATCCATTAAGTCTGCTCGCTCGCTCAGACGCTCAAACGTCGCCGCCGTGCCGCGTTTCGTCGCCAACACCACTTCTTCTGGATGGTCGCGATAATGATCCAATAGATATGGCGAGTGTGTCGTCGCCAACACTTGCGTGGGCACTCGACTGAGTCCGGCGCTTTCCGGATGGCTCAAGCGGTAAAGAGTGTCTCGCACCGCGCGCAACATGTGCGGATGCAACCCGCGATCCACCTCCTCAATGCACAAAACCGACGGCGCAGCGGGATCAAATGCCAGTGCCAGCACGGCCAACAAATACAACGTGCCCTGAGAAAGATCCGCAGCCGCCACTTGCGCCCCATCGCGCAATCGTGCCACCAACTCCACCCGGCCCCCGCCGACTTCACGACAGGACAGCCCAGTGTATTCAGTTAAAAGCCGACAGAACTCCACTTCCAGTCCGGCCATCGCTTCAGGCGCGTGTTGCTGCCAACCAGCGAACACCGCTGCCAAGTTACCCGCGTTGGATGACAACACCGCTCCGTCCTCGCGCCGGACTGGTTGCGCCATTGCATGATGGTCAAACAAGTGAGCCCGCACGCCCCGCAGCCGCTTGCGCAATACTTCCCACTGAGCCGCCCCTTCTTCGTCCACGCCGTGCTCCACCCATAGAGAATCGCAGATCAACCCGTCCGCCCGACAACCCAGCGTCACCCGGATATTCTCAGCCGGCGGTCTAAAGTTAAAGGTGATCCGCGCCCCGCTCGTGCTTGTTGCGGGCGAACCTACTTGCGGCGTTAGCGCTGCCAACGTGCGCAACCGTAACAACGCCTCAATGAGACTAGTCTTACCGCTGCCGTTGGGCCCAATGATGAGATTAAATGCCTCCAACCGCACGCGCGTGGCACGCAAGGCCTTGAAATTCTCGAAGCCGATTTCCGCAATCACATCACTAATGTGACTGTTTTTCGCATTGGCGCGAGTCCGCAATCAGCGTCGCACGCGACTAAGCTGGCACCGACACCGTCGCGCCATCACGATTCCACGAATCCCACACGGCTTCCGTCACTGCCATGTAACGCACACCGGTGGCAAAATCCGTCAAGCGCACGGCGCGGCCTTCGCGAATGCTTTCCACAAAATCGGCCTCCACGCGCCATCCGTCATCCGGCAGCGTCGGCACTTCTACGCGCCGTTCTTTTTGGCCGCGTTCGGCGAGCCAAAGCTCGCCCTTCGCCAAGTCTAATCGCAGCCCGCCTTTCTCGCCATTCAGGCGAATTTCCGACCGCGGCGTTACTGTCTCGACTCCACTAAAGTGACCCACAAGTCGCGCGCCGTCTGCGTAATCTCCGAGCAGCGTCACGCTGTCCGGAATCACTATTTCGCGCATCACACCGGCAGTGTCGGGGCGCAGCCGCGTAAACACCGCCGCCCGAGCCGAAACATTCACCGGATCGCGCCGCAGCCAACGACGCACCATCTCGTAATAAATGCCGAGCATCAGCGTGTTCTTACCACTGAGTGCAAAATCCTGCCGCCATGTCATCGGCGTCGCCGTATTTACGAGCGCGCCGTTAGTCGCGGTGATGAACGCCTCGCGAATCGACCCAATCACCCCCGCAGCGAGTATATCCATCACCGCAGCATCATACGGCAACGACATCGGCGCCGGCACAATCTGCGCTACGAGCGTCGGACGTGCCTGCGAGACCGCAAGCATCTGCCGCGCTTGCGATAAATCACACGCCATGCGGGCCTCCGTCAGCACATGTTTGCCCGCCTCCAACGCAGCCATCGTCACCTCCGCGTGTAAATAGGGCCAAGTGCCGATGCAGACCGCGTCAATCTCCGGATCCATCACAATCTCCCGCCAATCTTTGGCGATTTTTTTGATACCAAACTCCTGCGCCACCCGCGCCGATGACTCGGCACTTCGATTGGCGACGGACGCGAGCGTCACGCCGCTAATCGCCCGCAGACCGGGAATATGTTTCGTTCGGGTATTCGCGCCCGCGCCGAGAAAACCGATGCGCAGGGGCTGGCAACTCACTTCGTTTCCTCCGACTCATCAATCACGGACGATTCGCGAGCTTCACCTGCTGCGACCGCGGGTTCCGCTTCGGGCGCAGCCGTCGTATCCAGAGTTAGTTGGTCGGGCTCATTTTCGTTCAAGCCCATCGTCGCGTCATCTGCTTGCGGCGTGCTACCGGCTTGGAGCCATGCATCGATTTGACGCGGCGAGAGCACATCCGACGACGGCAGCTCATCCAGCGACTTGATGCCGACAAATTCGAGAAACGCATCCGTGGTTCCGTATTGAATCGGACGTCCGGGCAAATCAGCGCGACCAACCACATAAACGAGATCTCGCTCCAAAAGCTTGGTCAGCCCGGCCTCAGCGGACACTCCACGAATTTGCTCAATCTCCGCCCGCGTCACAGGCTGACGATAGGCGATAACCGAAAGCGTTTCGATCGCTGCTGGCGTCAGCCGCACTGGCGGCGGTTCGTTGCGCAACAGGCGCACCCAACGCGCGAGGCGCGGATGCGTGACCAACCGCCAACCGCCGTGCCCCTCGACAAGCAAGACTTCACTGTTGGTGTCTTGGAGTTGTTGCGCGATCGCCGCCATCGCTTCCTGGATTTGCGTGGTCGTGACGAGTGTCGGCACATCGCGGTAGTGCTCGTCTTCCTCCACGGCGGACACCTCAACCTCGTTGACCTCGACACTCGGCGTCTCGGCAGCCGGTGTCTCGGCGTCGCCATCGACCGCACTGGGCTCACTGAGCGGCAGCACCGTGGCTTGTTCGTGAAACCGCGTGAACGCCGTCTGAATATCCTTCACGGAAAGTGCGCCATTCGAGGCGAACAGCATCACGCGTAACACTCGCTGGAGGTCAAAGGCCATAGGGTTTCAGTGAGCTTTCCCGACCAGCCGCTGACAACCCGAAAACATGACAACTTTCGCGCTGGCCCCCCGACCGTGAGTCGCCCAGTCTGGCGCATACCCTTATGAACTGGTCGCGCTTCCAATCCCTCTACTACCAGAACCCACGCCTTGGCTTCGCCTTGGACATCAGCCGCCTGCCTTTCCCCGACGATTTTCTGGCGTCTATGCAACCGCGTTGGGAAAAAGCCTTGGCCGATATGGCCGCCCTCGAAAAAGGCGCCATCGCCAACCCCGATGAAGGTCGCATGGTCGGCCATTACTGGCTCCGCAACGCCGCCTTAGCCCCCACCCCAGAACTGCGTGATGCCATCACCGGCACTCTCAACGCCATCAAAGATTTCACCGCCAAAGTTCACCGCGGCGAAATCGCCCCGCCTATCGGTGGCAAATTCAAAGACCTCCTCGTCATCGGCATCGGCGGTTCTGCCCTCGGCCCACAACTAGTTCAACACGCCTTGGGTCGCCCCGGCGGTCGGCGCGACAAGATGCGCGTGACCTTCTTCGACAATACCGACCCCGACG
>JACCDO011726384.1_pt1 | contig 10782 bp, 12 predicted proteins | sample 7446101 | NCBI WGS metagenome assembly JACCDO01 (sample SAMN15323440, study PRJNA562643) | freshwater metagenome | isolation source: river surface water | place: USA:Blue River Watershed | collected 2017-08-16
AAAAAGCAAATGGACAGCACTCAATGGGATGATATAATGTCCAAATTAAATGATGGTATAATGAGACAAAATTTATTTAATAAGAAATGAATAAAAAGCAAGAATTGATCAAAGATATAATAATTGTTTCTTATGTTATATTTGTAATAATATTTTATATATTATTATTTTTATATTTAATCTAATTAATTTTTTCTGATTTTAAGCAATACAATGCGAGCATAATCAGCAATATAAAAGTAGTTAAAAACTCAATCATTATGTTCCACCAGACAATAGAAACATATTATCTGGTGGAAAGTTTCATTATTTAATAAATTTATTAAATATTTTATTAAATTCAATTGATTTAGCAATTCTAATATATCTGTTAAACATTGCTTGAACAGTATTAAAGAATGGCTGGAAGACCTTTTCTGCTTTGTGCCTTGTCATTGAAGAATAACCAGCAAGTGCATTATTGCAAATCTTTTAATTTTCTCTGACATATTATCGCCAGGAACATTATCAAGAGTATATCCTCTTTCTAGAAGAGTTTCTGCTGTCATAAGGTCATTAAGTCTTGCTTGGTAATCAGGGTCGTTTGCGAGAGTTTCTCTATGTTTTGCAATAATTTCTTGTAATTGATTATTTTGTGCATAAACATTTTTAATTTGATTATTTATATCTCTCCACTGATCCATGAGGCCATCAATTTCAGCTGTGTGTTGCTTTTTATCATCAGTTCTTCTTGAATCTTTGTATTGAAGATTTCTAATTCTTTTGTTCAACTCTTCAGACTGTGCTTTTAAAGCTTGATATTGTCCAAGAAGATTTCTAAGCATTTCTCTGTAAGATTCATCGCCAGAATAATTTTTATAAAAATCTTTTAATTCTCCATAATGCATTTGCAATTGGAGCATAGCGGAGCGAAGGAATGCTTGTTCAGGCGAAAGCTTTTCAATTCTTTCAGAAACATCTGTTCTTCCTTGGTTTCCTTCTGATAACCATTTCTCAATGATTTTCTTAGCCGAGCCGCCATCAAAAATAATATGTTTTGATTCTAGCTGGTTAATAAGTTTCATTGGATTATCACCAGATGCAAAATCTTCACTGGAAATAAAGATAACATCATTACCTGTCATAAGAGCTTGAACAGGTTCTAGCTCTTCTTTCATTGCAGTTTTATCTTTATATTCTTGACCGAAATATCCAAAATATTCGCCCACAAAAATAACCTGTGATCTGATAATCGGATTGCCTTGGTCATCAAATCCCATAAAAACTTCGCAAGGTAACAAAAAGTCACAAAGAAATTCAGTGTTTAATCCACTTTTTGCATTAATTTTGGTGGATGGCATTTTGATTTCAGTTGGAATTGGTTGTAAGTTTACTTTTCTAAAGATAGCAAGAATTTCTCTTTCTGCTTTAGATCTTGTTTCAAGACCGTAATCTTTAAAAACTTCATCAGGTAAAACTTCAGAGCTTTTTCTTTTACCGTGTGTTGAATAAGAAATATTTTCATCAATCTTTTTGAATTCTTCAGAAAGATTTGGGAACCCTGACAATGTTAATAAATTTTCGAATTCTCCCCTGCCTTCTTTTGCAAAGTAATAATTGAAAATTGTTCTTAATGGTTTAGCTGTTGGGTCTTGGGTTGATTGTTTGACAATATCGAATAATTTTCTTGCGCCTTCTTCATCATCGGTTATATTGTTTTGTGATAATAAATTATTTATATTATGTGCAAGAACTCTTACATTCTCATCATTTTCGATACCTTCTTTGCTTTTGTTTTGTGGAAGGTGTGCCCACATTGATGGTCCTGAAGGTTGGAATGATGGAAGATCTGATTCGTCAATTAAATCTGGTGTTGTTATAAACTTTAATCCTGGAACAAATTTATCTTCTGGAAATACAGAATGGTATTGTTTATTAATATAATCATTCCAGGTTTTTGTGTTATAGAATAAAGCTGTATTCTTTTTTCTAAAAATTGAAATTAATGCTTCTTGTGATGATTGGTCTAAATCTTTAATTGCTTTTGTAATATCAGATTCATCAACTTTATATAATACCATTTTGGCGATATTATCATCTACACCAGGAATCATTTTTAAATTATTTAATTCTTGTGCAATAATTTCTTTGATTTGATTAATTTTTTCTTCTGTTTGTAAATTTAAATTATTAATTAATAAATCTTTATTTTGAACAGGAGCTGGTTGTTGAACTTGTTCTGGAGTAGGTTGAGCTGGTAATGCAGATTCTTCGGGCGAGATTTTTGGCGCTTCAGCCTCAAAATCAAACTCGGTAACCCTCTTCTTTTTAGGGTGGTCTTTTCTCTTAATTCTATACCAGCTCATATTTGAATCCTCAAAAATTAAATATATTTATTTAATTAGTGTTTATTTTATTGTTGCCCTTGAAAAAGCCTGTGATTTTGGAGGTTAGGGGGCCAGCTCCAGTTGGCTTTTCTTCTTCGAATACAGAAGGTTCTTCGGTAAAGTCTTCAACAGCTTGAGCTAATTCTTCTTCTGTAATTTCTTCAAGAACATCTTCTGCTGTTTCTTCTTCAACAATTTCAACCACAGGTTCTGCCACTTCTTCGACAACCATTTCCATGATTTCAGGAGCAGGTTCAAGAATTGGCTCGGATTCTACAGCTACTGGCACAGGAATTGGTTCTGGCTCTGGGATGGGAGCAGGTGTTGGCTCGGTCTTTGGAGTCATTCTAGCAATGTAATCATCTTCAAATTGCTTTGCGAGAGTATATCCTTTTTTGAAACATTCCATAGTGTAAACTACAGAATTTCTGACTCTAGTAACTCCAACTAATTCTCTGTCTACACCTAATAGATTATTAAGGTAAGTTTGGAATTCATCTGCTGCTGTCTTGGTGTGGAAGTTTGCAACATATTTTGTATTTTTTACTTCTCTGCTGGTCACATACATTTTATTTTTTCTCCTAGAATGGTAATAATTATTATACTAAAAAACCCCTCTTTTGGAGAGGGGTTTTAGGAATTAAAAAACCATTTCCTTTTTCATATTCTTCTTATAGGAGTCAATAATCCTTTTAATTCCTCGGTTAGCGGAAATAACTTTACCCAATGTAACATCTAGAATGCTTGCTGCTTCTTGCATAGTGTATTCTTGGACCCAGCAAAGTTCAAAGACTTGGTTTTGTCTTTCATTGAATTGCTCTTTCATTCGGTCGATATCACTAAGGTATGAAAGTGTTTCTTGAGACGGTGCGGCTTCATCCTTGAACTGCTGAAGACCAATCAAATCTTCATCTGTGTAGTATGGGTCACACAGGCTCATAAAATAAGGCAGAAGCGGCTCAATCTCTTTCTTCTTAGCATCAATCAGGTCTTGGTTAGTAAGGCCCCATTTGGCCTCAAAATTAGCCTTCTTGACAGCGTCATTGTCATAACCACCCATGTAGTAAGCGCGGAATTCACGAAGCTGGGATGGGCACTTTACAAAAGATTCAGAATCAGCTTGTGTAAGCATTTCGAATCGAACAGTCTTGTAAAGGAATGTTGAGAGTTTCGCTGTTTGATTTGAGATCTTAAAACGATCATAAGCAATCATAGCGGAGATTCTCACAACGGAAAGGCAGTCTTCTACTCCACCCAAATAAGGACGGACTTTGCTCAATTTGTAAGCGAGCTTCTTGAGAAGATTATCGTGTCGATTGTAGAGTTCTTGGAGAAGCTTGTCTCCGTAGGAAGTACCCTTGTTGGCTCTGTAAGCCTCGAGAATCACGATGTCGGTTGCTGTCTTGATGGCACTGGAAGATAACTTCCTCGATGTAGTTGTTTGTAGCATAATATTAATTTCCTTCCTGTGCATATGTGAATTGCGGCACTATCAAATGGCCAGTTGTCTGCACTACTATAGAATATTGTTTGCTAATTTTAAGATAGATTTTTTATTTTATCTCTATCCCTTTATTTCGGAGAAAAGCCCTGTCAATCCTGGGGAAACCGGTGATATGATACACATCATCGCCTAACCAGCATTCGTGTATTTCGACCCCATGGTCTATCATAACGGTATCCTTTGGTATTCTGGATTCTCCTCTTCCTATTGTACAGTTAAAATGGAAATTTTGATTAGCACTTCCAGATAATTGTGTATGAATTTGATTATCTTTTTCATATCTTCCGTCAATAAGAAGGTCAATGTAATCGAGGCATTTTAGGGCGGATTCATTAGGTAAATTAATTATTTCTTGTAATGTATATCCTGTAAATACAATGATACCATCGGGCAATTTATCTAATAAATTTTTATTTATTTCTTGAAGCAAAAGCAATAATGCTTCAGGTTGTTCTAATGGATCCCCGCCTGTAATTGTGATACCTGTGTCACCATTATCAATATAATTTTTAATAGAATTGTAAACATCTTCGATGTTTTCTTCTGTCCCTTTTTTGGTCCATGTTTCTGGGTTAAAGCAGCCTGGGCAAGCTTTGGTACAGCCCTGTGTCCAGAGGACAGTTCTGGACCCAGGGCCATTAACCTTTGAGTTTGGTATTAGAGCATGGGTGATTAATTTATGCATTATCCACTAAGCTTCTAATATTACTAAATTTGAGATTGAATTGAGCGATTTCTTGTCTGATTCTTCCCACTTCAGGATGAAGGGAGTCTAAATCTTTACCAAGTGTATTGTCAACAAGCTTGTTAACATTTTCACCAATTCTATCTACTTTTCTGAGTGTATCAAGGAGTTCCATATCATAAGAACTTCTCGAAGACGCTCTGCGAAGGCGAATTAATTTTTTCACTAATTCATGATCCTTCATAAAAGACTTCAACCCTCCTGGCTCTCGCAAAGAAGGGTGTTCTTGAATATGATAAACACTGATTTTTGGCATTTTATTTCCTCCTTGGTGGTAATGAGTTCTCCTTAATTTCAAAGTATCCGTTGTATACAAAGTCCTCTAGGGAACTAAAACCGCTATAACTAACTGCAGATGAGATTCCGCCCCAAAGATCAGATGTAAGTTTTTCTAGAGAAAGAATAGGTTCTTCAATCTTGAATTCCTTACCCTCTGAATGCCGTGTCGCCTTGCCTTGCGCAATAAGTTGTTGCTTTTCAGAAGCTCCACCCCAATAAGTGCCATCTCCTGAGATATTTGTTTCTGCTTCTTCAGCCCTCACAAAATATCCGCCCATCATTACAGCATCAGCCCCAGCACCAAATGCTTTTGAAGCGTATCCACTATTCTTTATACCGCCATCTGCAATAATTCTAACGTCACATTCAACAACTTTTTTAATAAGTTGTGGTGCAATATTGTGTGAGCCAGTTTCTGCAAGCCAGTCTGCACATTCATTGATTTCTGTGATTTGCCCACGATTATAGCCTGTAGAATCGTTTGTTGAACATGGAGAACCACCAGCGATACCTACGCGAATATAAATAGGACAATCAAGAAAAGAAAGTTCATTTACAAGATTAAATACACCATGTGCTGTATGAACATTACCAACCATAAGATTATCAATCTTAGCAATCTCGCTAATTTTCTTTACTGCATTACCAATAGCCTTATGCATATAGCCATTAGCCATATCAATAAGCCAGTTTGTAACACCAGCTTTTGCGAGTTGCTCTACACGATCAAAATCATTCAGCCCAACCGAAACAAAAACATTAGATGTATCTTTCAATGACTTGAAGATTTTAATTTGACCCTCTGTAGAGCCCCAGTCTCGGTCTGTAGGGACAGAAGAAGGGAAACGATGCAGACATAGGCCTAGACCTAATTCATTGGCCTTGATGGCAAAATCCATACCAATGATAGCTTGCATTGGGCTTACATAAACTCTGTTAAGTTCAACAGGAATATTTTTGCGCGATAAAGCACCAAGAGTGTTGCTTTCGTCTACAAACGTAGGACGAGCGAGAAGATTGACATCATTGTAGTAAATTGATTTCTTATTTGTAAACTTTGGCATTTTATATTTCCTTAAAATAAAACTATCGAACAATATATTGTTGTATCTATTTAGTCTTTCATGAATTCTTTTAATGTTTGCATTAATTTATCTTTTTCAGCACTCCATGTGTCTTGGAAGATTGTGGCTCCACTTGGGTCTACACATGCAATTGCTTTGATTTGAATAATTCCATTTGGCACATCTCTATTCCATTCGTCATTAAGAAATGTATTTGGTTCTAGCTGCCATTCTAGTGTTTCGCCAGCTTGAATACCGCCTGGAATTTCATATTTGAAATCATCATTAAGATATGGCACTTCTCTGCCTGGAGCAAATGTTTTGATATTGAAAGCAATTGTTGAAAGATTTCTTCCTGTATTGTTTTTTACCATCATATAAAGAATTCTTTTAGGTAAAAATCCTGAATTATCTGTGGTTATTGTTGTTCTTTCGACAACAATATCTTCGAGCGACTTTCTTGCGGATGCAGATGAAGCTCTCTCATTATTTAGATTTGTGATTTCTCTTTTGACAATCTTTCTTGCATCAAAAATAACATCATCCTAAGATTTATTTTTAATTTTATCTTTAATCTTCTTGATTGTTTCATCGGCAGACATTATGTCATTGAAAGTCAAACCATCAAATGCAATGTACCTTACAGCTTGTTCAAACTTAGCTTTTTGGTCATCATTAAGAGAATCTCTAAGTCTTTCTGTAGATTCTCTCATCCTCTCATCTGAAGATGTATCAATTCGTGGTTTGGTGATATGTAGAATACCAATAATTAGAATGGCTAATGTTAATAAAAATATTGATGAATAAATTATATTTTTTTTAGAGAACATCTTAATTTGTCCTTATTTAGATTGCTCAAATACAAGAGCGTCAAGATAGCAAGTTAAAACTGCAATTGTTAGGTTGTGGCTTTCAGCATAACTTTCATCAATTTCATTATTGAAAATTGAAACAAAGTATTTATTAGCCCCTAAGCGAATACTCCAATCCCATTTGTTGTTTTCTATCTCTTTAAGATAAAACATGAGACCTTCGGGCGAATTCACATAATCAATTTGTTTGCCTGTCAGCTGGCCGATTTCTGATTGAAGATTGTTGATAGTGACAGTGTCACTGTCTGGTTGAATCCAAAATTGCATAATTAAACCCTCTCTTATATCTATATAGAAAGAGAGGGTTAGTTTTTAAGATCAAAGCTTGGGTAATTTTTCTTTTGGTATATTGTTCAAATCGTCAACTTGTTCAAAATACATAATAGCCTTGGCTTTGCCATTTGCATCGACAGTTGCTCTCATGTTTGGGTCATAAGGATCTGTTCCATGCTTCTTACAAGTTTCAATGTGATGCATTTTTGTTACTAAATCATTCTTTAGATCCATTAACTGCACTGTGTCGCCATATGGGGTTTTCTTCTTCATTTTTTACCTTGTGATTACATTTCCAATAATTTTTTTATCATTAACACTTGTAATTGTTACAGAGAACATATCTATAATACCACTGTCTTTTTCAATAAGCGAAGCAAGATCTCTAACTTTCTTGTCAACTTTGATTTCTGCAAATAAAGTGTTGCCACTGAAATCAACAACCTCTGCATTAATTATTGATGAATTCTTTCTAAGAAGATTAAGAAATCTATTTGCGCTACTTAAGCTTTGGAAACCAGAAAGATTAATTGTATATGTTGAATCTTCAGATGCTTCATCTTCGATTTTGCTCATTTCTGTAGAAATTTTAGCAATGGCTCGGTTGATTAACTTAGTAGATGCTTCTTTGACAGCACGGTCATAACCAGCCTTATTAGATACATCAGCAACAGCTGTTTGAATACTGTCAGAATAAATAACTTGATAAGGATTCAAATTCATTGCTCTTACAGACATTGTAATTCTTGTAGCAGATTGCCCTAATGCATTTACTCTTTCTGAGTCAATTACACCATAAATAAATAATTTTGCATTACCAGATACTCTAGCCAGATTTTTACAATATTCTGCTAGAGCTTCACTTGTTTGCATATTGTTTCTAGTAAATGATGTGCCTAATACAATTTTTGCATTTGAATCTGAAAGTGCATTTGAAAATACTTCTTCTGCAACCATAGACTCTGGGAATGAAACTACAACTCTTGTTTTATTAAAATTATATGTTGTATTGTTGGGAGTTGTTTTTGCGGGCGAAATTTCTTCTAAATTAATATTTTTAATCTGCTTTGACAAATCTTTAATAGCATTATCAATTGCAGCCGAAGAGGCATTTGACATAGCATTTGATTTGAAATCTTTGGAAGATTCATTGAAAATACCAAATACCTTATTGTTTGAAATAGCGCCAACACCTGAGATTGAGGACATTCTTCCATCTTTATTCGCTTTGCCTGTAGACGATGCTATAACTGTACCATCGCGAGCAATCATTTCGACAACCACTTCTACAACAGCCTGGGCTTGCTTGACCTTTGTTCCAAGAGCAGCACCAACAATAGCGATTGTTCCATTGCTTTTTTCACTCTCTTCAAATTGGCGAATTGTACCAATAATTCTATAGTCTGCTGTGCGAAGCTTTACAGACCCCTCATCATCAGCCAATCCTGTTTGTCCCAATTGATTTTCCTGGAACAGGGTATCAATATTTTTTCTTGTTACAACAGAAAAACCAGCCTTGCGAAGCCTGTCTGTAAATAGAGCAGCAAAAGAATCGCCCAAAGATCTCACATCATTTTGGTAATTTTGCTGAACAAAAGACTGGGTGCTAACACTAACAGGTTGAAGCTTGAAAGAATCAACAGCAATCGTGCCTTTGAAATTAGTTTGAGCTTGTGCAGAAATCATAAAAAATAATGCTGCAAAAATTGAATAAAAATATTTTATCATCATGTACCTCTGTTTTATTATGGTGTCTTTGAGTGTAAGATATACATATCTATTATAATTTAAAAATTAAATACTATCAAATTTAATATTTTTAAATATTTTTTGATATTTAGTTTTAATACATTTGTCATCAAGAATACAAACAAGACCAGATGCCATTTTATCTCTACCAGCTTTAGCCATATTACTAAGCTTAGTGCTTCTGCCATTGAGCCCAGAGATTGCTCCCCAGTCATCTTCACACAAATTAGAACAATAGAAAGCTGCTGTAATACAGGGTGTAGAAATATTATCTTTTAGAGGATAAAAATCCCAAACAAAAGCTAACAGATTTTCCACTTCTCTATGATGGGCTTTCCAGTTGATAGAACTAAGAGAATCTACTCTAGGTAATCCAGCTTTGATTAATTTACCTGTCGGAATATTGCCACAGGTTCCTTTCAGTTCAAGCCCAGTGGGATAATGCCTAAGTTCAACTTCTGTCGCATTTTCAGCATCTTTGGGCAAAACATCAGGGTAGCCTTGTTCAACAGTGTTGCGAAACGCCCCACAAGAGTTTGCAATAGATGCAGCAAAAAACTCTCCAATAACTGCACCACTAAACTTAAGAGCAATAGAACTCCAAATATGGGGAGGGAAAGATGCAAGGCCTTCATTGCATTCTTGAATGGCTTGAACAAGCTTATTTGAATCAATCTCGAATCCGCAATCGAAGGTAATTTCATTGGTAAGATATTTCATTATACCATCATAGAATATGGTAGATAAATTTTAAGATGAATATTGTTAATTCGTAAGATAATTCATAAGCTAGAATTTTGAAAAACATAGGTTTTCTATCCTAAATTAAAGGAATAAAGCAATAGCTCTCGTTCTTAAAAATAAACCTGGGGAGGTGTGTTATGAAGAAAGCTATTGCCTTATGGTGTTTCTTGTACATTATTGTTTCAGGAATTTACGCTCAAAAACCCCCGCAAGTAAAAAATTTTTCTACTCAAGTAGAATTATGCTATTGCGTTGGCACTCCATCTAATTACCATGTAAAAATGCGATGGGATTTAATTCCTAAATGTACTCGTTATTTTGTCTACAGAGTTGGACAAGGAGTCAAACCTGATTACAATAAACCGTACGCCAAACTCACAAACAATGAAAATATTTTTATTGATAGAAACGTAAAATATCAGCAAAAATGGGATTATTATGTTTGTGGCGTAGTGCCAAGCGGATATTTACAATTCTCAAATAAATCCACCGCAGTCATTCCTTTATTGGTATTGAAGAATCCAGAAGCTCCAACAAACTTAAGAACTTTCGGCCTATGGAATAATGGCGCTTATGATAAATTGGTTTGGGATCCAAGCCCTGAAGCTGTGTCTTATAATATTTATAGATATAGTCAAAAAATTGGTTCTTCCAATACTAACTCATTTACAGTCAGCCAGCTTGTATTTGGAGAAGGCTGGACATATACAGTAACAGCAATTGACAAAAATGGATTAGAATCTTTACCATCTGCTTTAAGTATAGCAAGAGGTGAATTTGCTCCTAATTACAATTTTGGATGGACTACTAAGCCGCCATCAACCCCTGGCAAATATGCCGCTGTGCCTGAATGGAACAATGGAAAACCGAGAAATTTTATTAAGTGGCAAGATCAACAAGTAAATGGCCAAGATACTCCTAACGCATATAATATTTACCGAGATGGAAAATTAATTGCTGCTAATGTATGGTCTCAATATTATTTAGATAAAGATGTAATCTCTGGAAAAACTTATAGATATGTTGTTGCTTCTGTAAACAGAAATAAATTCACAACACAAGAAACTTTTGGGCCAGCAGTTGATATTACTACAAGATTTGGTCCTCCTGTTCCAATTTCAACTCCTGTTAATGTCACTGGATTTATTCCTAATGATGACAGTGTAGTAGTAAAGTTTGATTTGGT